>ERZ1292630.1701-Hain-H41-02um-R3-1701-length-21196-cov-9_pt1 | contig 21196 bp, 11 predicted proteins | sample MGYA00564408_ERZ1292630 | MGnify/ENA primary metagenome ERZ1292630 (study PRJEB36523, sample SAMEA6512641) | groundwater metagenome | collected 2019-01-08 | study: AquaDiva: Metagenomics assemblies of 32 groundwater samples
GCTGTCGCTGCTGTCGGTCGTGTCGAAGGCCCACGTCGTCGCCCACTCGTTCGACATGGGCGTCTTTATTTTCCGGATGGCGCTGCCGGCCTTCGACCTGTTCTCGTTTTTCTACCTCTGCGCGACGATCCTGGAGCCCGGCTCGAGTCGGGATGTGCAACTCCCCGGTACAACGCTCACCGTCAGCTACCTAACTGCGGCCTGGTTGCTGATGTTCGTCGTTTCTTCGGTTTATTTCGTTGCCTCCGGTGCCTTTTGGTTCATCCTTGGATCGTGCACGCGGGCCTACCGACGACGGTACCACATCGTCATGATCCTCCCGCGGTTGATTCTTGGCGGCATTCTACTTCCCTTTTTTCTCATCGCGAAGGAGCTCTGCAAGGTATCGTGGCTCGCACTTGAACTACAAATGGTGCAGCCCCGCGCGATCGCGGGCCACGCGTTGCTGTTTCGTTTCGTGCTCGCCGCGGGATCGGAAGAGGAGCGAGAACGGCGCTTCCGTCACATGCTGGAGTGCTTTGATGGCGACGAATATCGTCCAATGAGGCTGCGGCGAGCTCGCCTCCCAGCTCTTCGAGAATCGGGCGAAGAATTGGTGACGGCAGAAATGTTAGCGATGCCGCCTGCGCAGTTTCGGTCAAGTCGACTGACCGAGCTTCGGACGCCACCCCGGAGACTGCCGCTGGGCCTGGATGATCCCTACGCGTCCCTCGCACGCTGCGATGCCTCATTTCCTTGCTTTGCGAGCGGCTTTTTTGCAGTCGCCATTTGCGTCAATGCTTTGAGCTGCGTCTTCAACATCCTTTATCCGTTCCTCAATTGTGCGGCTGTGACGCCGCCGCAGCGGCAGACGACGTTGCAGCTCATGTGCCTCGCGCCCATCCTTGTCACGCTAGCGGTGGCCGTTCCCCTGGCCCCACGCGCGTGGCGTTACCGGCAGTTCTGCCTCAAAGTTCATTCCTTCGGATCGATGCCCCCGGAGCGCGCCATCCGATGGCTCGAGTCGTACTTTCATCCCCCAGTGGAACTCATTCTCGCCGACTGTATTCCGGAGAGCACTTTGCCTCTCGACGTGGTCGCCAGCCACCTGAGCGCCTGGCTAGCGCCGTCGGATGCCGGTGTGGCGTCCATCTCTCCGCTTGAGTGCCGCCGCATTCGGGAAGAGCGGGCGACCCTCACGGTGAGTTGCGCCGCATATCTATCTGCAAACCAAACAGCCCCAGACTGCCTCAGCTCTGCGTGACGTCTTCGTTTTGTTAGGCACGGGTCACCTCCGTTGCGCTTGTCAGTTGTTGCTGCTCTCTATGTGTTTGCGAAACTCGCAATAACAGGGTTTACTGAAAGAGGAAGTGTGAACGGTCTTGCACCACTGTGTTTCATCCTCCAGTTCGCGTTTTTCTGCCTCTGCTTTGGATGTTTCAACGTGACAGATGTGGAGGGTGGGCTTGCGTCGTCGTTCGTGTCAATCGGCACTGCTGGCCGCGAACGTTTTGCGGCGAGCGCAGGCGAAGTCGCTGACTGGTCTATGCACCGCGGCGACCATCTCAAGGATGAAGGCCGTCACGGCTCGGCGCTGCTTAGCGGTCGCTGCTGATGCCGCAAGTTCGTCCACGGAGCGCCGTTTAGTTCGGCGTGCTATTCCGACCACTACGACCCACTTGCCAATACGCATTGCTGTGTGTTTATCGGGGGGTGTCGACTCCAGCGTGGTCGCTACAATGCTGTCCCGCTACCGCGGCGCTTCCCCCTCCGTGGAGCCCTTGGATGGGTTCCCAAATGACGGTGCTTCAACCCTCAGCGGGAACGGAACGGAGGCCTCTATCGGGAGACGAGGGTTTGTGCCGTCCATCGCGCTCACGGCGATTCACATGCGCAATTGGGACGCCGCGTACTGCGACCTGGATGACGAGAGGGCGGCTCGCAACAGTCGGTTGTGTATGCGCGGAACAACTTCCAAGTCGGGGAGAAGGCCGGCGACATCTGCGTGTGAAGGTGAGAGGGATGAGGCCATCGCGCGCCACGTGGCGTCGAGCCTCGGGATCCCGTTCAAGGTGATCGATTTGGCCGCCGCGTACTGGCGCGACGTCTTCCTGCCACTGTTAGATGCCTATCGACGAGGTGAGACCCTCAACGCCGACGTTGTTTGCAACACCAAGATAAAATTTGGGGTCCTCGCAGCCAAGCTGCTCCGAGGCGGCGGCAACTTGGTCACAGGTGACGCTGAATGCTCCTCCTCGCAACTGCCCCCCTCGTTACCACTGCCGTTGTCGTCCACGGCCACCGCTGCAGGGTACGAAGACCATTCGTATGACTTCATCGCCACGGGCCACTACGTGAGGGTCGTTGGCAGCGACTTCGGTGACCGCAGGGTGGCGGAGCTAGTACCCGAGAGCATTCGAGAACAATGCAATGAAAGATACAAATTTAGCCCGTGGTCAGATCGATGCGTCGATGACGAGGACGAGGTGGGGGTGAGTGAATCGCGCATGTTGCCATCGCGACCGCTTCTCGGACGGGCGGCCAGTCTTCACAACGACCAGAGCGGATTCCTCGCCTGCGTCCCGGGCAATCGACTCGCCAAGTTGATCGCGCCCCTTGGTTGGGTCCCTCGCGGAAAGAAGGCTGTACGCGAATACGCAGAGGCCCTTCGGCAGGCTGATCAAACCCGCGCGGCTTTCAGTGAAGTCGCGACCAAACCGACCAGCACGGGCTTATGCTTCGTGGGAACCGCTCCGTTCAAACGGTTCCTGAGGTCCTTCATCCCACCCTCCGATCCCTTCTTACAACCAGGGGAGATATGGGACGTCGATACCAACGCTCCCGTGCGCGGCATGAGTATCTTCGAGCTTGGGAACAAACAACAGCCTGTTTCGAGCCGAGTGGCAGCCGCAGCGGCCTCTTCTGATTCTGCGCACGCAATCGTTCTTCACGAGGGGTTAGCACTGTACACACGCGGAGAGAGGATTGACTTGTTCTCGACTGGAGGCAAGGTCAGGCCGACCCCGGCGGTCAGATCAACGGTGACCGGACTGCCAAATTCCTCTGAGAAAGGAGAAGCCAGCTGCAGTAGCAACGTTCCTACCGTCGTGCCGCCGACTGAAGACTCCTGCGTGAGCGCTGGTGTCGCACCCGTCAGCTCCGAGTGCCGTCCGAATATTTCACGAACCGATTTCGTTGCATGCAAAGGTGTGATCCCTTTCTACGTCGTCCGAAAGGACAGGCCGAACAACCGCATCTTCGTCGCCCGTGGCGACCCGTTTCATCCGACTTTGTTCGCGGCGGAGTTTAGCGTGCGAGGCATCGTCGTTCCTTGGTCGTCGCAGCAGGATGTCGATTCGCAGCGGGGCGAATTATTGAACTTGCTGGATTATCTCGACAACTCGCCACCTCCTGTGGTCACCTCCTCGGCAACGACGGCCCACCCGACCGCCCATCCACCATCGCTTTATGTATCCTGCCGCATCCGCGAGCCTCCCATTCCGTGCGCCGTGCGACTCATCGTCCATCCGGACCGAGGAGACCGGTGCGGACGGAGCGACGGCGACATTGGAGCGGACAAGGGGACGGGCATTGACTGCCGCTGTTCGGCGTCAGCTCCTCGACGCGCGTTGACGACGGGGCAGGCGGCCGTGTTTTTTCTTGACGTCGCGGTGATGCGAACGTTCCTCCGCCGTCGCAGCGGCGGTGATCCCCACCGCGAGGCCACGCAAGGAGATAATCTTGTGGTGGTGGCGTCGGGCTGGATCGACGATTCAAGTTGACCCGTCTCTCGATCGATTATGATCTTTTGATTGATCGGAAGCGGCCGGGGAAGGGGCGTTGTGTTTTGCTCACCTCTATCGCCCCCAGTTGCGTCCCTTCCTTCCTCGACCTCCGTCTCAGTCGAAAAAAATGGGACTTTACAACCCCCGACAAACATGGTGGCGGCGGTCATCTGCGGACGCGTCGACTTGTTCTCCCGTTCGGACGAGGACCGTCATCCTCGTCTCCTCGTACATCGTGCTGTTGTTCGCAGCGGGGGGGCAATCGACTCCATTCGCCTTCGCGCAGCCAGCAACCACTCCGTCACCTGAATCCACCAACACCTCCACGCCGCCGCCTCCGCGACAGCGTGTTCTGACCGGATTCACCACCGTCCTGACGTACCCCCGTTCGTTTCCGGAGCAAATGCGCGCGGCCGCCAAGTGGAAAAACAGCACCATGGCGATCGTCCGCAACGCCAGCGTCAACGGTGCGCTGCAAGCGTTGTTGCAGCGGGAGGGAGTGCTCCGGGCGTGGCTTGGGGGCTACATGGTGTCGTCCGCGCTCGCGAAGCAGTATTTTTGGAGAGACGGTCTGCCGTTTTCGAACGCGACGACCAACGGCACCTCCTCCACTTCCTATCTCAACTGGGCTCCGCAGCGCCCCTCCGCCTCGGTGGTCTCCGGCGCGGTGGCGCTCGACGCCGCCACCGGCTTGTGGTTTGATCTTGAGCAAGGCACCGCGCTCCCCGCAATTGTCATCGTCCCTCCGCGTGACATGTCCATCACGCCGGAACTGCCGTACTACGTGCTGCCGCCCGACGACCCACCCCCGTTGCGGACGAAGTCATGGCAGACCGGCACCATCGTGGTGTGCAGTCTCCTCATCTTGCCACTGACAGTGGGGGCCATTGGCGTGATGGTCTTTCACAAATACCGGCCCTATCAGCCGCTGAAATACAGCGGCAGCGAGCGACGACTGCCGTTCATGACGCGCGCCGGCGTCGCGAAGCCAACGAGTGCCCCACAGGACGACGCTCCCCGGGGGGATCGCCGGCAGCACGATGAAGGGGAAGAGGAAGTAGGGCGGGACGAACGTCGACGTGACGAAGGGGGCAAGGAACAACGGCGACGCGAGTCGGTAGACTCAAACGACACCGACAAAGTCGATGGGCAGCTGCCGAAATTCGGCATTCCTAGTAGTAGAGACGACAGCAAAGGACCCACAGCAACCGATTTGCTGAAATTTTCCCCACCCGAAGCGGTGGCAGCCACGAAACTTGCCTTTGAGGGGGCGGGAGGCGACCACCGCCACGGACGGCCGCAGAGAGGATCCAACCAGCATCGGCCATCGTCGGACGATGAAGGCGATGGTCGACGCGACGACGTGGATGGGCGGTCGACGCCGCCGTTGCCTCCGAAAGGTCAGAGCCGCCGAGGCAGCACGACAAAAACGCCACCCCCTTCGCGTGACGCCGCTCCGAAAGCCGTGGCGGACCCCGACGACGCAGATGACGGGGAAGCAACCGGCAACGAGGAGGAACAAGGGGATCAGCCACCGCCTATTCCACGAGTCGAGGCGACCGCGGCGCCCCCGCGGGCTCCCGCGCAGCGTCCTGCCCCCAAGGTGCTTTCAGGCCCGCGAGTTGCCGGCCCCGCGAAATCGGCGGTCCCTTCGACATCTCCCCGGGCGAAGGCCCCACCCGTCGTTTCAAGTTTGTTGGCCAAAAAGGCACCACCCGCACCTCTCATCCCGTCGAAGGCGCCACGAAAGCTGCCGGCGGCACGGCCCGTCAAATAGGATCCCCCTTCGCACGCCTCGATACGCCCACAGTACAGTTAGAGAATCTCCATCAAGAACAAAGTGCAACGCATTTCCTAGTGACGTGAGCGTCGAAGGGAACGTGTTGTTTTCTTCTTGTACGGCCGCCCGCCCGCCATCATCTAAACCTCCTGAGGGCCGGTTTCAAAATCTTTCGCTCTTTGTCGCTTCTCCCCTCTCTTTTCACTGCGTCTGCGGTGATGTCATCGATGCCAATACGTGCCCCCGCGGGCGGATTACCGCAACCCAGCACCAAAACCCCTTTCTTGCTGGCGCGGGCGGGTGGTTTACCTGTCGCATCGACAACGACCGTGGCGTCAACGCCACCGCCGCTGCTAGCCACCGGCGCGTCACCAACCCCTCCACTGTTCCGAGATCCGAGCAGCGGTGCGTCTCCACCTGCGTCGCCTCCCCCACCGGCCGCGCCGACGTCGCTCACGTCGGGGCGCCCTACTACTGCCACAGCGGCAAGGGTTGCCGTCGCGGCGGCGTCGCCACCCGTTCGCGGCGCAAAGCCGCCTCACGCAGCGGCAGGCTACATGATTGTGGGATTTGCGCCAGGTGCCGTTGCCGACGCGCGGACCGCCACGCCGCCGGCGTATCCAATGTATCATCCGGTCAACAGCCCGCCACCCCCCACAGCGGCGACGCATGATGGGATGAGTCGAGGAGTCGCAACGCCGAGCAATACGGCCGCAGCAGCGACGAGGGGCGGGATTCTATCTGCCCCCAATTCTGTCACCGCGCGTCCCCTTGAGAACCTCCCGCAGCGCCACCACCGCATGGTCACGGCGCAGCAGCAGCCGCACTATGCGGCGTACGACTCGCACCAAATGCCCGCCGCGGCGCCTGGTGCGGTGGACGCCGCCGCGACGACCGAGGCTGGAACCGGGCGCGGTGGGGCCAATCCCATGTCTCGTGGTGCTCGACGTGGCCACGCCGTGCGAGGCGGCAACGGAACGCCTTCGGAGGTTGAGCCGAAAAGCATCGAGCCGACCCCGCCGCCGTCTACCACGACGGACCCGCCAGCGACAGCGCGCGCCCCTGCCGCCGCGTCCCACCGGCGCCCATCGTCACAGCCAGGTCAGCTTGGATTCGACGCTGCCAATGCCGCCAGGGCCGTGCAGCTATCTCACGCCCCTACGGCATCAACCGGATCAGCAGGCATTAAAGGCTTCCAGCCGCAGCAACTTCACCGGTCCGCGCTGCGAGCCATCCTGCACTGCAACACCCGAGAGCCCACCATTCCTCTCCCTCCCGTCTCCTGGAAGCCGGACTACATTTTGTACACCAGTGGCGGTGCGCCGGCATCTGGCACCGGCGGGGGTGGGGCCAACGGCGGTCTATCGGCCACGGTGTGCGAATGGATCGGCGCCCCAGCGTGTGAGTGGTCCGCGTACGGCGAGCTGGGAATGAATCTGTGGATGTTCATTTACTGTGTGTCGCCGGTCGTCACCACCTCGACGTACGTCGCTGCGGCCGCGACGCGGGAGTGCGGAACGGCAGCCGCAAAGGACAAGAAGGCTTCCGACGCTCGAGAGAGCAAGAGGAAACAGCATACGACCGCCTCACCGGTGACCAAGACAGACAGCGTCCGGGAGGCGGTGACCCCCGCCACGCTCACCGATGCTGCTGCCGCCGGCAGCTCGAGTGGCAAAGGGCTCCCTCCGCCTCGCGCGGCGCCCACATCGTCCGCGTGCACCACGTCGTCTTCCTCTTCGGTCACGTCATCGTCCGCGCTTCCTGCGGCGGATTCGAATGATGGGATGATGGCCCTCGGCCGTGTTGGTGGCGGCGCGTCGTCTTCTTCTGCCGCTGCGGCCGATGGAATACCGCAGCATTCGGCGTCGTCGGCATCCTCGGCGTCAATTTCCAACTCTCCGAATAACGGTGCCGCAGGGGCAGTCATCCCTACCACGACGATCATGATGGCCAGCCATGGCGGTCAGTTCTTTTACTTCATTCGAGACCTCTGGCAAGCGTTTGACATGCCGTATGGTGTGCAGATCCCCCTCAAGGGCTCGGTGTTCCACCCGGCACGTCGGCAAGGTCCCCCCCAAGCGTTACCGGTGGACCACGCCAGTCTGGTTTTCTATACGCCCGTGTTGAGTGGTTTTCACATTATCGCATCATCGCCGTCGTCGTCATCGCGAAGCGACGGAGTCGCGGCCAAAAGGCAACATTTTCGATGGTTCGAAACGGAAAAGCCGGAGGACCGGTTGCCTCTGTACGATCAGATCAAGCAACTGACGTCGCAAACGCAGTTCGCGCCGCTAAACGATCTCAGGAATATCGACGTCGACCCCCGTTCGTGGTTTGCCATCCTGTGGCAACCCATTCTGTGCAAACAGCACACCCCACAAAATAGCTGTGGGTCCTTTTTGGTCTTCTACTTGTTGAACCCTCCAACGGCGAGTCGACGCCGAGACGACCATCATGACGAGGAAAATCCGGGAGAGCGGCACGAACACGCCGATCAGCCTCGGATCAATCCTCCTGCGCCCCCTGCGGCGAAATCCTTCAATGACTTCGGCATCGCCTTCCGAGCGGTTGATGGCATTGCCTTAGCCGCTTCGGATTCCACGAACGCGCCGGAGGCCACTACCCTTATTGTTCATAGCGGCCCGGCTGTCCCGAGCAGCGCCCAGAGCACGACGACGACATCATCGGATCACCACCACCAGCCCCCTGATCCGTCCGCCGCCGCGGACGATGCGGCTTCCATGTTGCGTTGCGACGCGAAGTACATCGAGGAAGTCGCCGCGGCGTATGGCTGCCGTCCTGGGGACATCGCTGCGATACTCGGAGGTGACCGTCCCCCTTCGAACAGCATGTTCCACTCCATCGCGGGTCACCATGGCGAAAACATCGACGAGGCCGCCTCCGTCCCGTTCGCTGCCGCCTCCGAACCTCCCCACAGCCGCGGCCACAATGGTGTGGATGAGTGTTGGCCTTCGGACGCTGCTGACACGACGACCGGCAGGTCTTTTTTTGGTCCGTTGATGTTCGCGGTGCACGACGACGTGGCCAAGCCCCCTCCTCCTTCCACCGGTGACGGACAGCCCAGTAGTGGCTCGCGGAAAACATCGGAGTCCTCCACGACGGGTGGGGACGCGACGGCCCCCCGTAGTAGTAGTGCCCCAGTCGTTGTTAGTCACGGATCGCTGCGAATTCCAGTCTGCGGGATCGTTCCCTTGCGAACCCGAACCGACGTATGGTTCGCGCCGTGCAACCAGCCCGCGAGCAACCCGACGACGCACGTCGGTCCCTTGTTCTTGATCGCGGCGGCCATGGAGCTGATGGCGATCGAAGAAGAAGTGGGCACCCGTTTGCGTGGCGTCGCAGAAGGCGAAGCACGCAAGGGGGGTGCATCCGGAGCCACTGCCACCCGAGAGTCTCCTGCAAAGGGCGTGAAAAGCATCGTTGCCCCCCTCTTCGTGCCGACGGTCCTACAGGACTTTGGATTTGTGATGCGCCAAGATCGAGGGCTTCGAGCTTTCTGGGATACCTACATCTCGGATGTGGCTCCTGGGTGTGCGTGAGCGCGCTTTCATCACCATCGCCTTCATTTTGATGGTTCAGACGGTTCACGCTGAGTACTATGAGCGCAGGGTCGCAGTCAAAGAGCCACCCCACATACTGTACTTCCTTTCTTCCCTTCCAGGGTCACATCACATCACTCTGCAGACGGTTCTTCACACGTCCATATCACACACGCCTCATGGCATCAGCAGCCCCGGCCCCATGCGCGGCGTCTCTAGGCTCCGGAGCGCACATCGCCATGATGCCCCCGGACGTGATGGCGAGGGCGTCCGTCTCATTTTCGTCCCTTGGCTTCGTGCCGTCGGCGACGGCCGTTCCTCCTGGGGACGCTGCCGCGGCGGCCGCTGCGCCAACCCCATCTTCCTTCTCGAGCAAAGGTCGACTGGCACTCCGCAGCGCCCTGGAACAGTTCGGCTTCGCCGTCGTCACCGACGTTGTCCCTGAAGACGTGCTGCGGCACTGGGAATCGCTCTGGGCCGCCGATCTGATGTCCATCGTCGACAAGACGGCGTCGGATCCCGCCGCCGTCGCCACTCTTTCGCAGGACCCGATTGCGCGGTGGCCTCTGGACCAACTATCTCTCGGACATAAATTTGCGACCGAATACGGCCTGCCACAGGGTCGCTTGGCTTGGGCGGTGCGACGGTCTGCGGAAGTGAAGCACGTCTTCGCCAACCTGTTCGACACCTCGGACTTGTGCGTCGGCACGGACAACATTTTTTTCAACAACCGCCCCCTCGCCAGTGCCAAGGATGCCGAGCGCACCAGTGATTTGTGGCCGCACGCGGATCAAAACTTGCACAAGGAACCGTCTGGCAACTGGGATGTCTATCAGGGCGTCATGTACCTGTGGCCCGCCAACGTGGACTCCAGCGCGACGGTCATTTGGCCCGGGAGCAACCGCGACACCTACTTCGAATTGATGCGCAGCAAGGCCCAGTGGGCGCGTAAAGGGCATTTCTGCATGCTTCCCAAGGCGCAGCACGACGTTTTTGCGAGGGCCGCGGCGCGCGTGCCTGTTCCGCGCGGTGGATTACTGCTGTGGAGTTCACGAACCATCCACCAAGGGTGGCCGCATGGCGCTCGCCTCGCCGTCCCCGTCTGCTTCGAACCCAAATCGCGGCGCGACACGGCCGCGCTCAAACGCAAGAAGGAGTGCGTGCTGCATGGCGTGCCGACGAGTCACTGGGCGTCGCTCGGGCTCTGCCACTCCCTGCACGGCAGCGCAGGCTTGCAGGGCCAAGTGGATGGCATCGCGCTTGCATCGACAGCCCACTTGCACTTTGGCAGTCGGTTACCAGATGACGTGTTCGAATTGCTGTGAGACGTGCGAAGTTGGATGCTGTCGCGTTTTGCGTTTCCCCCCCCTCACCTGAATGAGTGACATTTCCTCCCCGAACCGTTTGGCACAGTGAAAATGGGTGGGAACGTTGGGGTCAATAGAATTCGAATCATGTCCACCTCTGAAAACGGCTTCCGTGTGTTTCCGGTTTTGATTTCTCTTCAGCCGCGACGCTGCACTGAATTCCCCCCTTCTTTGCCGTTCGCCGCTCATGTTGTCTGTTGTGCCAGCTTCCGAAGAGGCGCACATCGCCATGATGCCCACGGACGTGATGGCGAGAGCGTCCGTCTCATTTTCGTCCCTTGGCTTCGCGCCGTCGACGACCATCCCTCCTGGGGACGCTGCCGCGGCGGCCGCTGCGCCAACCCCATCTTCCTTCTCGAGCAAAGGTCGACTGGCACTCCGCAGCGCCCTGGAACAGTTCGGCTTCGCCGTCGTCACCGACGTTGTCCCTGAAGACGTGCTGCGGCACTGGGAATCGCTCTGGGCCGCCGATCTGATGTCCATCGTCGACAAGACGGCGTCGGATCCCGCCGCCGTCGCCACTCTTTCGCAGGACCCGATTGCGCGGTGGCCTCTGGACCAACTATCTCTCGGACATAAATTTGCGACCGAATACGGCCTGCCACAGGGTCGCTTGGCTTGGGCGGTGCGACGGTCTGCGGAAGTGAAGCACGTCTTCGCCAACCTGTTCGACACCTCGGACTTGTGCGTCAGCACGGATAACGTCTTTTTCAACAACCGTGCGCTTCCTGGTGACAGTACAGACCACGAACGAAGGAACGAGCTGTGGCCGCACGCGGATCAAAACGTGCACGATCTTCCGGCGGGCGTATGGGAAGTCTATCAAGGCGTCATGTACCTCTGGCCCGCCAACGTTGACTCCAGCGCGACCGTGGTCATGCCGGGCAGTCACATGCAGACGTTTTCGGACCTTATGGCCGACGTCGACCGTTGGCGCAGCAAGGGCCATTTCTGCAAGTTGCCCAAATCGCAGCTCGGCGCGTTCGCCGCAGCCGCAGGTCGCGTTCCCGTGCCCCGCGGGGGCCTGTTGCTGTGGAATTCGCGTACAATCCACCAGGGATGGTCCAATGGCCCCAGACTTGCGGTACCCGTTTGTTTCGAGCCCAAGTCACGACGCGATGAATCTGCCTTGGCGCGCAAGAGGGACTGTGTCCTCACTGGAATGCCAACGACTCACTGGGCGTCGCTTGGGCTCTGCCATCACCTCCCGGTTGACGCCTCGGCACGCGGTGCCGTGGACGGCCTCGCGCTCAACACGGCGGCTCATTTACATACCGGCGGCACGCTTCCGGAAGATATAAATGAATTGCTTTGAGCGTCGCTTGCCGGAGCGATCTGAACCATTCGTGGAGGTCGCCATGTTTCGCTTTTCATCATCATCTCTCAGGAGGCATTGGTGCTGAGTTTTGCTTTGTTGCATTCCCTCTCATTCCCTTTCGTCAAATATCATTTTTCGCTCGTATACACGGGCAAAAAAAAACTAAAATTTCTTTGGGGACGACGGGGTGGGGATGGAGACCTTGTTGAGGGTGTTTCCAGATGGTGGATAATACCGGTAATTGTAACTTCGGCATTAGTGCGACGAGACCTGGTGGGGTCGCTGATTTGCTCTCGCCATTCTCTTTCGAAATCCTAAAATCGGTTTCCCTGACCGTGTTCCAGGATGCCGCCGAAGAAAGGGGTTGAACAGCAGCGCCCTTCGTCAACTCCCGGAGGAGGCGGGGGAGGGGTCGTAGCGAAGGCGACCAGCAGTAAGCAACAACAGGCGAATGCGACGAGGGCGATGGAGCTCGCGGCAGGGCATCCTGGCAAAGCGCCTGCCCAAGCGCAGCCAACGCTTGCGTTCGGCAAAAATGGTCTCACCGCGGCAGTCGTGGCTCCGCCGGTGGCGGCCGGAACCGTCGAATGTGTGGGGGCGAAGAGGCATCGCCAACTTGCCGACGGGTCTACCGTTGCGCGAGGCGATGCCAGCGGTGCGCCTTCCTCCATCCGAAAGCCGCCGGCTGAAGATACGCCGCCGGAAAAGGACCAAAAGGCCGCGGCATCCGCGAACGCCGCCACCTCGACGAAGAACAGAGAGTCTTTTTTGATCGCTTCACCCACGAGCGTTCCATCCATGTCTGAGGGGCCGAGCAGCGTGGTGTCGTGCCCTGACGACGAAGCTGACGACATCCTCGCCTCTTCCACAACGTCGAAGGGGTTGTTAACGACGACGACGCTTAGTAGGGACGTGGCTGGGGCAAAGCGTCGCCTCCTGCCAGCTGTGCCTAGTAGCTCGGCAGCTCCACCGCCACGAGTCTCCATCAACTCCTTGCGAAAGCCATGCCTCTTCCCCGCGGCGGCGGCGACATCCGCCGCCAGCTTTACTTCGGCGGCGCACGAGGCGTTGAATCGAGAGCTTTCATCACTGTCTCTTTGGTTGGAATCGAACCCGGTGGCGTTTCCGTGCGTCACGCACCCCACTCTGCCCGCGTGGATCGCGCATGCACCATCGGCTGTCGAGGAGGGGCTGGTGTATGACGGTCCGTCGGCGTTCGTCGCTGCATCACGTGACGGTGAAAGGGGGTCGTCGCCTCACCGGGGTGTCCACCGCTCATCCCCCGCCGCGTCTGCGTCGGAGCGTCGCGCCGCTTCGTACGAGCTACTCTGTCGCTTGAACCAGCGACGATGGCCGAGGAGCCTTCGTGGTGGTGAACGCGTTGAGATGGTCGCTGACCACGCGAATTCGCCTCAGGTCCTTCAAATGGACGCGCAATCGGCGTTTCAGCAAGCGGTGGCTGCGGTACAGACGATGGTGGGTCGGTATCCGCCGCCGCCGCCCGACGACACCGACCGTCTCGAGGGGCCGTCCGTGGAGGGTGAAGGATTAAACGTCGCACACCCAACCACCACAACGACGACGACACTCACAGAAGCAGTGGCGGGACGAGGCGCCACGGGGGCTGCCGGGGGGGGCACCAAGTTAATCTTTGATGAGGAGGAGGGTCATGAGGTCCGAGGCGCCGGCCGTCATGAACCGACCCTCCCGATGCCAACGGTGACCAGTGCGGCTGGACGAGGCGCGAAGAACAAGCCGTCGCGGGCCCTCCCTTTTTGTACCCCGAAGGTTGAGGCGACCCCCACCGACGGGGCTCCCGCAGCGATGCTGCCCCCTTGGCTGCACGAACACATACGGTGTCTCGTCGACGATGCCTATGAATACGCGGAGGTCGCTGAGATGCGCGGTGCGCCGGACGCATCCATTGTGGTGCCCGCGTTGCTTGTCTACACCACCGGCTTGCTGCGCCAGGCAGGCCTCGTGGTAGTGGGCGGCGGCGCGGAATCGGATCGCTGCTGCACGTCGCAGAAACCTCCGTCGTCCCAGACAGGTGGATATCTTTGGCCCAACCGGTACAGTGCGCCCTTGCTGCCGACCACGGATCGCGCCCAAGCGTGGCTGCGACTCACGCAGTGGCTGTCCACGTGGACTGGGAAGGCCGATTGCTTGCCGCCTTCCTCCATCTCTGCACATTCGGGTGGTGGCAGCGCGGCGGCAGTCCACCAAGTGACCGAGGAGCTCCTCATATCACTAACATCAGCGACCTTCACCGAATCCGGTTTGCGACGCAGCCAGCGCGTGGCTCGACGAGAGGAGGCGCAGGAAGCGCTGCGTGCGAAGCAAAAAGGGTACTTCGTCGGTGGCGTGGGTGGCGGTGGCGAAGTTCGCACCGGCACGACGAGCAACATCGCCGTGATATCAGGTCCATTGGGCGCTGGCACCACGTCGCTTGTGCAGGCAGCGTGCGAATCGCGAAGTTACAAGCTGTTTGAGATCAACATGGCCACGAAACGTAGCGCCGCGGTAATGAGTAAAATCATGGCAGAGGCCACGCAGTGCCGGCAGCTCACCGTGAGCGTGGCATCACTGACCAACGCTCGTGATGAACTCGACCGACTGGATCACCAAGGGCGCTTGGAACGGCATCGGGCCGCGGCGCTCGCGGAGGAAGCGGACGCTCGTCGAGAGGCGGAGAAAGCGAAGCAGATGCAGACGACGAACATGCACGGCGTCAAGGATAGCGCCAGCAAGAAGCCCAAAACCGGCAACACCATTTCCAAGGAAGCCATCGCAAACTTCTTCGCGAAAAAAGTGCCAAAGCCAGCCGCCTCGTCCACTGCTGCGTCAACGACGTCCACGGCGGCGCAGCGAGGCCACGATGCGGCCACGCCGCCGCCAAGCCATCGCAGCGGGGCTGTGAACGTCGATGACGGATCCTCTCGTCGCAGAACCGGAGCGAAGTCGTCCCGTGCGCGGAGCAGTTCCACTGAGCACTGCGTAGAGGTCCTCGTCGTCGATGAAGAGGGCACCACCGGGAACCGCGGCGAAGCCACGCCCGACGTGGCGACCAGGGGTGGTGCGCGGCCGGCCGTTTACCTCGTGGACGACGTGACGACTCCTCCTGACCTGAACCTCAGAAGCGAAATGGCTACCGGTGGTGGGGCGTCGTCCCCCGCTGTAGGTTCCGACACCAAATTGTCGCCGATATCGCCGTTGTCAAGCAGCAGTTTTTCGGTCGCATTGTCGCGGGATCCGTCTTCGCCTGTGTGCGGGCCGTCAGCGACAAAGCATCCAATGGTCCCAGCAGCCTCCGCGGCCCCGACCACATTATCGGTCGTGCTCGTGGAATCCGGGGACGTCGTGCTAGATGACGAGCCGGGCTTTCATGCGTCCCTTCGTGAAGTCGCGGCGCAGAGCCGTTGTCCCGTCGTCGTCACCGTGAACGAGGCCTACGATGAGAATGCTATGGATTCGACCTTCGGAGAGGGGGTTCCCTACATCCGCCTTGACGCCGTCGCCGAAGTCATCCTTGTGGTGCAACTCGCCGTGATCGCGGGCGTCGAATCGTGTATGGCGGCGTCGGTGCCCGGGCTTGGTCTAACTGAGGGGTTGGATCCTGTCCTTTTTACCGCTTTTTCCGCGAAACGTCTGTTGAGTTTTGTGCGATCGACGCCGAAGCAGTTTCGGCACGCGCGCCCGTTGCTACTGGCGCTGCAGTTGGCACTCTGCGACTATTTGTCGGCGCTGCGCGAGAAGAAGGGAGCCGCCGCGGGCTCATCGTCGTTGTCCTTTGCAACTCGGGACGACGTTGTGCCAACAGCCCTGGCGCGACTGGAGTTCGAGCCCTGGTGGCCCGCCGCGGCGCACATCTTTGGCAGGAAGCATCCCCCCGTGCGCGTCCACTGGAGGACGGATTTCGTTGGTTGAGAGCTGCTTCCAGCGATGCTGCGTGGTCAGACCCTTACGGGATGTCGCTGTTGGCTATCGTCCCACATGTGTTCAGCCGTCGTGGTTTGCCGATCGCCGGTGCTCGCAGTGCATTGGCTGGCATGGTCAGCGTGCTGGCAGGTCGCGACGACTCGCTTCAGGCCGCGTTTCAGCAGTGGGTCTCAGGGGGAGCCTTGCGGCCGCCGTCGTGGCGCGTTTCGCTGGGTACCGCAAGGCCCTTTGCGCCCCCCTCGTCTTCGGATGACGAGGACGACGAGGAGGACGACCCGTGTGAAGCTCGCAGTATGGACGTCGCGCGAACGTTGTCGCTCGTGGGCGTTCCCCATGCATGGACCGTGCCGCCCTACAGCGGCATGGAGCGACGCCTCGCACGCGAATTCGCGGCGTCAAGTGCCGCGTATTCGGACTTCATCGCCGAGCCCGCCGCCCCGGGTGCGACCCGTGCGACCGCCAGCGGGATCGAAACGGCCGTGCTGCGAGGGCTCTGGGGAAACAGCACCACCGCGGAGTGGAGTCCCATTTCCACAGGGCGAGCGGTGGGCTGCGAGGAAAACGGCGGTCGTGTGACGACATCGAGCGATAGTCGCTTGTCTTGCACGTTTGTTTGCGAGCAGTTACCCACGGCGATGCGGGTGGCCATTTCTCGATCCAAGAGCTTTCTTGCGATCAGCGGATCGGAATCGCTGTTGGATGTTTGGTCGTTTGTGCCGCTTTTCAGGCGAACCGGCGGAGCCGGTAGGGAACAATAGAGATACGATACGGCCGTTTGAGAGCAGCGGGTACCAGCCGTCACCACGAGCGGCCCCAAAGTCCATCGTATGGTATCGCGGTGGTATCGGTCGCCCTCACTCAGCGGTGACGGGTGATACTCCACCCCGCGGCTTGCATCGAGCATTTTTGATCCGCAGTGTTCTTCTTGATGATGACATGAGAGAGGAATGAATAGGGAAAGGGGGAGCATGGCGAAACTTTTGGAGTATCTGAGAATAACAGCAAAATATCATGTTCCTCCGTGGTGTGGCGCGCCTCATGGCCACCACCACCTCCGTCCTCGTCATCGGGGGCGGTCCCGTGGGCGCGGCGGCGGCTCTGGGATGCTCATGCGTGTTACCCTGCTCCAGCTGCCCCTCTTCCACGCCGACCGCCAAGCAACCACCCTGGTCCCATGTGACGTGGGTCATGAGGGACGCCGAGGACGTTGCCGTGCTGCGGGCGGGGGGGCCGCTGCCGCTGCGTCCGCCATCGTTGAAGCGCATTCAGCGACGGCTCGATGTTCAGGAAATGCGCGGCGGCCCACCGGGTCTCCCCTTCCTTTTGGTTCCACAGTGCCGCAAGGTGCGTTCTAGCGATGGTCACGCCGCCGTTTCGCCCTTGCTGCCCGTTCACGTTGGCGTCCTCGGCTCCGCCGCCGTGTCGCAGGCAAGACCAACGGCGCCGAGGACGGATGTCGAGCTCTGCGTTTTGGCCGTGCCGTCACACGGGTGTGTCGACGCACTGCGACATCACTTCGACGGCGCAAGGTCGCAATCATCTTCTTGCCAAAAAGATCAGTCACCACCGTTACGCGTGTTGCTGTGGTGCGGGCAAGGTGTCTCTCAGAGAGGGCTCATTCCTGCGTTGGAGACACCGCAACTGCTTCACGATGCGGAGAGGCCGAACTCGTCGCGCTGGTTCGCCCTCGCCCACGTGACCGGATGGCTTGACGCTGAGTGTGCCATTGCGTCGTCGCTTCGGTGGACCCTAGAGGGGGTCGGTCATAGGGGGAGCGCCGCCACCTGCAACATGGCGCTGTTCCATGTTGCCCGGGTCGCCAAGCCGATGCCCGAAGAGCGGCCCTCCGCGGTATTCAGTGGCGAGACGCTAGTCACTACGGACACGTCCGAGGGACAAGAAGACCGAGCGACGACGACGTTGCTGCGCCGATGTGAATCGGCAACGCAATCTGTCCTCTCCGCGATGCACCTCGGCGCCGTGTGCCGTGACAGCTGCCTCCGGTGCCCTTCCTCTGACGGGTCGGTCGTGGCAGAACGACTACGCGGTCCGGCGTCTGACCCGCGGGTCGCCCCGGGAACACTCTTGGCCACCGTTGGCCGCGAGCTGGGTGTCGAGGATCCCTCTGGGCAGCTCTACGGTGCCTGGGCCGTCGCTCTCCTGGACGCTGCCATCACGGCCGTCGTTGTCGCCTCTGGTCTCGTCAGCGGGCGCCGGGGCGAGTTGTCCTCGGATGAAGACGCCACCTTCGCGGGACGAGCGCGACGGGCGGTGGAGTCCTTGTGGTGGCTGCTCAACCACAGCGGCGACGGCGCTACTCCCGCGGCCGTGGCTCGAGGCTCCTCGGCCCCCTTGCCGCGTTCAGTAACACACGCGTTGGATGGCATCCTGCGGGACCACGTGGCGGATGACCGACCTGCCTTTGCTCTCGGTCGACTGCTTGCAGGAACGCGCGACGTGGAGGCGTCGATGCAGTCCGTCTTTGGGGGGCCGTGGATCACGCTGGACGGGCCTTGGAGTCCCGCCAAAACGTTGGTAGCATCGGGTAAGCCGCCGCCAGGCCGCGAAAAGAGGGGGCCTACTTCGGCATCTTTGAAGGGTGATGAAGCCAAGCCGCAGGCTGACGTGACCGCTGAGGGACGCAAAGGCCCCGCGAGCACCATGATGGATACCATGCTAGGACTGGGCAACGTCGTCACGTGCTTGCGGGAAGTCACCACCACAGCAGCGGAGGCGGCAGCCAACACGACCACCGTAGCGGAAGCCCCACCGGTGGCTACCCTTCCAGAGGAACCAGACGCTGCGACGGTCGCTCGGCATCGCGCCAATCTTCGCTTCTTCGTCGCCGTTGCGGACGTTTTCGCATATTTGCGCGTTGGCCGCGATGTCGGGGAGGGATTGCTGCTCGTCGCCCCTGCGGGCGGTGCGAGTGGCCAGGACGACGAAGGCGGAGGAGACGACTATCGTTGGATGGACCGACCCGTGCCCCCCTCCCCGCTGATTGCTGAAATGCATCAACTCTGCGAGGCCGTCACGGATGGTCGGTACGTCGGGACGAGTCTCGGAAAGGGCTCGCCGATGCGACAGCAGGTGGAGCAGATCATGAACCTTCTTGAAGCCGAGTCAAAGTGAACGGCTTGGGGGTGGTTTCGTTCAATTCAATTCAAGAAACTGTCACGCAAGGGGGGGCCGATCGCTATCCCCGTCTCGCCATCGAATACACTGCGCCTCCCTCACCGCTTTCTCTTCTCATCTCGAGACACACACATTAGTGCATGAATGGATGGGCACCGTTCCACGGTATGTTCGCGTGTCACCCGCGTTTCACGCCTTCGTGGCCTCGCAACTGCTACTTGTCGGCCGACGCCAAGTAGGGGACCTCGCGATCGTCGACGGTGAAGCTGTGTTGCCGCCGTCGCCACACCAAACATGGGAGGACGTCTATTGGCAGCATCTGTCCGAACCCCAGCGTCTCACGCCGTCTGCACAGCGCGAACTTGGAGCGCCGCGACGCGACGACGTCTCCCGCACATTATTGGCGATGACCCTGCAACGTGACATTCAGTTGAGCTTGAGGCGCAGCAGCCGCCCGCTGCCTAATGTCAATGGTGGTGGGTGCAACGACACGGAAAGGGGTGGTCTTGCCATGGCAGGGCAGATGTCGGGCGATTGGCAATTCCCGACCGTTGAGCCAGTGGTCTTTCTGCCGGCGTCGTGGTACTTTGCCATCGAACCGAGGCATTGGTCAGTGGCGAGATGGAGCATGTTTCAGCGTGGCCTCGTGCACGTGATGGACGCAGCCTCCGTGGTGGCCATCGTCGCGCTCGCTCCTCGCCGTGGGGACTGTGTCCTCGACGTTTGCTGTGCCCCGGGAATGAAGCTATCTCTCATGGCAGATGCCGTCACGTGGACCGCAGAGGCTCCCCCTCCGGCAGCGTCCAGCGGGAGGTCAGCAGAGGAGGAGACTCGACGATGCAGTGGCAAAGAGGCCGCTATCAAAGGCGGTGGGGGGGTCGCGGTCGGCGTCGACGTATCCCTCTCACGGCTGTACGTCGCCCGCTCGCAGCTGCGGAAAGCTCGCTCGAACGCATGCTGTCTGATTTGCGCAGACGGCCAAACGTTCAACTCTCCCACCGCGAATCACGATGATGAGCCGCCACCCGACGACTCGTCGTCGTCTTCGCCCACTCTCGCCGCCCAGGGGCCGGTTTCATCAATATCCGACACCAGAGGCTTCCAGTCACCCGCCGCAGCGCTGAACGTCAGCGACCGCAACCTGCACCGCCTCGCGAAGCGGCAACGGACGGGAGAGCGCATGGTGGACGGCTCCTCAGCGTGCCCGGTGCCGGTGCCCCATCCGTGTCCCATGGCTCCTCAGCGGCCGGTTCTTGTTTATGTGTCGGACGACTTGAAGCAGCGAGCTTGTGGTGTCCTAGCTTCCGACTCGGGAACCGTTCAACACCAAATCGGCGGTGAGACCGTTGCAGCGCTCGCTTCGCTTCTTTTGAAAGCGAACAATTGGCCGAGCCAAGAGGTGTTGGCGGCGGATCGTCCTCCACCGTTTCGTGTCGCGCCGACGTCTTCTACGACTGGCGGCCGCGTGCGGTTCGATCGCGTGCTTGTGGACGCCGAGTGCACTCACGACGGATCCATTGCTCACGGGACGCTGGCGGATGGTGGCGGCGATCCCGAAGCGCTTTCCGCTCAAAGGAGCGATTCGGCCACCACGGCCGCGAGCAACGCACACCGCGCGCCGGCATGGCTTCCGTCTCTTGATGCCGGCGTCGGCTCAGCAGCGGCGTCTGTGGCCCTCCGGATGGAACTCAAATGCCTCCAACTGAGACTTCTTCGGAATGGTTTCGCCTCGGTCCGGGACGGCGGCTATTTGGTCTATAGCACATGCGCCACATCGGCGAACGAAAATGAAGAGATCGTCGATGCCTTCTTGGACGCCGAGCCAGGCGCAACACTCGTGTCGTGGGACCACCGTGAGCGGGGGGAAGCCGCCGCTCCCGAGTTGGCACCTTTCTTGATGCTGACTGACGAAGAGGAGGCTGCACTGCGAAGCCGCCGTGAGCTGCCTCTATCGGGTCACAGCGCAGACTCCTCGTCGTCGACGCGCCTGGCCACCATCCGGCAACTGACTGCCCGGTTCAGTCCAGCTTCGGCTCGAACGAGTTGTCAGTACATCGCGAAGTTCATCAGAATCAATAAATCGAGCAGCTGATATCAGCATCGTAGTCTGTAGGGGCGGTTTTGGGACCGATTGGGCTGAGCGCGGTGGCACGTAGCGGTGAGAAGGTCTGTTTTTGCACGGTTTTCTGCTGCAAAACAGCGATTTTGCATTCCCCCGTCGGGATCGGCGAGCTACCATGGAAAAAGTATCCTAGCTCTTTAATACACTCGATTTACGACCTACAGTCGGTTACATCGGCGCACACTCAGGGTGATGCACGTGAACGCTGCGT
>ERZ1292630.1705-Hain-H41-02um-R3-1705-length-21176-cov-6_pt1 | contig 21176 bp, 20 predicted proteins | sample MGYA00564408_ERZ1292630 | MGnify/ENA primary metagenome ERZ1292630 (study PRJEB36523, sample SAMEA6512641) | groundwater metagenome | collected 2019-01-08 | study: AquaDiva: Metagenomics assemblies of 32 groundwater samples
CGACGGTGAGGGCGAGGGTGAAGTAGAAGATGGAGCTGGCTCCGAAGATGAGCATGGCGATCAATGTGAGCAGTGTGGAGAAGGATGTATTGATTGAGCGACCCATTGTTTCTGTGAGTGAGATGTTTGCGATTTCACGGATGCTCTTGTCTTCGTTGCCTCGGAGGCGTTCGCGGACTCGGTCGAAGACGACGATGGTGTCGTGGACAGAGAAGCCGAGAATAGTGAGGAGTGCGGTGATGAAGAGTGCATCAATTTCCACGTTGGCAAACTTTCCGAGAATGAGGAAGAACCCGAATGTGATGAAGAGATCATGGAAAAGTGCGATGATGGCACATGCTCCAAATCTCCATGGATTGACGCGTTTTGGGATTTTGCGGAATGCGAATGCGAGATATATGAGAATCATCAGTAATGCGAATGCGAGTGCGAGGAGCGCTTTTGATTTCATAGCGTCACCGATGGTTGGGCCGATGGTTTCGAAACGTTTTTCTTGTAGGTCTCCGAATTTATCTTTGAGTTGCACAATGATTTTGTCGTGGATGACGGTAGAAATAAACTTGCTCTTGATTTGGTACGAACCTTCATCTGAAGCTACGACTTGAGCTCCTTTGAGGTCGAGAGGTTCCTGCGCTGGTGCTCCGATTGCTGCTCCTGCGCTGTCGGATTTTGCTGTTTCGCCTTTCAAGTTGTCTTCAATTGTTCCTAATTCTTTCTTGAAATCTTCGATAGCTACTTTATTTTTGAATTCTATTTCCGTGAAAGTACCACCGGTGAAGTCCATACCGAGCTTGAGGCCGAAGAATATCAGCGCTAGAAGACTGATGCTGATCAATGTTCCAGAAATTCCCATCCAGAGGTTCGTTTTTTCTACGATTTGATATACTTTTTTCTCTGCTTTTTTCTCAGGAACGAAGAGATTTTCTTTTTCAGCGAGTTTTGTTTTTACGACAGCACGGAGGAGAGTGCGTGTGACCGTGATGGCAGTGAACATCGACACGACGATACCGATGGCGAGGTTGATTGCGAATCCACGGATCAGGGAACTGCCGAAGTAGAAGAGGATGGCACACGTGATGAGTGATGAGAAGTTCGAGTCTCGGATGCTGTTCCATGCCCGATCAAAACCTTTTTCGATTGCAGAGATCATGCCGTGTCCGGTGTGAACTTCTTCTCGTGTTCTCTCGAAGATGAGAATGTTGGCGTCGACAGCCATTCCGATCGAAAGGATGATACCAGCGACACCAGCGAGCGTGAGTGTGATTGGATTACTGAGGACGGAACTGACGAAGAAAAGGATGATAATACTGAGGATGAATGAGAGAAATTTTTCTCCATTGCCTTCTTCGCTGTTGAGAATTTTGTATAATGTTATGAGGAAAATTGCTGTTCCAATCAGAAGCGAGAGCCATACTGGAAGTTCGCTCTTCACGAGGAAAATCATCAAAAGTGTATAAATCCCGAGTGCAATGCTGGCGATGAGACCTGGAAGTCTGTAGTAGGCGATCATGAAAATGATCACGAGTAACATGCCGATTGCTCCTGCTTTCACGCTTTTTGCGAGCGCATCTTGTCCCAATGTGGAGCCAATTGTGTGTTGTCCGACGAGAATGATTGGTGCAGGAATTGCGCCGGTGTTCAGATCTCGTGCGAGGGTTGTAGCGTACTCTGCAGTGAATTGTCCTGTGATTGTGGCGCTCCCTCCAGGAATTTTTCCTTGTACATTTGGAGCTGAAATTTTCCTGCCTCCGACGAAGATGGCAATTGGTTTTCCGATATTTCTTCCAGTGATTTCTTCAAAGAGTTTTGCTCCTTCGGCATTGAATTTGATTGAGACATATGGGCTGAAAGATTGTTGATCAAAAGCCATGTCTGCATGGACGAAGTGTTCGCCGGTAAGGCCTGTATCTTTCCAAGGATCAGGCATGGTAGAGATGAATATTTTCTCAATTTTTACCTGATTTTCTTTGATGTCTTTTTGAATTTTGTTGGCCTTGATGATGTGGTATCCAAATTCTGATTTGACTGGATCGGAAACGGCTCCTTCTTGATCCAAATTTAATGTTGCTTCTTTGAATTCTGGGACGTAGCTCGCATCTTTATTCACTGGAGTTGTGAGGACTCCTCCAGATGCTTTTGAGCCTGCATCATTGGAATTCTCCTGAGCGAGTTTTGTGAAATCTCCACTGTTTTTTGCTTTTGCTGTCAGATCTTTTGCGAGTTTTTTTGCTTCTTCTTCTGTTCGCGTGACATCTGATGCAGCATCTTTTGCACCTTTGTATGCGATGAGAATATGACTTGCATCTACTTGTTTTTCAAATCGTACGATTTCTTTTTTCTCTGCTAATTTCAAAATATAAACACCCTTTGTTTGTTCTAATTCCTGATCTTCTCCCAAGACATACTCATTTTCTGAATCGATGAGCTTCGAATAGATTTCTCCTGGTTTGAGTTTGTCGACAATATCTTTGATTTTTGCATCTACTTTGCTGATGAATTCAGGATTTTCACCTTTGTCGTGACGGACTTTTCCGCTATTTGATTGCGATTCTTCTTCTGCGATGATGCTGAAGTTTTCTGGTTTTTCGAGAGTTTTCTTCAGAACTCCTTCTGCATAATTTCGTTGTGTTTTCTCTTCATTTGGATCTGGATTTGTTTTCTGTTCTTTGAATTCGAGCTGAATCGTTTTTCCGACGATCTCTTTTGCTTTTTCGAGATCTTTGATCTCTGCAAGTTCTACGATGATATGTTGCTCGCCTCCAACTTTTGACAGGTAGATGCTTGGCTCTGAAACTCCAAGTCCGTTCACTCTCTTGTCGATAACCTCCATGACGCCGTTAGTAATACTCTCTTGTTCTTTTTCTGGAACTTTTCGCAAATCAATTTTATAATCCAGCTGTGATCCTCCCTGGAGATCGAGACCGAGATGAACTTTGGTTTTGGTGACGCCTTCAGGAGTCCATGGGAAAATCTTTTTTTGTGTCTCGCCGGATGCATCGAAGAAACTGAGTCCGAGTGCGAGAACGATGATGGCGATAACTTGCCAGGAGAGAAAACGTTTCATAGGGGGATAGGATTTAGGATTTAGGATGTAGGATTTAGTTTTGAAAGTTACAGGTCACACGTCAAAAGTCACATGTTTTTCTGTCCGCTCAGTATTTCGTCTTTTTTCTCATCATTGCCTTTTCCGGTTCTTCCATAATCGTCTGCGAGCTTCACGATGTCGTCGAGTTCTGGAGTGGAAACTTCGAAAATTTCGCTGTCTTCCAGTGCTTCGATGCGATGGATCGTTTTTGGAGATATGTCTATTTTTTCACCTGGTTGTAGTATTTTTTCTTCCAGACCCTCTGCTGTTGCACCATAGCTGACTTTTATTGAACCTTTGAAGAGGTATTGTGTTTCCATTTTCTGCTCGTGATATTGCAAAGAAAGTCTGTGACCTTTTTTGACACGTAGGATTTTTCCTGCGTATTTCTCTGTATGTGCAAACCAGATTTCTTCACCCCAAGGTTTGAGTTTTTTCTGAATTTCCATAGTTTTTTCGTTTTTTGGCTCGTCAAAAAACAGGCCGCACGCACTATAGCGGAAATTTTTATATTTTCAAAGTATTGGCTTTGGTGGAAGCTGATTTTCTTTGCTTATTTAGGCCTTGTCGTTTGTGCTTTATGGCGCATCGCATGGTTCCCATTTTGATCCAGCGTTTTGGTTTTTTCCGTTACAATCATCGTCCTGATATGTTCCGCAGTGTTCGAATGTCAGTGGAGCACTGCTGTTACATACTGGTTTCTCTGGATCTGCACAGCTTGTTGTTGGTTGTTTTCCGCATGGCTCTGGTTCATCTCCAAATGCTGTTTTGCATGGGTCTCCTTCTTCGAAGCCGAGCTCTCCATCGCAATTTTGGTCAATGCCGTCACATGCGATTTCTTCATTATCTCCTGGACTGACTACTGGAATACACTCATTTTCGACTTGATATGTTCCATTGGGGAGTTTTGTCGTTTTCATTTCTCCCACGGCACATACTCCTGGCAAATATGTTTGGCATGAAATTGTTGGTGCACTTCCGTCCTGATTTTGGTTTTTTATAGATCCTTCATCTACCGATCCGTTGCAGTTATCATCTATATCATTATTTGGTATTTCCGAAATATTAGGACTTACTCCTTCATTAGCGATACAGGTCATTTCTGAAGGATCTTTGCATTGCGCTGTTCCTAGACATTTTGCTTCTGTGAAACAGGCTTCTCCGATTTTTTTTTCTATTCCTTCCAATCCTTCATCTACGATTCCGTCGCAATCATCATCAGCTCCGTTGCAAACTTCCTCTTCTTCTTTTGATGTAGGAATTGGATTTCCCGATGCGTCGAGATCTGCAGTGCATTTCTGAAGTTTTCCATCGACACATTTCATGGATCCTTCTCCACATTCTTGTCCGTTTGCTGTTTGAATTGGTGTTATACATGTGGTAAACGATCCCTCAGGGAGACATTCTACGGGTGGTTTTGTTGTGTCGGTATCTGTTGTATCGTTTTCTCCTGTTTCTAGAGAGTTTCCATTGTCAGAAGGTTCTTGAGTATCAAGAGGTTTTTGGGCATCTGTGTTGATGATGGCTACATCTTTATTTTCTCCTGTATCGTCTGCGCTAGGAGAACTGGAATCGTCTGTGTCCGCAACGGCTATATCGTTTGTGGATGTATTTGTATCGTCATCACCTTTTGTATCTGGTGTTGCAGCTATATCTTCCATAATTGCATCAAAAGTTCCTGCATCTAGTATGAGCAGTCCATCCTCTGCGCGCATCATTCCCTCATCAGAAATTCCACTTTGACTGTCTGAAGAAATGCTATCACCTCTTATGAAGCTATCATTTTCATATGATACTCCATCACTATATGAGATGACATCTGCTGCATCTGGCTGACTCGGATTTCCACTGCCATTTGCACCAGTGGGTGTTGGCCCTCTCTCCATGGTTAGGACAGGTTTTCCTATTGATGGATCATCTCCACATGCCACAGAACCTACCATTAACATTCCTCCAAGGCTTGCCCTTGTTATATTCCTGGCAATGGCGTCTATTGCTCTTCTTGTTCCTTCGCTTATGGACCTTATTCCTACTGTGAATCTTCGCCAGTTGCTTCCTTCCTGGACTGTTCTTCCTGGTAATTCTGCTGGTCTGGTTCTTTCTGCTGTTAACATGGTTGAGAGTTGATAAAGAGTCATTATTGTACCGTTTCTTCTACTTTCTGCAACTTTTTTTGTTACAGTTTTTTAGAGTACCTCTTTTCTTTTTTTCTGAAGCTGTTCTACGATTTTTTTTACTTCTTGGCTTCGACCTTTTTTGCAAATGAGGAGCGCGTCTCCGGTATCGACGATGACTAAGTCACGGATTCCGATCGTGGCGATCAGCTTTGACTTCGGTCCGTAGATGATACTTCCTTCGGTGTCGATGGTGATGATATCAGCTTTGGTGAGATTTTCTTTTTCGTTATTCGTCAGTTCGTCGAAGAGTGATTCCCAGGTTCCTATGTCGCTCCAGCCGAGTTCTGCGGGAATAATTCTCACTTCTTTTGGTGAAACTTTTTCCATGATGCCGTAATCGATCGAGATCTTTTCGCAATTTTTGTAGAAGTCTTGTATGGCTTTTTCTGTATTTGAAGACTTTGCAATTTTTTCTAATTCCTTGGCTGTTTTCGGCATGTGTTCTTTGAATTTCTTGAGAATTGTCTCAATTTTCCAGATGTAAAATCCGGTGTTCCAGAGATATTTATAGGAATTGAGAAGCTTCTTCGCAGTTTTGAGATCTGGTTTTTCGATGAATTTTTCGAACTCGTAGACTTCGACTCCGTTTCTTTCTTCGAGGAGTTTTCCGATTTTGACGTATCCGAGACTCGTATTTGGGAAACGTGCTTTGACTTCGATGATGTTGAGTGTGTTTTTTTCTTGTGCAATTTTTTCTGCTTCTTTCAAAAGTTTTTCGAATATTTTGACTTCCTGAACGAGATGATCTGCATAAATGATGGCCATAACTTCTTGTGCTGATCTCTTTTTTGCCATGATTGTCGCGGCGAGTCCGATGCATGGAGCGGTGTCGCGGAGGCATGGTTCGATGATGATCTGTTCTTTTGGAATGCCAAATTTTTTGGATTGTTTGCAGACTTCATCAAAATATTCTTCGTTTGTGGAAATGAAAATATTTTTTGCTCCGGCGAATTGGACTCGTTCGATCGTTTCTTCGAAGAGTGTTTTGTCGCTTACGAGTTTTTGAAATTGTTTTGGCTTATTTTTTCTCGAGAGTGGCCAGAGGCGTGTCCCGCTGCCGCCGGCGAGGATGAGAATGAGCATAGTGAACGTGTGACGTGTGACTTTTGACTTTTGACGTGTGACCGGTCACATGTTACATGTCAATTGTTACATGTTCAACAGGCTTTCTCCTGTCATTTCGCAGGGTTTTTCTATGTTGAGAATTTTTAGAATTGTGGGTGCTATATCTTTGAGTTCGCCATTTTCTTTGAGTTTTGTGGTGGCGTTGAATTCTTTTCCTATTACAAAAAATGGGACGGGGTTTCTGGTGTGTGATGGGCAGGGATCACCTTTTTTTTCGCCTTCGTCGTAGGTCATGTATTCGGCATTTCCGTGATCGCCAGTGAGGAGGATGGTGTAATCTTTTTCGATCATTGCTGGAATTATTTTTCCGAGACATTCGTCTATGATTTCGACTGCTTGAATTGTGGCCTGCAGATTGCCTGAATGACCTACGAGATCGAGATTTGCGAAATTGAGTATGATGAGCGGGGGAGTTTCTTTCTCTGCTTTTTTCAATAAAGCTTCTGTGACTTCGCGGGCGCTCATTGCTGGTTTTTCGGCGTATGAAGCGCATTTCGGTGAGTCAATCATGAGGCGTTCTTCTCCTGCAAATGGGGTTTCTATTTGACTGTTGAGGAAGTAGGTGACGTGTGCGTATTTTTCGGTTTCGGCGATGCGAAGTTGGGAAAGTCCATGATCGCTGATGATTTGTCCGAGATTGTTTTGAACTTTCGCTGGCGGAAATACAATGGCTGCTTTTTCGCTGTACTGTCCCATGCAGACGAAGTAGGGTTTCGCGATTGGTGAAGTGATTTCTTTTTCTCCTGTGAAAAGTGAGGTGAGTTGTCTCGCTCGATCGGTACGGAAATTCCAGAAGATGGCGCTGTCTTTGTTTTTGATGATTCCGTTTTTGTTCAGAATGATGGGATCGATGTAATAATCAGTTTTGACATCGCGTTCGTAGGCGTGATCGATGGCAGCTTCTGGATCAGTTTCTTCGATGCCTTTGCCGAGCGTCATGAGATCGTATGCTTTTTGAGTGCGGTCCCAATTGGAGTCACGATCCATGGCATAATAACGTCCGACGATGCTGGCGATTTGTGCTTTCCGTGGACCTTCTGGCATTTTCTCATCGAGTCCGAGTTCGGTGATTTTGTTGGTGATTTGCGTGATGAATTTTTTTGCCGTTCTCTCGGGGACGTCGCGTCCGTCGGTGATGGCGTGAATGAAAATAGGGAATGCTTGTTCTCTTTTGGCGAGTTCCAGAAGTGCAAAAAGGTGACGAATGTCTGAGTGTACGCCTTGATCGGAAATCATGCCGACGAGATGGAGTGCGGACTTCTCGGTTTTTTTCATGTTTGCACACGCATTTTTAAAAGACGTTTTTTCGAAAAAACTTCCATTCTTTATTGATTCGTTGATCTCTTCGAGTGGTTGGAAGACAATTCTTCCAGCACCCATTGTGAAATGTCCCACTTCGCTGCCGCCCTGTGTACCTTCGGGGATTCCAACTGCTCGTCCGGAGGCCCCCAGGAGCCCCATCGGATATTTTCCCCGAAGCATCGTGAGTGTCGGTGTTTTGGCTCTGGTTATGGCGTTTCCTTCGTAATCTTTTCCTTCACCGAATCCGTCGAGGATGATGAGGATGACTTTTTTTTGCATTGCTTCGGTCATAATTGGCTTATTACAGCATATTGCTGTACCAGTGTACTATAACGTCTCCGAAAAACATTGCAAAAATGCTTCCTGCCATGAGGAACGGTCCAAATGGAACTGCCGTTTTGGCGTGAGCTTTTTTTCGGAAAATGAGTATCAGTCCTGTGATCGCACCTGTGATGTATGCGAAGAAAAGTGCGACGAGGAGATTTTGCCAACCGAGAAAAAGTCCCATGAGTATGCCGAGAAATATATCTCCTTCGCCAATCCATTTTCCTTTTGAGATTGTGTGCTGTATTTGAAAAAAGAGAAATCCGATGAGTGCGCCAATCCCCATTTGGTTAATCTGAATTTCTTGAAGAACGAGGTTCCCCACAAGAGCTGTTAGAATTCCTGTGATAGAAAAAATATCGGGGATTTCCTGAAAAAGTCCATCGTACCAACTGATAGCGCTCATGATGGTGGTCATGAGTGCTACGAAAATGAATGTTGGCACGTCTGGTGAAAATATCCACTGAAGTCCGAAGAGGAGTCCCGTGATGATTTCGAGGAAAAAATATTCTTTCCCGAATTGTTTTTTGCAGCATCTGGATCTGCCTTTGAGAAGTATGAAACTTGCTAGTGGAATGAGATCTTTTGCGGTGAGATTTTTTTTGCAATGACTGCAATGCGATCGTCCGAAGATAATTCCTGGTTCATTTTTTTTGTATCGATGGATCAGTACACTGAGGAAGCTTCCGACGATGGTGCCGAGGAAGAAGAGGAGTGTGGGGAGGATGGGGGAGTTGGGATGTAGGATGTAGAATTTAGGATTTAGGATTTAGGGTGTCACGCTGGTTTTCAGTGCATTATTTTCTTTTTGTGTGATCAAATTGTATTTTTCTGCTGCGCTGTTGCTGATGCTGGTTCCTTTTCCCATTTCAAATGCGGTTTTGTAGTAGTCCTTTGCGGTGGATTGATAGTTGATTTCTTCGAAGAGTCTTCCGAGATTCAGATATGCGACTGCTAACTTTGGATCTTTTTGGATGGCTTTTCCGAGATTATCTCGGGCACCGTTGTAGTCTTTTTTGGCGAGCAGCGCCCAGCCGAGAAAGTTGTAGCTCATGGCGTTTTCGGGATGTTTCTCAAGGGCTTTTTGTGCTAGTGCACTGGCCTTTTCTCCGTCCTGCAGTTTTTCAATATAGATCCAGAGGGGGCGAGTAAAGTAGCTCAGATCGTCACTGTTGAGATTGATGACATCTTCATAATTTTTTGCTGCCTGATCGTATTTTCCTGTGTCGAAGTAGAGATCTGCAAGCTTCTGTTTTGCTTGAATTTTTGGCTCGAATCCTTTTGTGATGGCTTCTTCGATGAGCGCGATTGCTTTTATTTTATTTTGTGATTGATAAGCAAGTCCGAGAAAGAAGACCGTTTCTGGTTTGTGAGGATCGAGTTTTTGCGCTTGTTCTAGTGCATCTATTGCGTTTTTAGTGTCGTCTTCGTTGAGATAGGCGTATCCGAGGAGAATCCACGCATCGCGATAATCTTTTTTCTCTTGGACGACTTGGAAGAGGAGGGGAATTGTGAGTTGAAATTCTTTTGCTTGATTCAGATTTTTGGCGATGAGCGTCTTGAGATAGATGAGTTGTGATCCTTGTGTGCTCGAGAAAACTTCGTAACTCTTCAATATTTCTTGTGCGTTTTTCTGAATTTCTGGATTCGTGTTTTTTTGTGTGACCACTCCGAGAATTTTTTTGCTGTCGTCGTATTTACCGAAGTACGCATAGAGAAGACCTTTGTAGTAGTCGATTGTGTCGTTTTGTTGCTGGATGGTCGTAGTGAGATCGAGCGCTTTTTGTGGTTTTCCTTGTCCGATGTAGGTTTTGATGAGGTTGATGTTACCTTCGATATTTGCTGAATCTTTTTTCAAAACGTTCAGAAAAATTTCGAGTGCGCGTTCATAGTCTCTTCTTTTCAGGTGAAGTTTTCCAATTTTCAAGAGCGGTTCCACCGCTTCTGGATTGATTTTATTCGCGAGCACATATTCGTTGAAGGCGAGTGTATCGTTATTTTTTTTGACGAATCCGTCACCTTTTTCGAGATGTTCGAAGTATGTCGGTGATGATGGTTCTGGATCTTTTCTGGTTTCTTTTTGGACGACGGTTATTTTTTGCGGTTCGTTGTTGATTTGGATGACGTTCGTCAAGATAAGCCCGAGAATGGCGAGCGTGAGTGTGAGGAGGATAGTGAGGCCTGTAACGAGTTTCTTCATGAGTTGTGAAATTGTATGTTTGCCGAGAAGCAGAGTGCGATGGCGAGCGCGTCGGCGGCGTCATCGGGAGTGGGAACTTCTTTCAATTTCAGAATGAGTTGTACCATTTTTTGTATGCTTTTTTTCTCCGCTTTTCCGTCGCCACAGATGTTCATTTTAATTTCGTTTGGGGTGTATTCCTGTGTCCAGATATTTTCTTCTTGGAGTTTCTGCATGAGCACTCCACGGCTTTCTGATACGGCCATTGCTGTCTTTACATTTTTGGAAAAGAAAAGTTTTTCGACCGCGGCGTATCCTGGATTCCAGGCCTTGATGATGCTATCGAGGTCGTCACGGATTTGCGAGAGACGTTGTGCTTGTGAATATTTTCTTTCGGTTTTGATGCATCCGTAATCAAGGAGCGTGACGACGCCTTTGATGACTTCGATGATGCCGAAGCCTGTTGTTTCCGTGCCGGGATCGAGGCCGAGGATGCGCGTCATGGGAGGATAATAGTAGAGATGATTTTTTGTTTTTTGCTGGCGTTCACGACGATGACGACTTCGTCTCCTTTTTTCCCAATCTTTTTTTCTTTCAGAAGGTTTTCAATTTCTTCCGAGATATTTTTGAAATCGACTTTTTTGACGAATACTTCGTTGCAGCCCCAGACGAGCGCCATTTGATTTTTGACTTTTTCGTACGGAGTCACGGTGATGATGGGTGTGTAGAAGCGATGTTTTGCTATGTGCTCTGCGGTAAAACCTGTTGTGCTTACTGCGACGATATACTCTGCATGAATATCCATGGCTAATTCGGCAGCGTTCAGACATGTGGCATTTGAAATGGCGCGATCGACGTCTTTTTTTCTTTGGTAGGAATTTTGAAAATGTTTTTGAATATTTCCTTCGGTGGCGCTGGCAACTTTTGCGAGTGTTTCCACTGCTTCTATCGGATATTTTCCGACCGCGGTTTCGTTGGAAAGCATGAGTGCGTCGCTGTGATCGAAAACGGCGTTTGCTGCGTCACTGATTTCTGCGCGTGTGGCTCGTGGATTTTCGACCATGGAGTTGAGAATGTGTGTGGCAGTGATGACTGGTTTCCCGTAGTGATTGCAGAGGACAATTGCTCGCTTTTGGACAATTGGTACGTTTTCTGCCGGAATTTCGATGCCGAGATCACCGCGTGCGATCATTACGGCGTCGGAGGCCTGGATAATTTCTTCGAGATTTTCGACGGCTTGCCGTTGCTCAATTTTTGCCATGATCTTCGCTTCTGATTTGTGTGAAGTGATGATTTTTCGCAATTCATTCATGTCCTCAGCGGTCCGGACGAATGAGAGCGCTACGTAATCGACTTCATGTGCAATTCCAAAATCAAGATCTTTGCGATCTTTTTCGGTGAGTGCCGACATTTGGATGTCGGACATCGGTGCGTTGATACCTTTTCTGGACTTTATTAAACCGTTATTCATCACGGTGCAGACAACTTCCGTGCCTTCAATTTTTTCGACTTCACATTCGATGAGGCCATCGTCGATGAGGAGTAAATCTCCCTCTTTTACATCTTCGTGAAATTTTTCATAGTCCACAGGAATGAGTTTTTTGTCTGCTTTTATTTCCTGAGTTGTGAGAGTGATGGTGTCACCTTTTTTCACGGCGATGCCTTCTGCTGGCGCGTCCGCGACTCGGATTTTTGGGCCTTGCAGATCCTGCAAAATCGCGATTGGTCTTTTGAGTTTTTCTGAAACGGTTCGCACATTGCGAATAATTTCTTTGAATTGATCGTACGTTCCATGCGAAAAATTGAGTCGCGCGACGTTCATGCCGGCGAGCACCATTTTTTCGAGCGTTTTGATATCACTGCTCGCGGGACCGAGCGTGCAGACGATTTTGGTGTATTTCGTTGTTTGAAACATGTGAGGAGGGGATTACGGTACTTTTTCTATCATATCCTGCTGCTTCATCGTAGCAAGTTTTCGTGGTTGTTTTCCAGTTTATCTTTTTTCTCTTGAGGGAAGGGGATTATTGTTGATATGGTCGCTTCTTAGTTATTTATTTCCCTTTGTATGGTCAATATTCTCTATTTGGAAGGATCCCGTGGCGACAATGACTTGGCAGAGCTTGTTCGAGTGAGCATGACAGAAGTCATCGAAAGGCGTGGCCATGCTGTAACTCCTGTTTCAACTCATGCAGAAGCCGTTTCTGCCTTGGAGGAGTCTCGTACTGGCACTTCTTTTGATCTGGCTTTGATTTCTAATGTTCGTTCTCCTCTGAGTGGCGTTGAGACTGTTCTTGCTGCTCAAGATGAAGGTGTTCCTCAGATTGTGCTTTTGGTCTCATTTGGTGTTCATTCCGCACTTCATGGTGACCCTCGGCTTTCTTCTGTGCGCCTCTTGGGTGATCTTGCTCGACCACCTTTTGTTACTCGTACAATTCATGAAGTGCTTGGATTGCCGGAACATCCCTTGGATGACCGGAGATTCCATGAGGATCTTCCTTTTGCTGAAACTATTTTACCGTGACGCTCTTCGCCAAATTTCTCGGCATGTCGGGATTATTTTGTCGAATGACGGCGATTTGATACGCGAGAATTTGCACGGGAATGATATTGACGATAGGGGAGAGTTCTCCTGCGTCTGGCACGCGAATCCATTCATCGAAGATCTCTTCTTTGCGTGGACCGATGCCGATAATCATGCCTCCGCGAGCTTTGATTTCCTGAGCGTTGCTGAGCATGGCTTTTCGGTTTTCGTCGTTGGCTGTGAAGACGATACATGGAGTGTTTTTCGTGATGAGTGCGAGTGGGCCGTGTTTCAATTCTCCGCCGGCAAAACCTTCGGCGTGGATGTAAGTGACTTCTTGGAGTTTGATTGCCGCTTCGAGTGCCATGGGATAATTTTTCCCGCGGCCTATGATGTACATGCTTTCGGCGTCTTTGATTTTTTCTGCGACTTCTTTGATGTGCTCTTCGTATCGTGGATTCAACATGTCGTTGATTTCACTCGCGGTTTCGGCCAAAACTCTGCGACCTTCTGAAATTTTCCCGGCACACGCGTGCGCGAGAAGCGCGAGGATGGCGAGCTGGGAGGTCGTCGCTTTTGTCGATGCTACTGCGATTTCTCGGCCGGCCTTGATCGGGATCACGAGATCGGACATGCGCGCCATGGTGGAGGATTCGACGTTTACGATGGAGATAATTTTGGCGCCTTTTTTCTTGGCGACTTCCAATGCTTCGAGCGTATCGGCCGTTTCGCCACTTTGAGAGACAGCGACGATGAGAGAGCGATCGGTGAGAAAATGATGATATGCTGGGAATTCTGATCCGAAAGAAAAATTCACGTGCTTCTTTGCGATTTCTGCGAAGAAGTATTCCCCGGTCATACAGACCTTTCCGGCGGTTCCGCAACCAATGAAATAGGTTCCGAATGCTTTATTAATTTCTGCTGCGGCTTTTTCGAGCAGTTTTTCGTCTTGATTGATGGCTCTGTAGAGTGTTTCTTTCTGTTCGGTGATTTCTTTGATCATGAAATGCGGGAAATCGCCTTTTTCGGCAGTCTCTTCTTTCCAGTGGATTTCTACGATTCTTTTTTCTATCGCTTCTCCTGTTGCGAGATCGTTGAAAATTGCACCATTTTCGTTGATGGTGATAACCTGATCGTCATCGAGATACATGACTTGATTGGTTTCGCTAATGAATGCCGGAATGTCGCTCGCGATGAAGAATTCATCCTTCGCTTTTCCCACTCCCACGATCAGTGGAGATCCGCGTCTGGCAGCCATTATTTTGTTCTCTTTTTGTGACATCACGAGCACGGCGTAGCGCCCCTCGACTTCTTTGAGTGCCTTCTTTACCGCGGATTCGAAATCCATTTTTTTGTTCAATTCTTCAATTAAATGTGCGAGAACTTCGGTGTCTGTCTCGCTGCGGAAGAGGTGTCCCTGTGAGACAAGCTTTTCTTTGACTTCGAGATAATTTTCGAAAATGCCGTTGTGAATTAATACGATTTCGCGATTTTCGCTGTAGTGTGGATGTGCATTGGAGTCTGTGACGCCGCCGTGTGTCGCCCAGCGTGAGTGGCCCATGCTGATAGAATTTTTCTGTGTTTCTGGTTTTTTTCTTCCTTTGAGTTCTTCGCAACGTTCGAGTTCCTGCGCTTCGAAATCACCGATTTTCCCCGTTTGTTTGTGGATAAAAATTTCATCACCGCGTTTGTCGGCGATACCCCAAGAATCGTAGCCGCGATATTCGAGTTTTTTCAGGCCCGCGATGACCATCGGGAGACTATCTTTTTGAGGACCGAAATAGGCAAAGATTCCGCACATATGGATGTATCCTAGCATGGATGCGGCTATCAAAAAAGCCCGTCCTTCGTTATTTTATTGAATGCAGAATTGCCTGTTCCAATTTCTGAGATTCATCCGTTCCCATCCTGTACATTTTCCCATTTTTCAGTTTTATTTCAACTGCATCAAGACCGGAAACATTGTAAATCCACATCTTGGGCCAAAACCACACCTTGATTCCCCAGCCATGATACCAATGATTTTTTGTAGATGTTGCCGAGGCTATTTCATTCAGGGGAAATTTTTTCCCAAAAATACCCCAGCCGAATTTGATTCTCAGGTAATTTTTATCAATCGTGACCGTAAGCGACGAAAATGACGCCAGGATAAACACAATGAATGCCATTATGGCAGTGACCGCAAAATTTGGGCCGGAGTTGTACGAGGGAGGCTCTGCCAAGGCTGTCATATGCATCCATGTGAAAAGTACCAGCACGGCCAGTGTTACCACCAGCATCAGGTAGCCGATTTGGGTGTGTTTGTAGTTCATGGGATTGGGATATTAGCATGAAATGCTGTGTCAGCGCCAAGACATATTCTCTATCAACAAACTGGTTCCAAGAATATTATTGATGGGGATATAGCTAGTTACGTGATGTAAATTTCATTTCTACCACGCCATATTCAGCCACAAACTCAGTATTATCAGTACTGATATTGTAGTACCGAGAACTAAGGAATGGGCTACCTCTCTAACAGACAGAACTTTCGATTCCCGAACCATTTTATATGTGATGATAGAAGCTGGAAAAATTATTAACTGCGACAATAGACCTGGAGAATATTCGGAGAACAGGAACGTTGTGATTATGTGGAAAATTCCATTTGTAAAAAATACGGTTTGCACTGCTAATGCCAAAAATATTGCAGTCTTTGAACCTTTTTTGATGCCCCACATCATCACTCCAATGAAAAGAATAATCATTGCATGCGAGAGCAGGTAATAATTTTTACTCGTTGTACCGAAATGTCTGGTAGCCCATTCCGGGAATCCAAAAAAATATTCATCAATGAAATGTGAAAAATTCAGGAACTGGATTGCTATCAGTTTATTGAGATTTAACCGACATGTTTTCAGCTTATCCACAATTTTGTGCATGATATGCGAACAAGCTTGAAAACGTTTTTTGATAAACATTTATTTCGATTATAAAGAATATATGTGCCGTATACCAATAAGAATCGCGATCATGTTGGTTGCGAGGGTTATTGTTGATTGTATTTTTGGGAATTTTTTTGTCAGGAAAACTGAAGGCATGCTTATCAAGAAACTCATGAAGCTCATGCTTAGAATCGAGCCAAGTCCGAAAATGGCGATGTAGAGAATTCCGACTGTTGTTGATTTGATTGTTGTGAGAATGATGAGCATGAGTGCGGCACTTCCTGCGAGACCATGCACGATGCCAATCCAAAAAGATTTATGATGATGAATGTGAACACCTTTGTGCGGATGCGCGTGTACTTTTTCACTTTCGTGTTTGTGGAGGAGATTTTTTTTGTATCCAAAAATGTTTTTTGTACCGAGGAAAATCAACATGATTCCGACTGTCATTTCAAAAATATTGGCAATTTTTTCTGGAATAATGAAATGCGAAGATAGGACGATCATCCCTGTTATGATCAATATGCCTGTGTGTCCAATGCCCCAGTAGAGCCCTTCGACGAGTGCTTTATTGAATGAGTTTGATTTTGATGTGATGGTGGAAATGACTGCAAGATGGTCTGCGTTGAGCGAATGTTCGAGCCCGAGGAGAAACCCAAGTCCGAGGAGTGAGAAAATTTCGAGCATGTTTTTTAGTAATGAAAAAGTACTTTTCCGATAATTTCCTCTCGTGTGATGAGTCCGAAATCATCGCTTCCTTCTGATTCTTTCCAGTTGTCGCCGCGGACGTAGTATTTTTCTTTTTCAATTTTTTGGACGCGTTTGATCATCGTCATGGCGTTTTTTTTGAAAACGACGACATCGTTCTCTTGAATTTTTCCATATCTGAATGCCACTAGAGTGTCTCCGTCTTTGTATGACGGTTCCATACTGCGACCTTTGACGATGAATCTTTTCAGCATTTATGCTTTCTTGGTTTCTGCGAAAATATGTGCAAAATCGTGAACCATTTCTTCTAATTTCTTGCATTCGTCTATGCTCACGCTTCTCTTCACGACGGAACATTGTTTTGCAATTTTCCAGACTTTTTCGTGAAGATCCGGCCATTTTTCGAGATGTTCTGGTTTGATGTAATCGGTCCAGACGATGAGGACCTCGCGTTTGCAGATGCCTGCGTATTCTTCTTTCGTACTGATCGCGCGAGCCGTGGTGTTTTGGTATTCGAGGACAGATTTTTTGTCGGACCAATTTGGGAGCTCGAGATTATTGAGTTTTTCGGTGAGCTTCGTGCACGTCGTGGCTGCCCACTTCATGGAATCGGTTTCGTAGACGCCGCAGGGGACGTCGCAGTGGGCGTGGGCGGGAGGTAACGTGTGACGTGTGACTTGTGACATGTGACTGGTGGGTTAGAAGATGTAGGATTTAGGAAATGCAGATTTGGGATAGTTTCTTTGGGGATTTAGTCAAATTTTCTGCTCGATCTTTGTGAATCAGGCACATGTCTTCGATTCTTACTCCGAATTGGCCTTCGAGATAAATGCCGGGTTCTGCGGTAATGATCGTGCCTTCCGGGATTTTATTTTTTGCGTTTGTGCTCACACTTGGTGCTTCGTGAACTTCCAATCCGATACCGTGACCGTAGGAATGGTCGAAGTTTTTTCCGTAGCCTGCTGCGGTGATATGGTCGCGGGCGATTTTATCAATTTCTGCTCCGGTGACTCCGGCGCGCATTTTTTGAATTCCCATTTCCTGAGCCTCGAGGACGAGGTTGTAAATTTTCTGTTGCAGTGGTGTTGGTTTTGCGGTGAAGAATGTTCGCGTCATGTCGGAGCAATATCCTTGGTATTTCATGCCCATGTCGATGAGGATGACGTCACCTTTTTTGAATTTTTTGTCGGTGTTTTGGTGATGGGGGACTGCGCTGTTCGCTCCAAATCCGATAATCGGTGCGAACGAGATCGTGTCGGCGCCGAGTTCGTGTCCGATGCGTTCGATTTCCCAGGCGATTTGTTTCTCGGTGACGCCGTTTTTCAGGTATTTTTTGGTAATTTCTTCGAGTGTTTTTTCGGCTATTTGTTGAGCTTTTTTGAGCTTCTTGAGTTCGGTTTCGGTTTTGACGATGCGCATGTCTTCGACGAAATTTTTGATTGGCTTGAGCTTTGTTTTTGTAAGCAGCTTTTTGGTGAATCCGTACTGCTCTACCGATACATGGTCGCTTTCAAAACCTATTGTTTTGATTCCGTTTTTTTGTAAAAATTTTTCTCGTGTGCCTTTTTTAATTTCTCGAGTATCGATGAGTGTCCAATCTTTGGATAATAGTTTTTTGGCGTAAGTCGTGTAGCGACTATCCGTGAAGAACCAGGATTTTTTCTTTCCGAGAATGAGAAAAGCATAGGTGCCGGTGAAGCCTGTGAGGTATCGAATGTTCGTAAGATTTTCGATATTCATTGCGTCGATCTTTTCGAGTTTATAATTGATCATGCGTTTTGGAGGAAGAAGCGAATGATGTCTTCAGTTTTTTTCAGGTGCTCTGGTTGCTTTTTGAGCGTTTCTCGAATGTGATTTCTCTTGTATCCGAGGCCCAAAAGTGCGGTCATGATTTCTTCGTTTTCGTGCGTGTCGGATGATTCGTATTCCAGTGATTCGCCTTCGCCAACTTCGATTTTATTTCTCATTTCGATCACGAGACGCTCGGCAATTTTTTTGCCAACACCAGAAATTCCCTGGAGTGCGGCGATGTCTTTGTTCAGAATCGCACCTTTGATTTTCTCGAGCGGTATGCCCATGATATCCATTCCGAGTTTTGGGCCGATGCCTGGAACACTTGCGATTATTTTTTTGAAAAATTTTAGCTCGGCCATGGTTTCGAAACCGAAAAGGCTCAGCGCGTCTTCGCGGACGTGAGTGTGAATGAAGAATTCTTTTGGCGTTCCGAGTTCCATTTTTTCCAGTAGGGGAGCGGAAATCGTGACTTCATAGCCGACGTCTCCGACGAGGAGTGTGACGCTTTTTTCGAGTTTTGCGAGGATTTGGCCGCGGAGGTAGGAGAGCACAGGATGTAGGATTTAGGATGTAGGATTTAGGAATTTTTTCAGGAACTTTTTTTTGAAAGTTTGGAACGTTCCTTTTTCGATTTCGGTTCTTATGTTCTTCATCAAGTCTAACAAAAACGCTAGGTTGTGGATAGTAATGAGTCTGTGAGCCAGGATTTCGTTTTCGACGAAGAGGTGGCGGATGTAGCTCGCAGAGAAATTTTTGCAGGAATAGCACTGACAATTTTTCATGAGCGGTTGGCTGCTCGTGCGGAATTCTGCGTTTTTGATTTGGTTGCGGCCGTGTTGCGTCCAGAATGCGCCGTGGCGTGCGATGCGCGTGGGCATGACGCAATCGAACATGTCGATGCCGCGATCGACGCCTTCGAGCAAATCTTCCGGCGAGCCGACGCCCATGAGGTAGCGTGGTTTTTCCTCTGGGAGATGTGGTGCAATCGTCTCGAGGGTTCCGTACATTTTTTCTTTTTCTTCGCCGACAGAGAGTCCGCCGATCGCGATGCCGGGGAGGTTGAGATCGCTCATGAACTTCGTGGATTCGATGCGGAGGTCTGCGAAAGTGACGCCTTGGATGATCGGGAAAAGTGCTTGTGGCGAGGTCGTTGTGCCACGTTTTTTCTCAAGTTTCTCGTGTTCTTTTTTGCAGCGCAGTACCCAGTCGTGTGTTCTCTGCATCGCTTCTTTGGCGTACGCATGCGAAGAATCTCCCGCCGCGCATTCGTCGAATGCCATGATGATGTCCGCGCCGAGGTCGTGTTCGATCTGCATGACTTTTTCGGGTGTCAGGAAAAGTTTTGTCCCGTCGATGTGCGATTTAAATTCCACGCCTTCCTGGGTAATTTTTCGCATGTTCTCGAGTGAAAAAACCTGAAATCCGCCAGAGTCGGTGAGCATCGGTCGATCCCAATTCGTCCATTCGTGGAGTCCACCCATTTTTTTGATAAATTTTTCTCCGGGTCGTAGATGCAAATGATACGTGTTTGCCAGAATAATTTCGGCGCCGAGACTTTTGACTTCGTCCGGCGAAAGCGTCTTCACCGCGCCGAGCGTGCCGACGGGCATGAAAACGGGTGTGTGGATCTGGCCGTGTGGAGTTTGCAGCACGCCGGTGCGGCTGTAGCCGGTTTTGGATTTGCTTTTGATGGTGAATTTGAAAGGGTTTTTTGTGAGCATGAATGTGGTCTCATGGTACACTTTTTTTGTCATTATGTGTAAGCCATCGTGTTTTTGACCACAAGATTTTCTATCCCTTCACCGCCGTTCCCTGATGAAATACGAGTTTCCATTCAGTTCCTGTCTTGCACCACAATGAGCTTCGATTGGCGATTTCGAGTTCGTCGTAGGTGACTTCGCTGATGTAGGTGACGAGGGCGACGTCGTCGCTGATTGTGTGCGCTTGGAAATTTTTGAGCGGAAGTTCGGCGTTGATTTTCTGTGGAGGTGCGTTGAGTGCTTCTTCTCTTGTGTAGATGCGGCCGGATCTACCAAATTCAAAAAAATCGGGGGCTAGAATTTGGTTCATGTGTTCGCGGTCGAATCGAGTTTCGGCTTTCCAGAGGGATTCTTCTAGGGGGAGGAGGGCAGAGAGTTCCTGGATGCTTATTTTCATTGCTGTTTTGGTGCGAAATATAAAATTAAAAAACTTAGAAAAAACCAATAAATACTGTCATTGAGTAAATGTATCAATTCTTGAGATCTTATAAAACCCACTATGATCATAGTGACTGCATGAATGAGAAAAGCCCATCCAGTAAATTTAATAATGCTTGAGTCTTTTTGAGGATTTTTTGCTGCTTGCCATATAAAAATTCCCCAAACCAAGAATAACCCTGCAAAGAATAATTCAAAATCCCATTGGTATGGATGACGTATCATCATGTCTCCGAGAGTGCTTCCTTCTTTGAAGAAAGGGTTGACTCGATTTATGTCCCAGATGATGAAAAAGAAAAGAGCTACAAAATACCACAAAAAAATTGCTGTTGTTTTGAGCGTCATCTTGAGATATTTTTCTTTTTTCATTTTTTTAAAAAGTTATTTTTCTACCTCCTCCCAAATATCTCTCTTATAATTTCCTCCATATCTTTCTCATGAATAGAAATATCATCAATCGGCAATTTTTTCAATAACTGTGCGGTGATTTCTGCTGTTTTCTCACGCGGAATTGTTATCGTTGCTCCGCTTCCTTGGTATTGAATGATGTCTCCAAATATTTCCAGATCCTGTCGCGCTACCTGTTCTAGGAACGTCATTTCTACTGTCTTTTGTCCGCCGTGCTGAGCCTGCAATTTCCTGTATTCTCCATCGTAAATGAGTGTTCCGTGGTCGATGATCATGACACGGTTGCAGAGGCGGCGGATGTCTTCCATGTAGTGGGATGTGAGGATGATCGTGGCTTTTTTTCTTTCGTTGTAGTCGCGGAGGAAGTCGCGGATTTTTTTCTGGGAGACGACGTCGAGGCCGATGGTGGGTTCGTCGAGGAAGAGGATTTT
>ERZ1292630.1706-Hain-H41-02um-R3-1706-length-21172-cov-6_pt1 | contig 21172 bp, 7 predicted proteins | sample MGYA00564408_ERZ1292630 | MGnify/ENA primary metagenome ERZ1292630 (study PRJEB36523, sample SAMEA6512641) | groundwater metagenome | collected 2019-01-08 | study: AquaDiva: Metagenomics assemblies of 32 groundwater samples
GCCGCGCAGCACCATGAGCTCCTTTGCCGCCCCCTCATCAAGGGCCCAGATGGCACAACGCTGTATTATTCCAAGGTGGAGGCGTTGCCCTACCTCGCGGCGTTGGCGCCCGGCGCGTCGCGGCGTTCGCTGCGTGTGTTCTGGGGCTGCATGAAGTGGTCCACCACACAAATTAATACCGAGATCGCTCTCGGCCATTGGATTCCAGTGGATATCAGCCCACACTTCTTTGGTGCTTATCACGTGCAGCCGGCGGCAACCGCCAATGTCGCAGCGTTGGCGACGAGGGTCGCCGACACCTTCCCGACCGACCAGATGCTAGCCGATGCAAAGTCGACGAGAGAACGGCTGCTTGGCGTGGACGTCACGCCGCCGCAACAATTTCCCCCGGACCAGCCGATGTGTCGACGCGAGCCCCTCTGGGACCAAATCTGCTTCGCCATGGGCGGTGAGTTCAAGGGGCTCGTTGGCTGCGTCAATCCGTTCGCCCCGCCGCGCGACGTCGAAGGGCTGCGAGGAGGTCCGCGACCGTCGACCCGAGGCGACCTCGTTCGTCGGCTTCTAGAGTCGCAAGCGGCGGCGGGCTTCATGGAAGGTGCCATGTCGTCCGATGACGACGACGACGACGACGACGAGGGGGAGGAGGGGGCGGCGTCTGGCGGTTCGTCCACCGCCGGAGAGTTGCTGCCCGACGACGACGACGACAACGACAACGGAGGGGGGGGCGACGCCACCGCCGCCCGTTGGCCCTGCGCCGACACCTGCGCCCGGCAGCCAAGCATGACGCAGCGCCTCGGGGGATTCGTGTGGCCGACCGCCGTTTTGGTTTGGGAGTGGGGGGAGGGGACGGCGGGCGTCGTCGCGCGCGGGGGGGCGTGGCACATGATGGCGGCACAGCCCGTGAGGCCGGTGTCGACTGGGCCGCGCGTGACCGCAGAACACAAGAATTCTTCTTTCTGGCGAGTTTCCACATGTCACGAACACACACGTCGCTGGGTGGGTGAAGTGACCCTAATGGGCAAATGTCCCCGCGGCAAGTATTATTTTCATTCTATTTTCGTCGCCGCCTTTGCGCACAAACACTCGCACACCAAGAGTGCCTTCTGTTACTGTGTTGCGGCTCGTTGATTTGTCGACGCTACCGTCGCCCATTTTGCGCGGTTGGTGCGCTGTTTTTTTCCTCCCTTCCCCTCACCTTCAGCGCACACTTCGCCCTCTGAACATGGCCCTGCATCACCGGTTGCTCGAGGGACAGCTGCGCTCCGGACAGCGGACGCCCATCCGCCAGGGCAATCGCAGTAGTGCTCTTCGAACGGTGGAACAGCTGCCGGAGTTCGAACCTAGCGCCGCCTCCTTGGCAGCCGAACTTGCTGACAGGCGGATGGCAGCCGCACCACCGAAAGTCATGAGCATGGTGTCGCCCGAGCGTTCGCGCCAGATGATCCCATTCCATGCTGTGGACGCTGCGCCAGGAATGCCGCCGCCGCAAACGAGAGATCGCTCGCCCCCACGTTCAGCAGCGGAGTCCCGAGCGATCGCCGCCTACGCTAGAGGCGATTGCGGGAGCTCAGGCGACGACCTTGAACCGCGGGCGTTGCCGCCGCCACAGCCACTGCTCAGCCCTCCGCCAGCGCACCACCACCCCGCCGCGATGATGTACCAGCAGCCTTCGCCGTTCGACATCATCGCCGCACGACACGCCGCGGCAGCGCAATCGCCCTTCGCACGGACACCCACAGGTGGCCTACCGGCCCCCTTGTCGCGGTCGTCCACCTTGCTGACCAGCCCTGCTCCCACGTTGAAGGCGCCATCGGTGACCGCCATGGAGCGCATTCTTCAGGAAGTGCGGCAACGGCGTCGGTCACCGTCGCCGGGCTCCTCGACGTTCCGGTCGCGATCCCCACGTTTTGGCGGGCTCCGTAGCACCGTGCCAAGTGCGCCCCCTGCGGTGGATGATCCCGGCAGCTACGTGCGGAAGCCCCTCTCGGCGACGCATGACTTCTTCGTGCCCAAGGGAATGGGCGACACCACACGCAACTCACCGCGCCTGTCGCCGATGGCGTCGCGCACGCCGCGTTTCATCCCGCTCGTGCCCCACGGCAGCGGCATGGTTTGCCCCATTCTCGAAGGCTCTCCACGGCGGTCGCATTCGTGACCGTCGCATCTCTCTTTGTGAAAGTGTTCCGCAGCCCCCTCTTTCCTATTTCCTCCTTGTACGCCGTGACCAAAGGGGGGCGTCCTACGCCGCGCCGCCCGCTGGCGGCAGCTCTGTCAACCTGTGTGGGCTTGTTCGGCGTCTCGCCGCGATGGACATGCGAAGCAAACCATTTCATGATTGGATCGTTTGGGCGATTACCCTACCTCGTTGTGTTCGGCAAAAAAGGAAGATCCCCTTTGTTCACCGTTTCACGCCCCCCCCTTCCTCCCCGCAGATGGCAGCGTCGTCGTCGGCTCCCCCACCGGCCTCCTCGTCCGTCGGTGCCAAACGGTCGCGGACGCTCGAAGAAACGTACCAAAAAATGACGCCCCTTGAACACATTGTGCACCGCCCTGACATGTACATTGGCACCACTCAGCGCATCACGGAAGACGTCTGGGTCGTCGACGACGTGGCCGAGCCCCCGTGCATGGTGCTTCGCAAGCTGTCGTGGGTCCCAGGCTTGTATAAAATATTCGATGAAATTCTCGTCAACGCGGCCGATAACAAGGTTCGCGACCCCAAGAACCAAACGCTCATCGCGGTCGACATTAATGAGGCGGAAGGTCGCATCCGCGTCTGGAACAACGGCGAGGGCATTCCCGTCGAGAAGCACAAGGAGCACAAGATGTGGGTGCCCGAGATGATTTTTGGACACCTACTGACCTCGACGAACTACGACGACAGCGAGGCGAAAGTAACCGGAGGCCGAAATGGACTTGGCGCCAAACTGACCAACGTGTTCAGCAGTCGATTTGAAATCGAGACGGTGCACCGCAAGAGCAAAAAGAAGTTCCACATGCGGTGGTCTGCGAACATGACAACGCCCGCTCCCCCGACGATCACCGACGTGGAAAAGGACGCCACGGATTACACGATGGTCACCTTTTGGCCCGACTTCTCGAAATTTGACATGCGCGGCTTGGTGGGGGAAGACATTGTGCAGCTATGGAAGCGCCGTGTGTACGACGTGGCGGGCTGCTCCGACGCCTCGCTCAAGTGCAAGCTGAACGGCAAGTCGCTTCCCGTTCACACCTTCGTCGACTACGTGAACATGTACCCCACCATGGGAGAGGAGTACAAGCCGCAGAGCTACGCGCGGGTCAACGAGCGGTGGGAGGTGTGCGTGCGCCCATCCAACATCGGATTCCAGCAAGTGAGCTTTGTGAACAGTATCGCCACGCTGAGGGGAGGCAATCACGTCAAGTACATCACGGATCAGATCTTGGACAAGGTGACCGCCGCGATCAAGAAAAAACACAAGGACTTGGACGTCAAGCCGTTCATGATCAAACCCCATCTGTGGGTCTTCGTCAACTGCCTCATCGAGAATCCTAGCTTCGATTCTCAGAGCAAGGAAACCTTGAACTCGGTTCGCGCGAAATTCGGCTCCGACTGCCCACTGCCAGAAAAGCTCGTGGACTATGTGCTGAAATCCGGCATCGTGGAACGCGCCGTTCAGACGGCGAATTCCAAACTGACCAAAGAGATGCAAGCGAAGGTGAAGGGGGCGAATTCGAGCCGCATCACCGGCATCCCCAAGCTGGAGGACGCCAACGATGCCGGCACGAAGTTCGGACCGGAGTGCACCCTGATTTTAACTGAGGGCGACTCTGCCAAGGCGCTAGCCGTCAGCGGCTTTGGTACCGTGGGCCGCGACCGTTTCGGGGTGTTTCCGCTCCGTGGAAAACCCCTCAACGTGCGTGACGTCAGCATGAAGAAGGTGCTCTGCTGCGAGGAGATCCAGTGCATTGTCCGCATCATGGGCCTCAAGGTGGGCATGCAGTACACGAGCACCGAAGGCCTACGCTACGGCCACCTCATGATCATGTCGGATCAGGACCACGACGGCTCTCACATCAAGGGCCTCATCATCAACTTCATTCACCATTTTTGGCCGTCGCTGCTCCGGGTGCGCGGCTTCCTGCAGCAGTTCGTGACGCCGATCGTCAAGGCGTTTCCAAGTGCGACGCGGAAGAATCGAGGCGAGGCGACCCGCAGCTTCTTCTCCCTGCCCGACTTCTTGGAGTGGCGCCGCAGTTTATCGCCAGCCGACCAGAAGCAGTACACGTTCAAGTACTACAAGGGCCTCGGCACGAGCACGTCCGTCGAGGGCCGCGAGTACTTTGGCGCCATCGCGCAGCACCGCATGACGTTCCTCCACACGTCGTCGGCCGACGATGAACGCGTCGTCATGGCCTTCTCCAAGGACAAGGTCGAAGACCGCAAACGCTGGATCACATCGTTCAACATTCTCACGTCCCCGTTGCTCGACTACAATGTTAAGACGCTAACGTATGCGGACTTCATCGACAAGGAGATGATCCTTTTTTCCATCGCCGACTGCGAGCGCTCGATCCCCAGCGTGGTCGATGGTTTGAAGCCTGGTCAACGGAAGATCCTGTTCGCGTGCTTCAAGCGCAATCTGTCCAAGTCGATCAAGGTCGCGCAGCTTGCCGGTTACGTCAGCGAACACTCCGCCTACCACCACGGGGAGCAGTCGCTGACGTCGACCATTGTCGGCCTCGCGCAAGACTACGTCGGGGCGAACAATCTGCCCTTGATGGTTCCCGACGGCCAGTTCGGTACTCGGCTGCTCGGCGGCAAAGACCACGCGTCGGCGCGTTACATCTTTACCAGCCTCGCCGCGGTGACGCGCTCGCTGTACCACCGAAGCGACGATTTTATCCTCGACTACAAGGACGACGATGGCTTCCCCGTCGAGCCCCACTTCTATGTGCCAGTCATCCCTGTCGTCCTCGTGAATGGTACCAGCGGCATTGGTACCGGCTTCGCCACGTCGATTCCGAACTACAACCCATACGATGTCATCGGCAACGTGCGCCGCCTCATCGCGGGAGAGGAACTCATCCCGATGGTGCCTTGGTACTACGGGTTCACCGGCACGATCGAGGAACGGGAAAAGGGAAAGTTCGTGGCGAAGGCTAAGTACTCGGTGAGCCCCGATGGTGTTGTCACCGTGCTGGACCTGCCGATTGGCACGTGGACGAGCCAGTACAAGAAGATGCTCGAAGACCTTCAAGAGAAGGAAGTCGTGCTTACCTTCCGCGAGAATCACACGGACATTTCTGTGGACTTCGACATCTACTTGCATCCGGAGGCGCTGCGGATCTGGACGCAGGCTGGCGTGTTGGAGGAAAAGCTCGAACTGCGCGATTTGATCCACGCGACGAATCTCATCTGCTTCAACACACAGGGCAACCTGACCAAGTACGGCGACGCCGAGGCCGTCCTCAAGGACTTCTATCTCACCCGGCTCGAGTATTACGGCAAACGGAAGGAGTACCTCGTCAAGGAGCTCACCCACCGCGTCTCCAAGCTGCGCAACATGATGCGGTTCGTGTCGGAGGTCACCGCGGGCACCTTCGTCGTGAACCGAAAGAAGAAGGCCGAGCTGCTGAAAGAGTTGAGGGACAAGGGCTACGCCCCGTTCCCTCCGGTGCCCAAGAAGCGGCAATCGGAAGCGACGGTGGAAGCCGACGATGGGGAGGCTCCAGCGGCAACGACGACCGCGGCCTCGACCACCACCACGACGTCCGTCTTCGGCCGGGTCACCGTGTCGTCGATGGACGTGGACCTTGATACGTTGCTCGCGTCGCCGCAGGATGAAAACCCCGATGTGGAACGGGCGTCAAAAGACTTCGACTACCTCCTGAGCATGAAGTTGTGGAACTTGACCTTTGAGATGGTCGAGCGGCTGCGCAAACAGTTGAAGGACACCGAGTCGGAGCTCGAGGTGCTCCAAGGGAAGTCGCTGCAGCAGCTGTGGATTGAGGACCTGGACTCACTCACGGTCGCGATCGACAACTACTTCCGGGCCCGCGACAAGGAAAACGCAGAGACAATGAAGAAGCGCAAACCGAAGCGGCCCATTGAGACGTCGCGCTTTCGCGTCTCGCAACCCTCGCTCCAACTGCAGCAGATCCTCGCCAAGGGAGGTGCAGTGGCTAAGGTTAAGAAAGCCGATGAGGAAGCGGCCGCTGCGGGCGGTGACGTTGTGTCTGCAAGCGGCGGCGACGGGGGTGCGACTCGTGCGTCGGCAGCCGCAGCAAAACCTGCGCCGAAGCGCAAAGCTCCTGCGAAGAAGAAAAAGAAGAAGGGTAGCGACGACGAAGCTCTGTGGGATTTTGACCTCACGGACGACGATGACGACGACGGCCCGCCATCTTCCGATGGCGACGAAGCCAAACCGAAAGCTTCTCCTGCCAGAAAGAAGAGCACGAACACCGACGATGCCAAGAAGCCGGCTCCGAAACGTGCGGCGAGGGTCGAGGCGTCCTCCGCCTCCGCCCGTCCCACGCAGACGCGGCGGACGGAATCAAAGGCGGCTCCGGCGACCGTACCGGTAGTGAGCGGCGACGATGATTTCGACTTCGACAACTTTGGCCTCGATGCTGCGATGAAGACGAGCCAGCCGGCGAACGCGAAGCTGCCTGCTGCCCCAGCCAAACCTGCCGCGAAACGCAACGCACCGAAGGTGCTGCTGGTCGACGATGAGGACGACGATCCTGCCGCACCGTCCCCGGTTAGCCGCGCCGCCAACAAGTCATCTTCGCCACCCAGGGCAGCGCCGAAGCGGGCGATCCGCAAGGCGCCCACGAAGTCGAAGTCGAAGGCCAAGTCGACATCGTCGTCGTCAGCGTCGGACGATGGGTCCTCCTCGGGCAGTTCTTCGAGCAGCTCGTCCATCATTTCATCGTCGACGTCGGATTCTGACTACAATAGCAATGATTCGTAATCTCACAGACCACCATGGCACAGCAGCACCGCCAGCCGTAAAAACCACACGCAAGCGGCCATCCGGAGCCAAATGCTAGCCCCGGAGCCTCCCTTCCCCCATCCTAAACACAGAGGGCGGATTCACACACAGAGTAGGGGGATATCTGATACCCACTCATAGAGCGCACACACAACATGGGCGTGTGGTTGTTGCGTGGGCAGCAACTGCGGTCGGCGCCACTGACACTTTGAGCAAACGGGCGGCGGGCATCCACGATGTGAAACGGCGCTGCCTTGACGCCATGATTGCCCTTTCCCCCCACATCGCGCCCCATGAGTTTTTCGGAATTTTATTTTTACGCCGTATGTCCACCTTGGTTCCGCCGCCTGCCTCGCCTGGCGTACCACGCGTGTCGTATCAAGGCCAGCTCGAGCACGTCGTGCAGGACCTGCTCGACAAGATCCAACGGGAAAAGCCGACGGATGCCGTCGACTTCTTGCAGAAGACTCTCTCGCAAACGTTCACCTCGCCTCCAGCGTCCCCTGTGACCCGATTTCCTTCCGAGTTGGGATGCCGCGCCTTGTCCATCGTGGTCCTGGGCGCCAGCGGCGACCTTGCCAAAAAGAAGACTTTCCCGGCGTTGTTTCAGCTGTTCGATCGCGGCTTCCTGCCGCCCACGACGTCTATCGTGGGCTACGCACGGTCCGCTCTGACAAAGGAGCAGCTGTGCGACAAAATTCGCCCAGCGCTGCCGAAGAAAGATGTTGAACCTGCGCGCGTGGATGCCTTCCTGCGCACCATCGATATGGTGACCGGCGCCTACGACAGCGTCGAGTCGTTTGCGGTTCTGCACCAACGGCTGCTTGCGCTCGAGCGAGCGAAGTGCCCCAGCGGCGGCTCGAATCGTGTTTTCTACCTTGCGCTGCCCCCAACGGCGTTTGTGGACGCGTGCCGCGGTATCAAGGCGGCGTGCACGGTTCCCGCCACGGACGGCTGGGCGCGCATCGTGGTCGAGAAGCCCTTCGGGCATGACACCGATTCCTCGTTGCAGCTGACCAAGCAGCTCACCGCGTTGTTCCGCGAGGACCAGCTCTTCCGCATCGACCACTACCTCGGCAAGGAGATGGTCAAAAACATTGTCTGCTTGCGCTTCGCCAACCATGTGTTTTCCAGCGTGTGGAACCGCAACCACATTCACAGCGTGCAGATCACCTTCAAGGAGCAGATCGGCACCGAGGGTCGAGGAGGGTACTTCGACTCTTTCGGCATCATCCGCGACGTGATTCAGAATCACTTGACGCAGATCTTTGCGCTGGTGGCCATGGAGCGGCCACGCTCACTGAGCGGGGAGGACATTCGCGACGAAAAGGTCGCGCTGCTCAAGTGCGTGCTGCCGGCGGACCCCGCGAACTGTGTGCTCGGACAGTACACCGCCAAACCCGATGGAAGCGTGCCGGGTTACCTCGACGACCCCACCGTGCCACGGGGCAGCACGACCCCAACCTTCGCGTCGCTCGTGCTCTACGTGCAGAACGACCGCTGGGACGGCGTCCCGTTCATCATCAAGGCCGGCAAGGCGATGGAGTCGAAGCAAGTGACGGTGCGCATTCAGTTTCGCAACGAAATCCGTCCCTTCGTCGACGAGGCTGTCCGGAACGAGCTGGTCATTCGAGCGCAGCCGGATGAGGCGGTCTACATGAAAATAAACGTGAAGGCGCCTGGGATGTTGAGCCACCTCGAACAGACCGAATTGGATCTCTCCTACCGGACGCGGTACAGCACCGTGTCATTGCCGGAGGCGTACGAATCGCTCATCAACGAGGTCATCGTCGGCAACTCGACGAACTTTGTGCGCGACGATGAGCTCGACGCTGCATGGAAAATTTTCACACCGCTCCTTCACGCGATCGACGCTGGCCGAGTCGCACCGAAGCCGTATCCGATGGGAAGCCGCGGCCCGCCGGAGGCCGATGCCATGGTGCAACGGCTGGGCTACGTCCGCTCGTCGACGTACAAGTGGAATGCCTCAATCTAGTAGCGCGCGTGGAATCTTGCTCTAAAGCGTCTAAAAGGATGTTTCTCCACAACGATGACCAGCCCCCTTGCCGGAAGGCAGCACGGGGGGCGATATTGACTCGGCGATCGCTCTTCACACACACTCGGTCGTTCAATGGCGGCTTCTCACCCTGCGAATGCGCATATTATAAGGCTGGTATTCAACCCCCGCCCGCCTTTTCGACTCGCTTCTTCGCGTCCTTTTTCTCACTTTGTCTCCACATCGTCATGGCTGCCATCTACGCCACGGTCCTCTTGCCCCCGTCGCTCAAAGCTCTGAAACCGCCCTCCGATGACGACGACGACGACGATTTCATCATCGTGAAGGTGCCTTTCTCCGTGAATCTAACCTCGTGCGCCGAGATCCTCGCGGCGGTGGCTTCCGAGCTGCGGAGCCAAGGCGGTGAGCTCGGTAGGGCACTCGATTTCGTACGCGTCGACCATCTTCACTTGCACACGAGCTTGGCGGTGGCCACCTCGAGCAAGGGGGCGCCGGGTCTATCCAAGAGCCACGTTTTCGACGAGCGTCCGAAAGGCGGCGACGTCTTCATCGTACTGGACGAAGCGCCGCCCGCCGCCGCCGCGCCAACCCGTTCCTCAGCGGCTGCAGAGGCGTCCGCGACGACGACGACGAGCCAAAGTGGCACCAAGCCCGCTGCGTTGCCTAAGTTCCGACTCCACGTTCGGATTGGAGATCTCACTAAAACGGTGGAGTACACGGTCCACGTCGCCGTGGATGACGTCTTGGTCGCCCTCCGGACCCAAATCGAAAAGCATGTCAACGACCTGATCGCATCGAAGACCATGCCGTCGAACGCGCGCGTCGTGCTGCGTGGAACGACGACCGATGGGACACCGGTCAATTACCGCCGTGGCGAGACGATCTTCACCTTGCCGGCCAACGCCACTTTGACCTTCGACGTTGTGGGAGAGCCCGTGAATCTGTTGCCTCCGGTGCAGCCGAAGTCGTCCGCCGGCGGCGCGGCGGTGGCGACCGTTGTGGCGGTGACCGATGATGATGCGGCCGCCGCTGCGGTGGTCGTCGCGCCCCGGGAGGCGCCATCCGGCAGCGCCGCCGCCGCGGCCTCACCGTCATCTCAAAACCTCACTCCGATCACGCTGGGCCCTGGTGCCCCTCCTGCCCTCGTCAAAGCCGCAGCCGAGCTGCAAGCAAGCAAGGCCAAAGAGTACTTGGAGGTCGCCAACGAAATGGTGTCGAACCATCAATATCACAGCGCCGCCAAACTCATTAACAAGCTGATCGACGCCACCCCGGCCGGCGAGCCCGCGATGCTGCCCACACGGCTGCAGCTGCTTCACGAGCTGGGCGCACTCTTCACAACGATCAAAAACGCGGAGAAGGCGATTCCCGTCTACAAGGAGCTCGTGGCCCTGACAGAGTCGGGTCCTTGCCGCGACTTTACGAAGGCCGCCTCGTACCGCGTGGTCCTCGGACGAGCCTATTTTGATGTCGCGGAATACCTCCGCGCGGCGGAGTGTTTTCACGCGGCGCTCAACATGGTCACGGACGGGAAGGTCAGCCATTCGCCCGAATTCGTTCGCGACGCCCGCACTCGCCTTGGCGCGTCTTGGTTCCGTGCCGGGAAAGTTGATGAGGGCGTCGGTCTCATTCAGCAAACCCTGAACGGCGACGTGAACTACGACTTGGGCGTCATGTGGATGTGCCACGGATACGTGGCCAAGGACCACGCGCGCGACGGATTGACATGGGCGATGCAGCTGCTCGTGAAGGACCAACAAAACGCCGAGAAAAAGGCCAACTTCGCGTCGATCCTCCGCCAGGTTCCCGATGCTGTGGAGTTACTGACCAACGACATTCTGAAGCAGGCGAACCAGCCAGAGGCGGCATCGGTGTGGGGTTTCATGGCGACCATCGCGAAGGACAATGGCCTGGTCGAGCAGGCAGGGCAGCTGATGGAGCATTCACTCCGCATCACCCCGGACCACGCGGGCTACTGGCTCAACTACATTCACGTGCTAGAGGTGCAGTCGCGCCTCCGGTTGGCGATCAACCGCAGCCTCGACTTCTTTAAGTCGGTGCCGTCGAGGCGCATTCAGGGCGGCGTGTCGTGTGCCAACGTGGCGCAACTCATGCAGCCGTATTCCGGCAACCTTCAGAAGCTATCCACCGAGGTGGTCCTGACGATGCCTGACCTGTGGGTGCGCGTGACGACCGACTTCGACGGCGAGGTGTCGGTGCACCCGCCGGAGGACGCGGCCGACATTCCCCCTGGCATCTGCTTGCAACGCACGCCCGAGGACGAGGACAGCGAGGAGGGGCGCAAGGCGAAGGCTGCGCCGCGCCGAGGGGGGACGCCGATGCTGCCGGCCGAGATGGATCTGGCAGCCGTTCTCTTCACGGTCGTGAAAGTCTACTTTGCCCTCGGCGATTTGAAGCGCGTGTGCGAATTGGTCGACCTCCTGAACCCTCTCAGACTGGGACGGGAATTGCACACCACCCTCATTCGCAACGAGCAAGCGTACTTCAGCAGCATCGCGTTGGCGGTGCAACACCACTCACCGGACGGGGTGGCTCGGGCGATTGCGGCGAACGAGGCTGGCCGTCGGCTCTACTACATCGGCGACAGCCACACGATTTCCCTCAGCTGGCAGTCCCTTCGCATCCCACGATTTGACGCCGCGTCCGGTGAGTCGGCCGCCGCCTCAAGGGGCGATGACTCTACCGCTGCTTCGCGTACCGCCCAGGATGACCGACTTGAAGACGTCTGCGTGGTGAACAAACTTGTCACGGGTGTGAAGATTTGGCACCTACGCCCGGAAAGTGAGTTTTACACAAAACACAACTTTGAGACCGTCTCGCAGACCATTCCGCCAGGCAGCGATGTCATGTTCAACATTGGCGAGATCGACTGCCGCGAGGGCATCATTCAAGCCGTGCAGAAGTGCCGCTACGACTCGCAGGAAGAAGCCATGGAGACGCTGGCACGCATCTATCTTGCCGTGATTCAGCGCTTCTGCCAACGCGTGAAACCACGAAGGCTTTTTGTTCACCTGCCTGTGGCGTACTTGGACCCAACACGCCACGTCGTGCTACCAGCCTGCGCCGTGCTGCAAAAGGTCCTCCGCAACCGCACCAAGGTGGAGCGCACCAACACGATGCTCTACGTGTTCGATGTGAACGGCAAACTGCTTGATCACGATCATCCCAAAAAACGAGTGAAGCCGGAGTACTCATTTGACGGAACCCACTGCTCGCCTACCTACAAGCCCTTGGTCGAGGAGGCGATGCGCGATGCCGTGTTCGGCTCGTAGGACGGTGGTCCGTCCGTTCTCTCTCCTCTGCTTTCTTATTTTCTTATTTTTTTTTATCCCTGCGACAGATTTTGGTTGGCGACTAACATACCCGTGGACAGAGACCGCTGCCGACCGGGGCATCCCCTTGTGGACTGCATAGAAGGAAGCATGCTACGACAGCTTCACCGGCGGCCCCTCCCCCAGGAACCCGTAGCCCGCACACCTTGTTTGCCGCGCCTGTCACTACTCGTTCTCGTAGCCCACACATACACTGTGACATACACTCCCTTTTCACCTATGGCATCCCTGATTCGGGCGGTGACAGCGTTTGTCACTGGCGGGGACGAAGGCCGGAAAGGGCCACCGAAGCCTTCCAAGCAACCACAGGCTGCCGCGGCGGCAGCCGCCGTCGCCCCAGCTCCGATAGCGCCGTCCCCACCTGCGCCACCCAAAAGAGGCGTAGCCGCTGCGCCGCGGGGCACCCCTGCCGCCGCTGCCGCACCAAGGGTGACCGAGGCCAGGGAGACTGAGTATCTAAGCCGACAGCAACTACTCTTTCCGCTGTTGCATGGTGTACTGGCGTTCGACCCCGCTGTTGGCGTAACGGCAACCCCAGATGTCGCCAACAAGCTGGACCCCGGCGCACCGCGGTGTGCTTTGGCCGCCAACCAGCTACTCCACGACATGGGGCGCATCAGCTCGCTGCTCTACAAGACCCTGAACGCACCTGTCCCCGGCCGGGAGCACAAGGGTCCCTTCATGCAGGAGCTCGTCACGCCAGGGAACGAGATCACACTGCTATCCGCCTTAGGTCCCGTGGCGCTGTCGCACTTATACCTCGCGACCTTCGTGCGCTTTGCCCTGAAGGAATCGATCACGATGCACCTCCGGCAACGGAGCCGCTTCCAGACGTCCGGCGGCGGCGCGGCGGGATCGTCCCCGGCTGACTCCAGGTCCATTGTGTCGGCGTGCTTGTGGATGCATCAAAGCATCTTACGGAACGTGAAACTCCTCAAAGGGGCGCTCTCGCCGCTCACACAACGCCTGGAGGCTCACATGAGCCACGGTGTCGGCGATTGCGGCTGCGTCGAGTACTCGCAACTCGCGTTGTCGTTGCGCGTCCCGGCCGCAGTCCTCGCGGCGGCATCAGTCAGCGGAGGCGCGTTGTTCGTACCGTCATCGAATCAGTCTCGTGACAGTGGTCCCTGCGATCACGAATCATCTCCCGCGCGTCATAACGACGCGAGCGGCGATGCGCCTCCGAATTCGCCGTTCGCGTATTTCGTGAACACCTTCCGGCTACTCCTGGGAGAACTCGCCAGTGTGATGGTTGATCCGAAAATGCCCTGGCGCCGCGCGGTCTCAGAGGAACTCAACCTGGTGCTCGTCGGCTTCTTTTCAGATGGGTGCCCGGACCCGAATACACGCTTCCGGGACATGATCAAGCTGTGCAGCGACTCGCGGCTAGGTGACGTCGTGGACGCGATCACAACGTCAGCGTTTCAAGCTGAATTGGCCGCGATCGCCTCCTCGCAGGATGACGCCAGTGACGGCGCGGCCGCCGTCCGGGTGGCGCGACTCATTCTACGTGCTCGAGAACGTACCGATGCGCACCTGAGCTCGACAAGTAGACGACGCCTCCGACACGCGGCGAAGGAGGCCCTCGAACGGTGCGTCACGCCCGCCGCCATGCGGCACTGGCTCCTGCTCTCGACGGAGGATGACGAGCGCCGGCAACAAGGGGGTGCGGCAGCCTCCTCCTCGAGCGGCGCGGTGGCGGTGACTTCTACTGCGCCGCGCATTGCAGATGACGCGTTGCGCGTCATTTTCCTAGCGTGCGCGTGGCTGGCCGATCCCTCATCGCCCCATGATTTGCAGCCTCTCTGGAAGGCAGCCGTGATCGCCATCAAGGTTCGCTGCGCGCTGCTTGCAGAACAGCTATCCCGGCTACATACACCCCCGGCGGAAGGGTCGGTGTCGCGCCTGCCCACTGTGAACCCCAACGATGTGCTGGACGCGCTGTGCCGGCACGTGCAATGGGAATCCCAACTGGTGGGCATTGCAAATTTTGCAACCACGGCGTCATCGTCCGGTGGCGTCGGCACGGACTTGGGTCAACTGCTACGCTCGTTCCACGCGCCTCTGCTCTCCCGCGTCCTCGTCCGCTACGAGGGCGCCTTCGCGGATGGATTACACAACCAACTCTGCCCGCCGATGGCGTCGGACGACAGTTTGGAAATAAGCGAACGAACCGCCCGGCGTTTGACACCGCTGCTGCAGGATAAGCAAAGTTTCTCGCAACGTCTCCTACTGCTTGCTGAGCGACGGTTGCTGCTTCTGCGCACCAACATGAACCTAACAGCGGAAGCCGCGGCCCTGGCGGCAGTGCGCGAAACCCTTCCCAGTGACGCCATGTCCGCGCCTCATCATCAGCGCAAGTTGCTGGCAGAGGTGACGGCCGCTAAGGACGAAGCCGATGGAAGCGGCGGGTCGAACCGCACCGTCGGCGGCAACGTGCCCACTGTGCTCGTGGTTTCATCATACTTCACGCGGAACATCAAGGGCACGATCGAGACCCTCGAGTTCCGCAAACGACTAAAAGAAGCAGCGGACGCATCACTCGGGCCTTCTCACGGAGGGCTCCTGAGCTCGGTGTTGCAGCCGTTCGACGAGTTTGCGAAACGGTACACTTCCAAGTTCGCCAACCGAGTTCTCTCCTGGTCGGTGACGGACACGACCGCGACCGTCGACGTGTTCTTCGCGCGGTCGCCGCTGCAGCTCACAGGGGTGCCGCTTCCAGTTGTGATCTCCCTACTTCAGTTCAACCAGCAAGCAAAGCTTGCCTTCACCGTGCTCTTGACAGCGGCGACGCGCCTGGCATCACGCGGCGATGCCCGCGCGAGTTCCGACGTCTCGGATCTGCTATGGCGCTTGCTCCAGAAGCTGGTCGAGGTCGGCATTCTTGAACGCAGCATTATTGGCGGCGGCGCGTCCGCCACGGCGGACGCGAACAAGCGTTCCGTGACCGTATGGACTTGCGTGCACGGAGCCGCGCCGAAAGGCGGCCGCCGTTCACAGTCATTACTGCAGGTGGCGGCGATTCGCCACTCGCACATCGGGATGGACGACTCGACCGAGCCCCAGCGGCAACAACAGGCTGGTGACAGAGCCAACGATATTGACCAACCCGCAGCCAGCGCAAACAGCGACGGACCGACCAAAAATGGTCATCCCGCTGACACCAGCGAGAAGAAGCTGCGCTTGGAGTGCATCGCGTGCCGCGTCATGAAGAGCCGACGGCACATGGCCCATCACGAACTGCTGGCCGCCATTGTGGAGCAAGCGGCGCACACCTTTCCGGTCACGATACCTCAAGTCAAGACCGTCATTGAAGACCTCATTGAACGCGAGTTTTTTTCACGCAGCGAAGAGGACCGCCATATCATCTGCTACTCCGCGTAGCGCCGAGCTGCCACCACACTCTCGACGTCGTGCAAGAACCGCGTCTCACCGTTGTTTTTATTTCCTCCCACTTTCTGGTGCAACAACCGACGGTGGGGTTGAAGTGGCTTAGCGATCAAGTATTTTTTTTTTCGCGCGGTGATCGCCATCCTTTCCCGTGTTCCACCGCTTTGAGGGCGAGCGGATCTGAACACACGCCGCGTTCGATCGTTACCTCCCTTTCATCCGTGCCCTCAGTCCCCATCACCAGTGTTATTTTGTCGCGTCTCAATGCACCCCGTTGCGCGGTTGTTCCCGTCGTTTCGAACAACGTCGTCTTCGCTGATTTTCATATTGGTATTGGCGTTCCTCGGGGTGCAGGGCGTCTCCTCCACTCCAGCGGCAGTCCGACGGCCATTACCGGCGCAAGTTCCAAGAGCGAGCGTTGTGATCGTCGATGCTCTCTGGGTGCTTCTTGGTAATGCACCGGTGCCCCCAACGTTTGCGGCCCAATCCATGCAAGCCGCGTGTCGTGCGAACAATTTCACGTTCATCCGCGTCGCGGGAACCGCCTTCTGGCCGTCGCAGTTGGCAAATTATCAGTCCAATCGGACCGCGTACCTTGCCAGCGTCGCGGACCTCTACGTCACGGCGAGGGGCGCCGGATGCCAAGTGCTTCTGAGCCTCTTCTGGAACTGGTACGCGGTGCCGGATTTAGTCTCGGAACCCCTTGGCGACTCGATGCGAAACGCCTCGAGCCTCACGCGCGCGTTCATGGAACGGTACGCGGCTGACGTGATCAGCCAAGCGCGGCTGTTTCCTGACGCGGTCGCCGGAACGAAATGAACCTCTTGGCTGACTTGGACCAAAACAACGGCAAAGAAGCGATCGATCCCCACATGGGAACGCCCACCCACCGCACACGACGAGATAACTTCTCGACCAACGACATGATCGCCTTTGAATCGTGGCTCGCGAACCGCGTTCGCGACTTGGCGGGAGCCGCGGGACTGCCGACGATGGTCAGCACGGGCCATGCGATACCGAGAGTGGACGCGGAACACCTTCGCCAATCCTACCACGCCGCAAGCAGAGATTGGTCACCGGACACCAAAGCCCAGTTCGTCCGCAATCTTATCGACACAGCGGCCTGTTGCGAGCTCGCGTCGGTGCATTACTACGCCGGCCACGGGGCCCGGTGGGGCATTTCAAATCCCAATAGCACTGAACCGTTGACCGTCGCATTTTTCGCAATCGAAAAAGACGCTCATCTCCGAAATCGGTCTCAAACTCTCTACGTCGGAGAATTTGGCGACCCCAATCCCGGCCCGCGAGCATTCAGTCTCTCTGTGCTGCAGTTGTTGTCCACCGTGCCCATCCGCGTCGCCACTGTGTGGGTGTGGATGTTTTATCAGTTTAGTTCGACCTCCATGGCGCCGTACAGCATCAGCCCGGACCCGGTCGACGACAACATTCTACAGGCAATGCGTGCGGTGAACTCTCTGGCGGATGGTCCTGTTTCCGGTTTCGGATGAGACCTCTACCACTGACGGCACCAGTTCCAACCCCCCCCCTTCCTCGTACAAAAAAACAAGCATTTTATGGCGACAGGCGGTTTCCCCACCTATTCGTTTTCCCCTTTCGTACGCTTTTCCAACGGTAGCGACATCCACGTGACCGCCGTAAAAGGACCTTCCCCCTTTCCCTGTTCTTCCTGCCTTCCCTCCGCTCGATCTTTCTTCAACCATGAATGCCGAAGAGGTGCGTACGATGCTGCACCAAGCAGCCAACCATTTCGGATCACAAGAGAGCTTGCGTTCCGGTGAGTCGGCCGCGCAGGCTGAGTTGCGCCAGCTAGAAAACATCCGCGATTTGTTTGATCAACTCAGCCGATTTCAGCAGTTCGAAGATTTCGCCGACTCGTGCCTTGACTTCGCCGAGTTGCTCATCGAGAAGCAGCAACCTCGGGCGGCGTATCACGGGTGCCTCAAGGCACTCCAACACGCACACCAAGTGCAGCTCCAACGCCAGGACGATGCCGACGAAAAGGCCGGGGGAGGGGGCCAATCGGCCGCACTGCCTCCAGTTGACAAAGCGACAACGCTTCGACGGCTCGAACAGCAAGTGCGGACGCTCATGTCCACGGCGGTGTCTAGGTGCATGATGGTCATCCAGATCGACCCCGACTTAGAGAGCGCCTCATCCGTCGTCCATGTTACGAATCGCCTTGAAGATGTGACCAAGGCCATGTCCGCAGCGTTCGCACGGGACGAAGCCCTCGTGCACCAAATCTTCAACGGCACTGTCCACATCATGCGTTTCGTGATTCACCTGATCCAACGACAGTACCACCGACAGGCTGCGGTCTTCGTCGCGTGGTGCGCGCGCACCATGGACAGCGTCATCGCGCTCTCGGCCACGCGCTACCTTCACTGGCGTGTACGCATCTACGAAACACTGGCACTTTGCTATGAGGGAATCGAAGACTACAAGGGCGCCCTCGCCGTCGCGAATTATTTAGCAAGCCGCGTGGACGATCTTCACGCGCTCGAACACTTAGACCTCGTCGCACCCCCACCGGATACGGTTGCGAAGCTCGAGCATGCTACGCAGCGCGCCAAAACCTGTGTGGCCAAGTACACCTTCCTTTCGAGCGCGAAACCATCGGCCGCAACGAGTGCTCAAAATGAGGAGGCTGTTGCTGCTGCAACGACAGGAAAGAAGGGTGCCACCGGATCGACAGAAACCACTAGCGGTGCCCCGGGCATCCCACCGACACCGTCGGCCGTGCTTGAGGCTATCGTGGCCACGTTTCCCGCTCCGGGAGGTACAGCCGTGTTTCCGCGATTGGTTTGGTCAGCGTTGTCAATGCGCACCGCGCTACCTGGCGACCGACGGGTCGCTCCGCCCACTGACTTGCTTTTCGATCCAGCTTCCGGAACGGCACGAGCTCAGCTCAACAAGGCTGCAACGGACGCCCTGGCGATGATTCTCGAGCGACCCATGGACGAATTTATGCGCCGACATGGCGGCGGGGCATCGTTGGCCGCCACCAGCGCTGCGACCTTGGCCGACATGGGCCCCGCCAGCGGCGCCACGGGGGCCGCTGCCGCGGACGACAAGGGAGGCGTCAAAGGCGGGGCGAAGCCCGCTGCGAAGAAGGCGTCCTCAACCGCCAGCGGTGGCACGTCCGCTGTCTCCGCATCCAAAATCGACGCCGTCACCGGGCCGCTCGAGGCACTGCCCTTAGACACCATTGATTTGTGTGCGCGCGCACTCTTCAACGAAGGCCACGTGGACGCGTGCTCGAGGCTGCGCAGCATGGTGATGTCCAACATGCACGTCTTCGCCGGGTCCACGTCCGGTTCGGAGGCCACCGTCGTGGCCGCCGACATGCAGCTCATGGCGGCCGTTCATCAGGCGGTGCTCGGGCACGGCGGCGTGCGCGGAGGATCCACCTCGGCAGCTGGCGACGCGAACTCCTCGCTGCAAAGCCTTGCGCAGTGTCTGCTTCAGGTCGCACCGCTACTTTGCGCCAACCACCGGGGTGACCTAGTGGAGGAGGCCGCGCTCGCGCTTTGGGGTCGGTGCCAGGCGGCGGACACTCCCAAGATGTATCACGAAGGGCCCAATGCGGCGTTCCTCCTTCGCGTGGTGGCTCAGTCACTAATGACGTGCAAGCATAGCGACGTGCTGGCCATCGCCAAATTAGTAGAACTCGCCGCAGTGGCTCAACTGCGCACATCCGCCTCTCCGTCGAAAGATCCGGAAGTGACTGGCGATGACGAAGATGCGTCGCCAACATTGGAAATCGCCGACATTGAACAGACGCTCAAACTCCTCAAAGCAGGGACGCACCGGCTGCATCACCGCCTCCGTGGATACAACTGGACTCAGTTAGTCAAAGCGGGTCATGGCCACGCCGGCGTGCTCGAAGGAGAAACGTTTGACCACGATCAGCAGCCTTGGAAGCTGGGCGATAGTGCCTGGGCGCGAGCCTTACGCGACGCCGGCACCGTGCTGCAGTTCTTGCTTTGCCGCTTCCGCGCCAAGCTCGCGTTTCAGCGGTCGCTGCTGGAGCACGATGCGGAGCACCAGCGCACGTGCCGGCTCATGGAGGAGCGGAAGCAGCGCACGGCCATTCTTGGCAGGGTCACCCTGAAGGAAGAGCGGGCCATCGCCGCCGCCAGCGCCGTCAATCCGGCCGCCGGTGAAATGGCCAAAGGATTGGACGTCAACGACGCCTATGAATCAGTGTTGCTGAAAGTGGGCGGACCGTACTTGTCCAACAAGTGCCTCCGCGCGGTCGCGATCGTGGCGGCCGTTGCCGAATCGCGCCTGCCCGCCAACGAGGGGTCGGCGAGCGCACGGCTCCGCAAGCTCGAGGAGGCCTCCTCCCTCGTGCGGGACACCGCGTCGGATGACTCTGGCTTCTCGCGCAACGTGACCTGGTGCCTGCTGGCACTCGCGGCTTCGCGACGCACAGCGGCCTTCTCGCCGGAATCGATGCATCAGTCTTCACGTGCTGACCTCAGCCCCGGCGAACTGAAAGTCCTTTGCCGGTGCCGAGAAGCCATTTTCGAAAATTTTGTCAAACGCGGACCCACCGACGAAAAGATCTGGAATCGTAACCCCGCAGCTTGGGACACCCTCCGTGACGACGCCGTGAACAGTGCGTCCACGTCTACCATTCGCCTGCTGTCTCACGCGTTCGCCGCCATTTCTATTTTGCCATCCGCTGAGCGCCTCAGTGCCGATGGGACTCCTCGATCGGACGCGACCTCAGACCCTTTTGTGCCCGAGGAGAACTTTCTCGACGACGAGGACGACGGTCCCGATCCACGTCGCCTTTCACGCCAACAGTCGGAGATGCGGGCTCTGCGCGCTATCAACGTGTTTTTGTTCGCCTTGGATCTCGGCGCGGCTGCTCAGGATGACACCGCCATCACGGGGGCTGTGCGAGGCATCGCGAACGAGCTGCTTCCCCTCGCACGCATTCGGCCGGTATCCCCTCTCCTCCTCCGTCCCGTCTCGCATGTCCTTCATTCCTTCGGTACTCTGCAACCGCGCCGCTGGACGAACCCCACTTTGCAGTTGGCAGCCGTGCGCACGTTTCAGGTGGCCATGGACCTTGCCAAGCAGCTTCCAAACGGCGGGACACGGAAGGCGTTCGTGGACGTGTTGTCCGCGACGTTTTGCCAAGTATATCAACTGGTGCGGCTCAATCCCAGCGAACAGCAGCAACTGAACATAGCTCGAGCACTATCGGAGATGAAATTTGTCAAATCCGCGCTGAAGCCCATCAAAATTGAAGGGTTTGCCAGTCAGGCCACGGACGCCTCGCCGGCCGCAGTGGCACCGACAGCAAAGGGGCCGGCAGCGAAGCCATCAGGCGGCAAGACATCCTCGTCGGCCGCGTCGGCATCGGGCCAAGGAGACGGGGCGCCGAAAGCGCCGCAACC
>ERZ1292630.1708-Hain-H41-02um-R3-1708-length-21161-cov-10_pt1 | contig 21161 bp, 9 predicted proteins | sample MGYA00564408_ERZ1292630 | MGnify/ENA primary metagenome ERZ1292630 (study PRJEB36523, sample SAMEA6512641) | groundwater metagenome | collected 2019-01-08 | study: AquaDiva: Metagenomics assemblies of 32 groundwater samples
GTTCCGTCAGGGTGCCTGTCGCACGTGCAGCGGCTCTCTCATGGCAACAGCTGGGTGGTTAAGGCAAAACAAGTCGGCGATGTCAGAAGGGGACCTCCCGCAAAGATGGTGGCCAAAAAGCATGCCTTCTCCGAATACAGTCATGCTTCCCCGAGGAGCACACCACGGATATGGCTTCAGGGGTCGTCTCTTGGGTGGCATTTTGGTTTTTGGGGACCAAAAATTTGTAAGCGCGGCTGTGGGGGAGCCGATGTTTCGATCAACAATCCATCATTTATTCTGCCTCCTCCTCCTTAAACTGACGAAAAACGGCTCCGACGACATCGATTTTGGACACAGCGTTCTTCGACATCTATTCGTAAAGTGTTTGACTGTCGGGGGGGGTATGTCAAATGGGCACACAATAGTTCCGCTGCTCTTTTCTCTCCCTCTCCCTCCGGATCTCTCCCCTCTTCCCTCTCTTATCTCATCCTCCCTTCCTGCCCTCTCTCTCTCTCTCGCGGTGGTTCGCGGCACAGCACTGCGTTCACCGCGGGGACACGCGACGACGTCCCCTTGACCCCCCCTCCGATGTGTTCAAAAACCGCAGTGAGTTCGTGGAATGACTCGTGAGTAGCACTGTTTCATCGCACCGTGCCAGCAGATGGTGCTGAAAAGGAACAATTTGATCTGCTTCCTTCTATCGGTTAACAACTCGACAGTGAAAAACAACACTAGTGATCGTGTTTTGGAATATGTCGCAAAGCGATGCCTTCCTTACAGCGTTGTCCGGCGGCCTCGGCGGATTGGGGTCGATCGTTCAAAGTTGGTCGACGGATGCGGTGAACTCGGTGGCGCGCCATTTGTGGCCCTCGGCGGCGGCGGGTGACGGATCGTCCACGCCCTCGGCTGGTGCGGGTGCTACCTCCCCTTTGACCGCGGCACTGCCGGTTGACAACACGACGCCAAGCAATCTGATCCATGGCGGAGTGCCGCTCGTCGCGTCCGCGGTGACAACTGGGACGGCGGCAGTTCGCGGGGCGGTGCAGGACTCGGCAAGCTTAGTCAACATCAAGCGGGCGGCGATCGCAAGCCGCCTTCACCGATCGTCGCCGACCAGCCCGGTATTCATGCTCGGTTTGCGACCGTTGTTCGCTACAGCAGTCGCCGATTCGAACGCCTTGCGACCACGCGGCGGACTGCTTGCCTTTCGCTGGCCGTCCGTCCCCGCGGTCGCGTTCCTCCGCGTGGCTGGCGTCGCTCTCGGTGTGATCACCGTCGGTGCGGTACTGCGCGTCTTCTTGTGGCCCTCGCCGCAAAGGTCAATGTTTGGGTTGACGCATTGGATCATCGCGCGTGCGTACGACACGGTGGCCCCGCTCGTTCGTTGGCTCGTGCTTCACAGCACTGTGTCAGCGGGATCAGAGAGCAGTTTCGGTCTGCTGATGGGGTCCACGCGGGAAGTCTCCCCAGACCGCTCAACGACCCGTCAAGGAGGGCTCGGACTGGCGACCGGGGCGGGGGATGGCAACGATGAAACCGCGGAAGCGCTTTTCGGCTCATCGGAGGAGGACACAACGGCCCGATCCTTCGTTGTTGTCGACACCCCCGCTGAAGCCTCCGCACCGTTGAGGAGTCGTACCATTCGTGCTACCCGCGAGTCATTGAGGCATGCCGTGTTGGGAGTAACGTATGCGTGTCGCGTGGCATCCCGCATCGTGCGCCCGTTGACCTCCTGGCTGAGCAGCAGGACGGTGTCCTTTTTTCTAATTGCCACGCGTGAAACGTCGACGACGTGCGACTTCGACGAGGACGCCGCCGGCGGGACGTCCCGGGGAAGCCACCGGTCCATGTTTGCATTTCTCGCGGTGAACACTGCGTACCGTCGGGCATACTGGATCCAATATCATCTGTACATGATTGCGTTTTGGACCGCCTGCGTTGCCGGGGGCCTCTTCTGGTCCAGGCAGTCCCGACTTGAGATGGATGCCATCGTGGAGGCAATTGTGGCCGACACCGCTGCGGGTGGTATCGCTGGTGCTTCGACCACCGCGAAGAATCAGGTCGGCGATATGACGGTCGCGAGCTTCCTCGTGCATGCCGGGAACATCGTCACCAGCCTGCCAGGCATCATCGACAACGCCGCCGCTGCACTCTTCAATTCCAGTCCCGCTCGCGCGGCGGTGTCACTCAACCTCTATCGTTATTTTCGTCCGCTGATTGTGGTGCTTCAAGAATCACGACACTCGATCAGGTGGCTCGCCGTCACCGCTGTCGTTGCCCAGTGCGGTCACGTTGCGTGCCTCTGGACATTTGTGCGCCGCCATCAGCAACTAAAGCGGCAGCAACCAAGCGGCTCCGCCCCAGGGGTCGCCGATTCCTCCGCCGTGCGATTGGTCGCAGACAACCTTCTCAACGCCACTGTAGTCATCTCCAACAGTGCCATCCTGCCAACCCTCTGGGCGTGCGGGCCCTCGGGCCTGCCACCAACTTTCCGCGTCGGATTGCTGCTCGCTGGACCCGCGCGACTGCTGGTGGCGCTCGCGGCGCGGCAGCCTGCACCATCCATCCCGACAGACACCACGGCGGCGGCGAGCACATCCGCAAATCAGCGGCGAGCCTCAATGGATCAGCGGATTCGGGGCTTTTTCATTCGACACGGACCTTCGTTGTTGCTCAGCGTATCGTTCGTGAAGGGGGCCCTCATCGTCGCCACAGTGCCGTATTTCGTTGGTTCCGCGACTCTATCCTCGGACGTGTTGCAGTCAGCGCGGCGTTCGCGCACGGGCGGCCCGGCTGCCGTCTTGGCGGCGCTCGATCGAACCTTTCAAGAAACGATCGCCGCCGTATCCCGGCTGGCCCTCGTCGCTCACGGACCCGTTCAACTGGGCTTGAGTCTCATGAAAGTGTGGGGTGCGTCGGTCATGCTGCAGACCGTCGCGTGCGCCACCGCGCAAGCGAACTCGGGTTCGACGGGCAATGACCATGACGACAACGAGGCTGCGGCGCGACGGACCGGCCCAGTGCTTTTTTCGTCGTTGCTCTTGTCTCTCTCCTGGTCGACGCTTTGGGTGTCCACGGTCGCGCAGCTGGGGCGGTGGACCGCGATCGACTGCCGGCCGACGGTGACCTCAACGTTGGGTGTCTCGGATGGCATCGTCCGAATTACCAATACGATTGCCTTTCACGCCGTGCTGTGCGAGGCGGCGGTGGCGTTCGGTTGGTGGTGGTGCATCTTACGGCGTAGCAGTCGTCGCAAGCCGACTCTTACGACTGAACCACGGAGATCGGCGGCTCAGCAACCAAGTCTGCCCACCGAAGCGACGTCTGACTCCGGCTGGACGGTTGTTTAACACTCGAGAACAAAAAGGGTGTCAGTATTCACCCTCTCGAGACGTTTCTCGATGGAGGCATACCACCGTCGCTCTTATCAGCAATCTCTATTTCGCGCCTCTCTATTTCGTCGGGGAAGGGGGTAATGGGGGGGCCGCCGTCAGCCTCTCGCTGCTGCTCCCAACGGCCTGACCACCGGGGGGTGGGCAAATTTTTTTTTGCCTATTGGGTCTTACGTGTGCCGAGTCAACAGTGACAGACAGTCAACATTTGACATGACGCTTTGCAGCCATCCGGTAGTCTTGGTCGCCGTCCTGTGTCTCGGCGCTACCGTCGTGACCGCCGATCACTGTGCCCAGTACACCAACTGCCAAGACTGCGCGGGGCTCAACGGCTGCGGCTGGTGCTCCACGCCGGTCGAGTACACGGACGGCTCGTTTGGTCCTCAGTGCGCGAGCCCCTCGGAGAGCCGAAAGTTCACCTGCAACGGCATTTACTCCACGAATCAGTGCCTCCAGGGGTACCTCTGCGACCGCGGTTCGGGGGCCTGCCGTCTCGCGCCACCTGGACAAGGCATGGACTTCGCCACGTGCAACGCGGCCTGCACTGTCGGGCCCACGACGAAGGTGTACGGTTGCCACAACGGCTCCAACACGTGCGTCGAAGTGCCCGCGGGCACACCCGGATCGGCGAGCCGGCAGCAGTGCGAATCTCATTGCTACACACCGGCTGCCAAGGTGTACAAGTGTGACCAGGCGACGCAGAAGTGCGTGGTCGTCGCACCGGGGACGCCCGGCTCGTCATCCAAGCTCGTATGCGAGGCGGTCGGCTGCGACTCGGGAAACTGGGGCTGCGACCTCGGCTCCATGACGTGCCAACCTGCCACCGGAAACATGAGCAAGTCGCGGTGCACGGATGTGTGCCTCCCGGTGAACGACCCCTGCGAGCAGTACACCACGTGCCCGAGCTGCCTGGCGGCGGCGCCCTACTGCGGATGGTGCAGCGAAAACGTGACCTACGCGAACGGCGAGCAAGGCGGCCAGTGCGCCGGAGTCAATGAGACGATTCTGCCCTTCAACTGCCTCGGCACTTACTCCACGCAGGGGTGCGGGCCGACGCCCACGCCGACCCCACCGTCCCCACCCGCCACTCCGTCACCCTACGTCCCGCCGCAGGTGAACTGCCCCAAGGGGTCCACCTTGCTGCTGCAGTACAACTGCGCCGACTCGAACTGCAACGGGTGTAATACGGGCACCGCGGCGGAGTGCCTCGAGCCACATTGCACCTATTTCTGCTCTGGCGTGTGCAACCCTGTTCCGTATTGGGGCACGAGTTTCATGTGGTCGTGCAACGGGAACCCAGGCACGGGCGACTGGACGTCGGCCACGCTCGTTCACTTCTTGGACTCAACGACCTGCGTCGGCCCGGTGAACCCGCCCGGCACAGGAGGATCTGGCACCTATCCACTGGACTCGTGCGGGTCGCCGTACGGTCCCAACAATCCGCCGCAGTACAACACGTTCATGTGCGTGCCGTGCGGCGACGCTTGCAACTGGGGCCAGTGACCCGGTGAGGGGAGCGGAAGGCATTCCGTGTAACACCAATCGAATCAATGTTTTGTTATCTTTGTGTTGGTGGATTGATTGTGACTTGTGTGTTTCGTTGATGGTGGAGCTCGTGGCTGGGTTCAGATCCCCGATAGGACTCATGTCGTTAGGCAGTTCGGTGACACAATGCTCCGGTGGAAGTTGCGTTGTTCGTTTCGCTCGTGGCTCATCACGTGCCAATTTTTTAAAAAAAGGTCAATTCCGTTTTCACGCGGACTAGATAGACAGGCGAAACAGCCCCCCTCGGGTCCCCGCTCCGACGACTGTCTGTCGTTTGGCACCGGACAAAACGGCACTGCGGCTTCGGGGCGCCCATCCCACGGCTTGACCTCCCATGTCCAGCCCCGGCAGCCAACGAAGACCATCCATGGGGTCCGTGGTGGCGCCGCCGAAGGAGGTGGAGCTGCATGGGTTTCGCGCGTTCGACGACGGCGGTACGTCCGTCGCCAACAATGCGGTCGGGATCGTGGATGCGCCAGCACGCGGCACAGAGGCATACGAACACGTGACGGTTTTCCCCTTGATTGAGGTAGCTGACTCCCGATCGCCACAGCACCACCGGCCCTCACCCAATTCTACAAGCACAGGAGGGAGCCGTACCGTTACCCCACCTCCGCCGCCCGGAGAAACACCCCAGGCAGAAAAGGCCTCGTTCTTGACGGTCGCGGTCGCGGCTGGCAGCACGACCACGAGCGGGAGTAGCGCCCAGCTGTGTCAAAACGATAGCGGCGACCCGAGCGCCGAAGACGCGTCGCAACCGCACGAAAAAACCCTCGGCGAGATCTACGAAGAAATCACCGCTGCTGAGTTCACTTGCCGGATGCGTTACTATCAAATTTGCCACGGCTCTCCGGTCATCTTTCCCGACGACATCATCGCGGCGGTCTACAGCGTCATCGTGCTGCTCTCAGTGGTCGTTTCTACCGCAGCCTTCATCGTTGAAACGGAACCGGACTTAAGTTTCGACCCGCAGGTCGCCACGGCGCTGTTCGCCTTGGAAACGGCGTCGGTCGGCGTCATGACCCTCGACTTCCTCCTGCATGCCACGTCCGTGTTGCGGTTGAGGCAACTGTTAGTATTCTCCACGTTCGCCGACTTGGCGTCGATCATCGGTTTCTATCTTGCGTTGTGGCTGCCAGACGATGATTCAGGGGGCCGTGGCACCGTTGTGTTCATCCTCCGGGCGATTCGCCTCTTCCGAGTGCTCCGTCTTGTCAAGCTATCACGTGACGCGAAGGGAATTCAGGTGTTGAAGAGCACTGCCTCCCGGAGTTTGGACGGCTTGTTGCTCCTCGTTGCGGGTGTTGCCATGGCAACTGTCCTGTTCAGTTCCACGCTTTGGTTCGCGGAAACCAGCTTGGCCACGTGGGACCAGAAGACGCGAACGTGGGTGCAAAGCGACGGTCTGTCGAGCCCGTATCAGAGCGTCCCCGACACTTTCTGGTTCACCATCTCCACAATGACGACGGTGGGCTATGGGGACGCGATCCCGGTGACGATCGGGGGTCGCCTGGTATCCGTGTGTATCATGCTCACCGCCGTGCTGCTTCTATGCTTCCCGAACATCCTCATCGGGTCCAGTTTTCAGGAAGTGAACCGCGGGTTCAATCGTGACCAGGCGCGCTTTCGTCTCGGCCGCTACTTTCGCATCGTCCGCATGGGCGTCCGCTTCATCCGAATGTGGCGCGAGTTCAAGATTAAAGGGCGCCTCAACCGGCTCACGCACGACTACCGGGCCAGTCAGCACCGCCTCAATCGGTTCGCGAGCGATGCGCGAGCGGGGTCCTCTGCGGTCACGCTGGCAGGCGCGCCGATGAAGGATGTCACCATGCTGCGGTGTGTGAATTTTTTCTTCCGACCGACCGACTTCGACTTCGATTATCTCCGCTACGTTCCGGCGCTCAAAGATGGGCTCGCCGAGGTCCGCGTGGGGCCCTTCACCGGATTTGACTTCTTTTTCCGCCTTGTCACTGGCTTTAGCGGCGTCGCCTCTCTGGATGAAATGTTCGAGTCTTACGTGCTTTTTCCAATGCATCAGCCACGAACGAGCGGCGGGGTCGACGGGAGCAGCAACAAGGCACCTTCGGGCCTCGACCGTGCCGCGTTGGCGACCTTACGCGACGACGACGAGGAAGACGACGAGAGCGGCCGAGAGGACGACGATTCCTCCCAGCTCGGGTCCGGGCGCGGCCACGTCCGCAACGTGATCGCCGCCGGGGAGGTTGGAAAGCTGCGCCGATTCAGTCATGGCGGGAATGTGTCGGCGACTCCCCTCAAGTCTCATCTGATCGAAATGGCGTGCTACGCCGCCGAGGCCAAGTTGATCCAATTTTTCGTCATCTCACGCGACGAGGAGCGTGCGGTGATGTGCGCCAATCGCAACTGCGTCGAGCTGCTCACGCACGTGGATGAACCGCCGGGCAGCATGCCGTGCATACGGAGCATCGGCGAGGCCAGGCAGATCTGGCACGCCACCGTTCGCCAGACGGCTCAACTGCTCCTCCCAGTCGACGGGTTAAAGCGATGGCAGTCCGTTCAGAGCCATATCCCGCGACGCGCGGTTACGAACTTCACATACGATCTGAAGTTGATGCAGTCGAGACGCAACAACGTGTTCGACGATCTGGAGGGCATGACGGCCATCGCGCAGCAAATGCTTATGGGATCTGCTGGTCCCGGATCCAACGCGTCTGGGTCGTTTCAGGGCGCCGCCCTGCGCGGCCATCTGGCCAAGTCGGTCGCCAACGCCTCGATGCGGTGGATGCAAGGCGGCGCCGCGGTCCCAAGCAGCGCGAACGGCCTGAGCCTCGACGCAGGGGGGGCGGACGACAGCAGCACCGTCGCGGCGCAGGGGTTCATACCGGCTCCGACCGCCGCACCTGTCGGCCAAGGGTCCACGCGAGGGTCACTCGGGGGCGGGCCCACTCATATGCACTGCTGTGCATTTTGCACTATTTCGACTGCTTTTAGCTGCAAGCCGACCGACGCCATGTCGACCGTGTTAGCCCAGCTGCGCAGCCAGTCCGCGCGCCTCGACGACGATGCGTTCCTGGCCATGGTCCACGCGGTCAAGCAGCAAGCCGCGTTGCTGTCGACCGCGGTGGACGTGCTCGAGGCCGCGCGCGTCGTCAGCGCGGAACTGGGTGTGGATCCCGCCTCCCCAATCGACCCGTTGGACGATACGATGATCGTGGACTCCGAGGAAGAGGAAGCCGACGATGACGACGACTCAGACTCCAGCGACGCGTCGCCACGCCAGGCCGGAGGCGACTCCTGGCCTAGCAAGCCTGTCACGGGCGGCTCCTCGGCGGCCGCGCTGACCGCTCGCAAGCCGAAACGCCGGCGTAAGAAAGTCCCATCCGACTCAATCCCGGCCGTAGTGCAGTCGCCAGATTCAGTTCGAAAGCAACCACACGGACAGTCTCAGCAGCCGGACGACTCCGACGACTCCCTGGGCCCCGACGTCACGTCGTCCATGGACCTGCTGACGCCCCCTTCGCATCCACACGCAGTGCCAGCCTCGGCCAGCCCGGAGGAATCGCTGAGACTGTGACCCTTCCTATCTTTGCTCACCTCCCTCCCAAAAGATAGTTTCTAGGAAAAGCGCATCGTCATTGGTGGCGAAAGTGTGAATCCCGCCGCGTGAGTCCAGGCAAATCACCCACGCCCGCACATGCCCGGTGATGCCCACCTGGGCCAGAACCACTACTTCCTTCCTACTTGCCGTCACACCACGTAAACAACAGTTCCCCCAACCCCCTTTTCCCGTCCACACTCCCACCCATTCACACAGTTTACCTAGGAGGTCGGGATTTTCCCTCCCCTGGTTCGCGGAACACCCGCTTCTCATGGGTGACGCCTCTCTCTCTCTCTCTCTCGTACAACTCCTCTCACGTTTCCGTGCCCTGCCACCCAGCCGGGTAACCCCTGTTTTCAACTGGGCGGAGTCAAAACTTCGAATGATTTTCACTCACCGAGTCCACAACGGCACCCGAGGCGGTTCGCCGAAACCGCGGCTTGGGACCGCAAAGGCGCACGTTCCCCCCGAGTATCTAAATACAGACAGACCTACCACTTCACATTTGATTGGTCACTTTGCTGTAGAGAGAATCGAACGTATGGCAACGACCTTCTTGACGATGGCTGACGACGGCCCTACCGCAAGTGGTCCGTTCAATCCAACCGACGGGGGGGAAGGCTGTCCCTCGCCCTCTGAGGGGTCGTCGCCCCGAACCTCACGACGTCGACGCGCGACCTTTGTCGAAGAACCAAACACGTCGTTGAGCTGGGTGCCGGCCCCCGTGGATCCCCCTCAGCCTCCCGTTTCACATCTCGCCGCGTTGGCGCCGCCGCCGATCGAACCGCTGAACTTTTCCTTTGGTGAGCTCGCCATGGTTCCACATGGTGTCGGCGACGACGGTCACCAACCAGCGAAGCACTCCACCATCGACTCCAACGTGGGTCGAACGGCTCCTCCTTCCGCCTTCGCCGTGTCTCCCGACCAGCTCCACCATCGTCGCAGCTCCGGACCATCGCAGCCGTCGCCAACGTCTGGTCGGAGACGCAAAATGACGCTCATCATTGTGAACGATTCGGAGGAGTCCGGCGCGGACTGTGGCACGTCCTCCGTCCCGCCTCCCGAAGAGGGAGCCTGGAGCAACGGGGTGCTCGCAAGGCCGAGCCGTCTAGCGGGTGGCGCGGACGACACAGACCTTCTCGAAGGATCAGATCTCGGCGGTAGCCAAACCCCAGTGTGGGGCCGCGCCGTCGGCCTGGCGTCCGCCTCGGCCGCGCGCGACGAAGGGATGCTGTCCCTTCCCAGCGCGGGCGGTAGCGACCCCTCTCGTCGCCGCAGCAGCGGCGGAAGCGGAGGCATGATCACGCCGACCGCCGGCACGGGCGCGTACCACAAGAAGCGGAAATCCGTCGTGGAACTGTTGAAGGGCTCATGGGGCGAAGCCGTCGCCGGGAGCCAGCCCTCCGCGCCCCGCGGCCCTGGTAGTTCCGCGCCGTCTGCCGCTGCCGGCGGGGGCAACTCCAACATTGCGCTGAAGCGAGCGAATCAGCGGCGTCAATCGGCGATATTTCAGAAATTTGAGGTCGGGGGAGGTGGCGGCGGCGGAAACCTCGTCGCGAGCAGCAGTTCGGCGACGTTCAAACCCGGTAGCCGCCGGCCATCCGTCACGAGCCCGCTGCCCATTCAGGCCATGACCACGTCGATGATCCTCGAAGGCGCCGCGACGAGCACCACGAGGGCACCCGCCGAACTGGTGGACACGCTCGCCGTGGCAAGCGGCGAGTTCGTCGCCCCACCGGCGACCGGCGGACTGCTTCCCCTCAACGAGTCGGTCGGCAGTCCGCTGGCGCACGCCACCACCATGGTCCCCCGCCGCGGCGAGGACGACAACGACGACCGCATGTTGGCCGAACAGCGACGCGATTCTGGCTCAGACTTCGTCGCCGCCACATCCAACTTCGTCGCCTTCGCCTCAGACGATGACGCGGACGCCTCGGGTCGGCGGTCGCCAGGTAGGCAGCCGCTGCTGCTTCGCACGTCAAACGAGGACGACGAGGACGACGTGCAGTCGCTGCTGGAGGAAGCGCTCAGTCAGTCGACGAGCCCGAGAAACATCTTCGACATCCAAATGATCAAAAGGGAGGAGTTTGAGCGGATCGAGTTCATGTTCCACCAGTTCGACAAGAACAAGAGCGGCACCATCGACACAGACGAGCTCCGTGACGTGATGATCGCCCTCGGGCATCGGCTCACGGACGAATCGATCCCCGAGTTGATGTACGAAATTACGGGTGACCGGCACAGCAAGGAAATCGACTTTGAGTCCTTCGTCAAGCTGATCTTGTTCTGGAAGGACGCAGCACGTTTTCGCCTGTTCGAAAAGCAATTGGACAATTTCTCCGATGACCGCTTTGAACGGAAAGTCGGTACGACCTTGTTTCTGTCCGACGGGGCGTTCCGCACGGCGTGGGACCTCGCCATGCTCGTCACTAACACGCTGCTGCTTGGGCTCGTCGCCATCGTGTACCTCTTGCCCTGGTCGGATCTGATGATCCGCCTCCGCACGAGTGGCCTGATCGTCACCCTCGAGGTGATCGTGGCGATCTTCTGTGCCTGCGACATGTGGGTCTGGATGAATACGTCGATGCGCAACGTGAAACTCGTGACGCTGAAGCGCAGTGACGTGATCCTGGAATACATGCACCTGTGGTTTTGGATTGATTTGGTCGCTGTGGTTCCCTTTTGGCTGATCGCCGTTGGCGCACAAGGCTCGGAAGTCGACAAGCAGACCACCGCGCGAATCGTCGCCTACAGTCTCACGTGGGTTAGAATCTTCAAAGGCGCGCTGCGCATCTGGTTCTCCCTCTTTCGTGAGAGCGGCGTCACGCTGGTCGGGCCACTTTACGTCATCGTGCGCTACCGCATCGTCCCCGGGGTCAACGTGATGTGCGGCTTTTTACTGTTCGTGCATGTCGCATCGCTGGTGCTTATTGCACTGCACGACGGCGAGTTTCGCAGAGGGCGTCTGGCGACCGATCCGAACGCCATCCTCCCGCCAGCCTCATCGCTGTCGTACATCACCGCCGTCTATCAAATCATGGGTGTGGTGTCCAGCGTGGGACTCGACATCGTCCCGGGCGCCACGAGCAGCGACAGCAAGAAATGGTACTTGAGCTTTGTGATGATCGTCGCGACCCTGATCAGTGGCCTAGTTGTCGGGAACATTGTGAGCGGCATGTCCGTGAGCGACATTGACGGTGTGCGGCAGCAAAAGTTGGCCGAAACCTCCGCCGTCTGTTCCTTCTTTGGCATTCCCCAATCGTTGAGTGAGGAGATCTTGCAGTTCCAGGACCACATCCTGTTGCACAACGTTCGGATGAGCTACAGTCTGCTCATGAATTCGCTGCCCGAGGAAATGCGGCTGCAGTTGGCCGTCTATGCACGGGTCCGTCAGATTCGGCACCACCCACTGTTCAAAACGGCGCATGAAGGCGTCAAGATTGCCATCGGACAGGCCCTCGAGGAGATCGTCTACTGCCCCGAGGAGTACGTGACGATTGCGGGCGACATGGAGGAGGAGATGTTCTTCATCGCACACGGGTTCCTCGACGTGGTCTCGAAGCGCGGGCAATATTACCGCACGTTGAAGCCGGGCGATTCGTTTGGCGAAAATTCACTCTTCGCCGCTTGCAAGCGAAGTGTGAGCGTCAAGACGCTGACCTATTGCGACGTGTTCGCCCTTTCTAGCTTGTCGTTTGCGGTGGTGACCGAGCGGTTTCCAACCTTCAAGTTGGCCGTCGAGGCGGAGCTTCGCGTCGCCGCCGACCGTTTGCGGCGTCGCCGGTGGGCCGTGATCGACGAACAGCGATCGATCCCGCCAGCGTTGCTCGTCGACGAACTGTGCTTTCTTGACGCCAACTACGGTGACGAGGGTGGCGGGACGACGCGCGGCAACGTCCCGAACGCTGTTTCCCTCGCCACGGTGGGATCGGATGTGTTCCCGGCAGGATCTGGGGTGCCACCTTCCGTGTCGGCCTCCGCCGCACCGTCGTCAGTACCATCACTGGCAAGTCGACCGGAGACCGACGGGTTGGGAACACAACCGCGGTCGCGGCACACGTCCTTGGCGGCGGTGGGAAACAGTGTTTCGACGGCGAGCGACGTCTCGGAACCAACGGCGTCCCTCCCTTCGGGTAGCGCCGCGACCGCTAGGCTCTCGGTTGGAGATGGCGCCCTCCCGGACTCACGCGGCATTTCTCCTTCGCCGGTCGCCGCATGTCCCGTGCCAGCGATGGTGGCCGCCGCGTTGATGCAAACGGACTCGTCCTCTTTGATGCAAGAGTCCACGATGACCACGGGGGGGTTGCCCTCCGCTCGGTCCACCCGCAAAGTCCTGCGAACGCCGCATTCAACGACCAGTCAAAAGGGCCGGCACCTGATGCTCGTCCCCATCATCGACGACGATGGCAGCAACGCTCCGCCGGAAGGCGTTCTCGACGCTTCAACCGCTCCGCTTCGCAAGGCCGACGGCACTGTTGCCGTCCCAGGTGGCCTCGATGAAGACGGAGACGACTTCGTCGATGCGGGCGCGATGCTGCATGGCAGCCACCGCCACCCCACTGCTCCCCGACGGGTGATCGCCACCGCGCTCGGTGGACCCTTTCAGCCGCTCGGCGCGGGTGGGCATGCCTTCGACTTCACATCCCCGACCACCACGGGATCAGGTGTCGTACCGAACGCCGTGTTGATCACCAGGAAGTCGGGAAGAATTGGGCGCACGGCGCAACTCGACGGAGGGCAACGCACGTCATCGCAGCTGCAGCTGAAAGGCAGCGGGGGCACCTTTCGGTCAGCTACGTCGGGCGCGAGTGGCGAAAGCGCTCGCAATTCCCTCGTCGCTCTCGCAGAAACGGTCAATAGCGACGTGGTTTCTGGCGGTCGGTCCTCCACGGCGTTTGGAGGGGACGAACGACGCTCCCTCGGTGCGCTCAGCGCCGCGTCGTCCGACAGTCTTGGCGAAGGGGCGTCGGAAGCTCAAGAGGTCGCGAAAGGAAGCGCAGATGTGTCGCCTCCTCCCCCACCTCGGTTGCCAAGCCCCACCCAGTCGCTAAACATCGAGAACAGCAGTCTTTCCGCAAAAGCGTCTTCCGGTGCGAGCTCGGCGAACGCCTCCTCCAAAGCCCTCCCCCAGGAACCAGCGCCACTAGTTGTGAGCGGCATTCCTGCGGAACTGAGCATGCTGACGACGTCCTCGTCCCTGACGAACACGCTGTCCGTCTCGGAGCCGGGTTCCACACGGCACGTCGCAGCGTCGCTTCCCGACCCTCCGCCGCCCAAGCGGCAGCAAACGTTTTCAAGCATGCTCGCCGCGTCCGTCTTGAGCACCGATGAGAACGCGCTCGCGGCACAGCTGTCAGCACCCCAAACGCAGCGGGACAGCCATGCCACCTCGGAGTGGGTGTCGGGGCAGTCGGCCGCCACGCACGTGGCCGACGACGAGCAGGTGCATCAGCGGCGGTGCGTCGACGATGATTTTGACCAGCGTGGCGACCACGGCAGCGCGGAGACCACCACCTTGTCGGTGAGAGACTTCAACGATCTCGTCACAGAGGTTATGCGACTTCAAGATTTGGTGCACGCGCTGTCTCGCCGACTCGAAAAGCCGACCCCCCCGACTTCCTGAGGATGATGCATTCATCTCGCCTCGCAATCTCTCATCTCACATTCTAACCCACTTATTTTGTACGCAGTTCCACAGTCAACCGGAAAGTCTGAATCTATTTTTTTTCCGCGAGTCGAAGGCGAAACTGAATCGCCACTTTCATCAGAGAACAAGGCAGCTCCTCAGCTCGACCTTTACTAGGATCATCTAATGTCAAGTCACCCCCAACGACTCCCCGCTCAGTCAAGCGCGCATGGGCGGTCGGGGGTGAGGGACGTCCCCCAATAGTTCATTTTCAAATGTACAAGCCCTTCCTCGTGGGACAAAGCAGTCAGCGATACTCTACGCACGTTGTCGATTATTGATGCCGCGGTTGGTGTTGATGCGTTTCCCCCCTTACCTTCGGAGAGTCCGGGAATTCGACAATACCATTCTTGATTTCAATGCCACCCAAGGGCGGTGGGAAGGGCGACAAGGCGCCGAAGGACATGCTGCCGTACGAGGTGCCAGCGGTCCCCGAGAGTCTGCTCAAACGCTATCCGGAACGCTGGGTTCAAGTCCACTACAAGCTGCTCACGAGTTCGCTGCTCGACGACATCGTACGGTTGCCGTCGAGCGCCAGCCTCTACCAGGTTCAAGACAAGATTATCGCACGGCACGGAGGTTCGATTTCTCGCTTGATGCTGTGGAAGGACGACATCCAGCCGAAGAACATTCTGCGGGACTTCTCCATGTCGCTCAAACAAGTTTGGAAATTGGACGATGCGACGCCGCATTCGGTGCAGCACCCCAACACGCCGGGTGGCGCGCTCGGACGACTGGGCGCGGCCGGCAGCAGCGGCAGCGCGTTGCCCTCGTATTTTACTTCTAGCGACGTCGAGGATCACCACGTCGTTGTCTGCTACGACTACAAGGCGGTCGACTCCGACTGCCCCTTGCTGTTGCGGTCTCCTCGCTATAGTGTGCAACCAGGGGGCGGCGGAGGCGGTGGTGGTAACGCGAATGCCGGAACCACATCGGGTGGTGTGGCTGCTCAGACGAGCGGCATCGCCTCGTCCACGTCCGGTCCTGGGTCCGCGACTTTCAACAACGCGGCCTCGTTCGCGGGTAGCGCAGCTAGTGGGAAATCGCGTGCCGCGTGACCGTTATTTCTCCTTGTAGGTTGGTTTCCCTTTCGCTCTCTCGTTCGCGCCTTTCCTTCGTGTAGAGATATCCCAGTGTGTCCGCTGCGCTTCGTGAGCGAAAAGAAAAAGCCTGCGAACCTTGGGTTTCTTCAGGCGAAAATGTCGAAACGATTGTTGATTTTTTCTTTGAGACAAAAGCCAGATTTTTATTTCTTCCGGCCCTTCCCTTCCTTTCCGGCTTACCAATTAAGAGAAATGTCGTCCCAGCGGCCGTGGTGCCCCGCGCTCGAAGCTGCCCCTTCCACCCTGTTTGGACCATCTTTCAGTCCCGTGGTCAGCGCGTCGCCCAATTCGAGCCGCGTCCGTGAGCGACTCGCGCATGCGATGCTCAGTGCGTCTCCCACCAAGTCGACCCATGGCGCGGAAGTGGCCGCCGTGAACGTCGTGACTCCTCTGCGTCGCGGGGGCGGTGATGGCGCCAGCGTCGTGGCGATGAGCCCGTCGAAGAGCAAGGGCGACGCGGCGGCGTCCACAAGCGTGGCGTCGTCTCTTGACGGCGTCAAGCTCATGTCCACCAAGGTCGCGCAGAATCGCATGTACTCCCCTCGAGTCGCGCGTAGCGCCGTCAACCAGCGGCGGGCCGCGGCGGCGATGAACGAGGCGACGAACGCGGACGGCGTCGCCACCGAGAAACGTGCCGCACCCTTCATCGACGTTCGCAGTGCCTCGGCTCTTCAGGGCGTCCTGGACAGTGTGCTGGGGCAAGTGCAAGCCGCAAACGGCGGCGTCGCACCGCCGAGTCTCTCCATCGCGTTCGCCGACACCAACATTCCAACGGACGAGCTTTCGCGCTGCGTCGAGCACCCGGCATTTCGCGCGGCGGTTAAAGAGCTCCGCGCTGCGAGCGCCGTCTACGGTACGCTTGGTATCCCGAAGCTCATCGAGGCCCTCCTGGTAGCGGAACGGCAAGCGGCAAAGGCATCCGTCGATGAGCGTGATGGGACGACCGCAGCTGCCCCTGAAGCCCAGATCATTCCATCTCCCCCCTTCACGCTGCGCAGCTTAGACCTGTCGCGGAATGCGGGTTCCATGAGCGGAAACGAGGCCGCCGCCGCCAAAGTCTCCGCGTATCTCGCTGAGACAAAATGTCTCGAAACCCTACGCCTTGCGGACAACTGCCTTGGCCCTGTCGCGCTCGCTACCGTGCTGAGCGGCGTCATTCCGAATGGCTCGTTGACGAGCGTCGATGTGTCTGAGAACCGGCCGGCAGCCGGCGCACCCGACGCAGGCGACCTCGCGTCGGCTTCCGAAAAAGTGGCGCAGCTGCTGCGCGAGAACAAGTTCTTATTGTCGCTGAACCTCGGCGGCAACGGGTTTAGTCCGGTCCACATCGCGGCATTTGCTGACGCCGTCGCCCAAAGCGACACGCGCGTCGCTACCCCCGTTCCCGAGCCCGAGCCGGAGGTGGAAGAATTCAAGGATGAACTTCCCCCCGAGGAGGAGGCGCCGCCGATCGCCCCGACCGAGCTGCCCCCTCCGCCGCAACCCGAAGTCGATGAAACCGCGAAAGGCGAACGCGGCGACGCGGGCGACGCGACATCGGCCGCGGCAGGGGGAGCGAAGCACCCGGCCGCCGATGACGGCGAAGGCGATGAAGAGGATGGTGTTGGCGACGCTGACGAGGCGGCCGCGTCCACAGCGGGCGTCGCCGACCCCGAACCTCCCGCCGCTCTGGATCCTGAAGAGGAAGAACGCCTGCGTGAGGAGCGCGAGGAAGCCGACAAGCAGCAACGGCTCGCCGCCGAAGAATCGTGGCGCGAGCAGATGGGCCTCGTCGTCTGGGCGCCGCAGCGGGTGCGTTTTGAGTACGACGAAGGAACGTCTCGTCGCGACGTGCTGCGGGACTACATGAACGAGTCGCTCGCTTTGAAATCGGCAGAGAAACTCAGTAAGTCCGAGTTCAAGGCGCGGCAAGCAGCCCGTGAACGGAAGGACCGCGTGCGTCGCTCCGGCTGGTCGCACTTGACGACACTTTCCCTCAGGGGCAACCACATTGGCGCCATGGGTTGCAAGGCGATCGCGTCCATGCTGCGGTATGAGATTCCTATCGACAAGACGGCGTTGACGGAAGGCGCCGGGGACGACGACGTAGGAGGCCGTGACGAGCCGGCCAGAGCAGAGGATGGCGACGCGCCCGCTGCTGACGCGTTCCCAGAAACGGCAGCCATCCCAGGAGATGACGAGGGACTTGACCGGGAAGACGAGGAGGACCCGACTGACGACGGCGCTGCCGCGGGGGAGGCGGAAGGTGCGCCGGTCGCCGCGGAGGGAGTGGCGCCACAGGCTGGAAACGGAACAGCCGCACCCGTCGACGAGCCAGGGATGGATACCGGCGACGGCAGCAGCTCCCTGGCGGCCAAACCGGCAGCGGCGCCTCCCGCTCCACCGCCCACCACCAAACCCGGTGTGCAAACACTGACGTCCCTAGACCTTGCCGATGGCAAAATCAGTGCTCGCGCCCTGCAGCTCCTTGCGCCCGTCCTTGGCCGTGGCTGTCCCAACCTCCGGCATTTGTCCCTTCAGCGAAACACCTTCGGCTTCAAGTTCGTCGACGAACCGTCGTCACAGACTGCGGCAGCCGACGACAGCGCGCCGGCGGACGAGGACGACGATTCAGGAGCGGCTCACGCCAAGGCAAAGATTGCCGATCCGCTTTTCTCCAGCGTCGGGGTTGCCGCGCTCGCCGACAGCCTTGCGCAAAATACCACGCTGACGTCGCTGGACCTCTCGTTCAACGGCATGCGTCCCATGGCATTCGCAACGTTCGTGCTTCGCGGGGCCTTCCACAACCGCAGCGGTCTGGTGACGCTGCGGCTGGACGGGAATCCACTCGGAGACGGCTCCGAGGTCGCGGAGTCCGCGGCGTGGTGGCCGTCGTCTGGCGACCATAGCTGCACGACGAACACGGGGGAAGCGTACGTGCCGCTCCACTTCTTGGATAGCGTGTTTGCATCGATGCGGGACCTCTCCGGACTATCGTCGCTCCACCTTTCTAACATCAAGTTAGGCCAGTATCTCCGGACGGTCTACACCACCCCGTCTGCCGATGATAGCGGCAGGCGACGTTTCGCGGCGTCCGGACTGTGGTTTCTTCCCTCCACGGTCACGGTGCTCGACCTCAGTCACAACGACATCTGTCCTCAGGGCCTCGAGGTGCTCTCCGAGGTGCTCGCCAGCGAGGTGTGCATGCTGACCCTCGTTAGTCTGTCGTTCGAGGGCAATCATCGACTGCTCGGCGGTGTCGTTGCCACAAACGACCCGCCACGTGAAGCCCAAATGCTGACGTACTGCCACCATTTGGCGGGATGCTTGAGTCGTATTGTCGCCCGGCATGCCAGCACGCTGCGGGCGCTCAATCTCGGGGAAACGTACATGAGGGACGTGTGCGTCGACGTGTTGTTCGGGGCACAAGATACCGACGGCTCAAGTATTCCCACACGCTTGAAATCACTGTCGCTTCGCAACAATCCCGCGCTCACGCACCCGGCCAATGGCGTGATCGCCAACATCGGCCGTATGAGCATGCTTCAAACGCTGGACCTTGGCGACTGCGATGGCCTCGACGCTCATTGGTGTCAGTCCCTCGTCCTCGCTGTCTCCGAGAGTTGTTCGGCGCTTCATTCCTTCACGCTCTGGTCGCGCACGGCCGATTTGGCCACAGGGGTGCTCCCCGCCATCCTGGATTGGGCGGGCAAATCCCCAGCGCTTCGCTTCGTCGATCTAGGTCTGCCGCTTCCCTGGGGTACCAATCCAGAATCCGTGTCGGACGCCGTTCTTCGCGTCAACGAGCTGGCCGCCTACTCGGAAGAGCTCGAGAGCACGCTTCTGAAGAACAGGGTGGCGATGTCGATGAGCTTGATGTAGCGACGACGAGCTGCCGCTGTGGCTCCGGTTTGCCCGATACGTCGCGGTGGGGGGTCCCCCTCCTCCTCCTCCTCCTCAGCGGCTGGAATGTACTTCTTCTCTGTACGGATGGAATGTGCGCGTGTGTGTGTGTGTGTGATCCAGAGAGAGAGTCTGTGTGTGTCGGTGTTTGCACCATTTTTCTTCTTGGTCTTTGCTTCTGTTCGGAGAGATGGCTCTGCAATTCGTTGCTACTTGGCACATTGTTGCTCATTCGAATCGCTCGAAGGTGCGCGCGAAGGTAGCCCATCCCAGCATGGCGGCCAAGACGAGTCTCGCGGATGTGACCGTAGCGGGTGCATTCGTGAGGAAGCCGAGCGTGTTCAGAAACGCTATTTCGTCCTCGATCGACGCCGTTCACCCGCCCGCCGCGGGTCGGTACTTGCTGTACGTGTCACTAGCGTGCCCGTGGGCATGCCGCTGCCTCGCGGTTCGCCATCTGAAGGGCCTCGCTGCAGCCATCGACGTCGCCGTGGTGTCGCCGCTGTGGGCCCGGACGAAGCCTGACGCGTCCGATGACCTTCACGAAGGTTGGATGTTCGATGCGGCCTACGACACGGCCGCCACCTCGGACCCGATTTACGGCGCCAAGTCGATCCGAGAGGTCTACGAAAAGTCGCTGCCGCCAGACTTCGACACGCCGACGCGTTTTACCGTTCCCGTTCTGTTTGACAAAAAACTGAACCGAATTGTGAACAACGAGTCGTCTGAAATTATTCGCTTCCTCAACTCGGAGTTCAATGCGTTCTCGACACAGGCACAGGTCGACCTCTACCCCTTGAGCTTGCGACCAACCATCGACGCGATGAACGACGCCATGTACGACACGGTGAACAACGGCGTCTACCGCTGCGGCTTCGCTCAGAGCCAGGACGCGTATGACGCCGCTATCGGTCCCTTATTCGAGACGTTGACGAAGTTGGACCATCTACTCGGCACCCAACGGTACCTTGCCGGCCCGACGCTCACGGAGTGCGACGTCCGTCTGTTCGTGACGCTGGTGCGATTCGACCCCGTCTACGTCGTACACTTCAAGTGCAGTGCGCGCGCGATCCGCGAGTTCGTGCACTTGCCCAACTGGCTGCGCGACGTCTATCAGTCGGGCCCCGACGGCGGTCTCGGCCCCGCATCAGTGAACATCCGTCACATCACGCATCACTACTTTGGGTCTCACAAGACGCTGAACCCCTACGGAATCATCCCAAAGGTGCCGGACTTCGATTTGACGGCACCGCATGGCCGGGACACCATTGCGTGACAACAACCTGGGGGGCGTTTGGGGACCGCGTTGAGGTTGCACTGAGCGTACGATGGGTCATTATATATCGGGGTCATTTTTGCTTTTCGAATCGCGCACATTTTCGGCGGGAGTGTTTCACGGAACCTCTCGTACAGCGCCTATGACGAAGGCATCGTTTTTTGGTCGTTTTCTCGTCCTCCCCCCTCAGAAGGCAGGTGCATCTCTCTTGGGGATCGAGTAATACTGGTTGCGCCATGTCGACGGACAACCGCTTTGCGATCGCATTCGTGAGTGACATTGTGCGACCGTTTCGGTTGCGCGACGGTCGGGTGAGCGGGAGTACGTCGCCTTCGTTCACCGTGGCAGTACGATCGTCTCCCCGACAGTGATGTTCCTCTGCATTCCGGCGTACCATGTGCTGGTTTGGATCGGAAAGCCCATCATGTACGCCGCGATCCCGATCGTCTCCGCGACGCTAAGCTCTCTGTCCTTCGCTGGGTTCGTGGCGTGCCTCGTATCTTGGCGGCAGGGGCCGATATCGACCCTGTGCCGGCCAGCCGCGCTTGAAAAGTTGTGGATTATTCTGACGGTGTGCTGGAGCCTTGGTACAATCGCGACGGGGCACTGGCGGAAGGTCGGCCTCGTCGACAACTACCTCATCCCGTTTCCGGCTGACGAGCAGCTGACCTACGAGATCAACGCATGGCGTCGGCAGAGGGGTATCGATCTGCCCTCT
>ERZ1292630.1709-Hain-H41-02um-R3-1709-length-21149-cov-4_pt1 | contig 21149 bp, 20 predicted proteins | sample MGYA00564408_ERZ1292630 | MGnify/ENA primary metagenome ERZ1292630 (study PRJEB36523, sample SAMEA6512641) | groundwater metagenome | collected 2019-01-08 | study: AquaDiva: Metagenomics assemblies of 32 groundwater samples
AGGATCACAATCCTGAATTTCAGGTGAATTCATGAGTTCCAGTAATGTAAGCAGAAATGTAAAAAGTAATGTAGATACTGAAATTTTCAGGCGCACTTATGCTGACATTAATATTGAAAGTCTTGTGCATAATTGGGATCAAATTAAAAAGCTTGCAGGGGGCGACCGTTTTATTTGTCCAATGGTTAAAGCCAATGCCTATGGCCACGGAGATTTACAAGTTTCTGCAACACTTGAAAATGAAGGTGCCGAAGTTATGGGTGTTTGTTTAATAGAAGAGGGTTTGTTACTCAGGGCTTCGGGTATTAAATCCGATATTCTGGTATTTAACGGTTTTGATAAGCGGGGTGCAGAAAAAATATTTGAATACCAGCTGACTCCCGTTGCCAGTACTTGGGAGCAAATTCATGCTCTTGAATCGGTAGCCGACTCGCCGATTAAGGTGCATTTAAAGTTTGATACAGGCATGAATCGAATCGGTTTTAATGCAGATCAGGCAGAAAAACTTCAGGATTATTTTTCCAAATCAAGAAAATTGAAACTTAAAGCTATACTCACACATTTGGCAAAAGGTGAAGACGCACATCTTGAGGATGGTCTGTCCTCTCAGCAAATTAGAAAATTTACTGAGATCATGGATTACTTTAAGTCGCATGACATTTATCAGCATATTTTAAATTCGGGTGGAATCGCCGCACTGGCTACTGGTAAAAATAAAATTCTGAACCAGCATAAATGGGGTTTCAGGCCGGGCCTGATGTTATATGGTTACCAACCTGCTGCGCATTTTTCTGAAATTAGTTTAAAACCTGTCATGTCATTAAAGTCTGTTGTGAATAATGTCCGGCAAATTGCAAAGGGTGAGACGGTTTCTTACGGTGCTACATGGACGGCAAAGCGTCCCTCTCTAATTGCGGTGGTGCCGATCGGTTATGCGGATGGCGTGCATCGTATTATCTCCAATAAGTCTGTTGCGTTATTTGCAGGAAAAAAAGTGCCGATTGTTGGCCGCGTTTGTATGGATTTTTTAATGCTTGATGTAACCGAAGTGGTTTTAGAGTCTGAAGTTGATAAATACATAGAAGAAGAAGTTGTTTTATTCGGTTCTGACGAAAAAAATAATTTTTTGTCTGCTGAGGAAATGTCAGTGAATGCAAATACAATTGTGTGGGAAACTCTTACTTCTGTAAGTTATCGAGTGCCCAGACACTTCACTGGTACTAGTAAAGGGTTAAGAAAACTATGAGCGAAGGCACCAACTCTGTGATACAAAAAATTTCAGATAAACTAGATGTGTTTATAAACTCAATTATTGGCGTGTTTAAAGGCTTTATTTTAGAGGTTGGACTTATTTCCGTCTTTGCAGGACAAAGTGTGAGATTATTATTTGCTAAACCTTATCGCTATGTCGAAATATCAAAACATATGGAATTTATAGGAAACCAGTCGGTGGGAATTATTACTTTAACAAGTATTTTTACCGGACTAGCGCTTTCGTTTCAGGTTTATCTTGGGTTTAAATTAGTCAATGCGGTGGATCTAGTTGGCCCGACAGTTGCTTTAGGAATTTCGCGTGAATTGGGGCCGGTCTTAACTGGCCTTATTGTTTCAGCTCGTGCCGGCGGCGCTATGGCCGCACGTCTGGGCACGATGCGTGTCAACGAGCAAATGGATGCTCTCGATGTTATGGGCATTAATACTAAGCAATATTTAATTGCACCAAGAATTATTGCTGCAGTTGTTTGTATGCCTTTACTGACTGCGCTCTTTGACTTTATGGCTATGTTCGGTTCATGGTTCCTGTGTACTAAATTGGTTGGTCTTGATCACGCAGTATTTTTATCTAAAATTCGCGATACCGTTGAGGTTCATCATATTGCTGAAGGTCTTTTGAAGTCTGCTATATTCGGGTTTATGTTTGCTGTTATTTGTACATACAAAGGATTCAATACCTCCGGCGGAGCTAAAGGTGTAGGTGAAGCCACCAATAGAGGCGTTGTTGTCAGTATGGTCAGCATCATTATTTTGGATTATTTCTTGATGAATTTAATTCGCATATACTATTTAATTGTGGGGATTGCACGATGAGCGCTGCAGAGAATGGGACAAATCAAAAACCACCACCGGAGTATGCCGTTGTTCTTGATAACGTTAAAAAATCTTTTGACGAAAAAGAGTTTGTTTTAAAAGGCATCGATTTAAAAATTCCAAAGGGGAGTTTGACCTCGATTATTGGATTTTCGGGCACAGGTAAAAGTGTGCTATTAAAGCATATGCTTGGCTTGTATCGTCCCACTTCGGGAAGCGTTAAGATACTTGGAAAAGATTTAGATTTATTTGATAATGACGCTTTAACAATTTTTAGATGCAACTTTGGTGTTTTATTTCAAAGTGCCGCACTTTTTGATGATATGACTGTATTTGAGAATGTGTGTTTTCCAATCGAAGAACATCGTCGGCATTTATCAAAGGGCCAAGTTGAGGTTATCGCCTTAGAAAAGTTAAAAATGGTCGGGCTTGATCCCAAACATAATCATAAACTACCGAGTCAAATTTCGGGTGGTATGCAGAAAAGAACTGGTCTAGCTAGAGCCCTCGCCCTAGATCCAGAAATATTGATCTACGATGAACCGACAACAGGATTAGATCCCATTCTTACTGAAATGGTAGATAATTTAATAGTAGAAACACATCAGGCCCGTCCTGGAACGACGTCAATTATGGTATCTCATGATTTGCATGCAGCTTTCAGAATTGCAGATTTTGTTGTGATGCTTGATGCAGGAAAAGTTTTACTTTCAGGAACTGCGGAGGATTTTTATAAGTCTGAACTAGAGCTTGTTAGAAAATTTGTTGATAAGGGTATTAAACATTAGATATTTACAACATGAAAACCTTATGAAGTTTATGGAGATAGTCGAGTGAATTTTTTTAAAACACCAGAATTTAAAGTTGGACTTTTTGTAGTCGGAATTGGTGGGTTGATTGCGTTTATGTCGATGCAAGTCAGCGACGACCCTAGTTACATGTCTACTTCCAAAAAAGCTTGGTTTTTAATGCCAAATGCCGCGGGCCTAGTTAAAGGCTCTGCAATTAAAGCTGCAGGAATACCGGTTGGAGTTATTAAAGAAATTGCATTACAAGATGGTAAGGCCCGAATTGAAGTAACCGTAATGTCAGCTGTTGGACTTACACGTTCGGCTTCTGTGGCTATGAAATCTAATGGTATATTGGGGGATAAAAGTATCGAAGTCTATCCGGGTACAGTCGGTGATCCAGAGCTAGAAGATGGTGGTCAGATTTTAGATGTAAAGTCTGGTGGTGGACTGGATGATGTGATGACGCAGGTTTCTGAGCTGGCGGGTACATTGAATGAAGTTTCAAAAAACTTAAAAGAAGCCGTATCTGAAGAAGGTACTAACAAGCATATATTAGGTCGTGTAGTTTTAAATATAGAAAAACTTACTTCTGATATAGCGCAGATGACCGGCGATAATAAAGAGCAAATCGGTGAAATCGTTGATCAAGTTCACAATATTACGTCAACTTTAGATGAATTGATTAATGATGAAAGTGATAAAGGCTTTAAAAAAACATGGAAAACCACCATGGCCAGTCTGAATACTTCGATGAAAAATGTCGAAGAAATTACTTCAAAAATCAATCGTGGCGAAGGAACAATTGGTAAATTAATCTCGGATGAACAAACTGCCGAAGATGTTTCTACAGCAATAGAAGGTATCAGCGGCCTAGTGGATACCGCGAATAAAGTTTCAACAGGCATAGATTTTAACTCCTACTACTTAGGCAAAGTGGGATCGGCAAAAACCGCTATTGGCGTTACTATTCAACCCGGTTTAGATCGCTATTATTATTTGGGAATTATCACCGACCCTGCGGGTGTTGTTGAAACGGTTGACCATAGCAACACACCGGCTGGCGGTCCAACGACGTCATTCTCTGAAACGATAACATTTAAATCTAAAACTAAGCTCAGTCTATATTATGCTAAAAATTTCTTTGACTGGACTTTAAAAGGCGGCCTGATTGAAGATACGGGTGGTATAGGTGTTGATTACCAGATGTTTAATCAGAAGCTGAAGGCTACAGTTGAGGCTTATGATTTTAAGGATATGCAACTCAGGGCTAGTCTTAACTATAAGTTATTTTATGGCGTATACCTGATGGCCGGTCATAATGATATTTATAATAAAAAAGGGGTGAATTCTGCCTACGTAGGTGCTGGGTTATTTTTAACCAATGATGATTTAAAATTATTACTTTCCGGGTCGCCGTTTTAAATGCGTATTCTAGTTAGCACTTCAGATAAAACTGGTTTAATAGAGTTTTTAAAGCCTCTACAGGATCAGGATTTTAATGAAAGTTTCGAACTGGTTTCAACGGGCGGGACTTATGAGTACTTAAAAAAAAATAATTTTAATGTAACTGAAGTGTCTGAGGTCACGGGTTTTCCTGAAGTACTTGATGGGCGTGTTAAGACGCTTCATCCTTCAATTCACATGGGACTCTTAGCCGATAAAAGTAATCATCAGCATAGGGCTCAGCTAAAAGAGCATAATGTTTTGGCCTTTGATATGGTGATAGGTAATTTGTATCCATTTGAAAAAACTGCAACTAAGGCAGATTCAACATTTGAAGAACTTATAGAAAATATCGATATTGGTGGCCCTAGTTTTTTAAGAGCATCTGCAAAGAATTTTAAATCGGTTATTGTGTTATCTTCTCCAAATGATTATTCATGGGTGCAGGAAAAACTTTTGAACAAGTCGATGACCGTCGAAGATAATAAGAAATTGGCGATCAAGGTTTTTTCGTTGACGGCTTATTATGACTCATTGATTGTTGATCGTCTAACAATGGACAGCTTGGAAGTAAAATCAGGTTTAGAGTATTTGAATATTCCATTAAAAAAGAAAATGCAATTACGCTACGGAGAAAATTCACAACAAGAAGCCTTCTGGTATTTTAATCCGCTAGCAAAGGCTAATTTTAATGAAGTCGAAATTCATCAAGGTAAAGAGTTATCATATAATAATCTATTAGATTTAGATGCCGCTGTAAATTTGGTTAAATTATTTGAAACTTCAGCTTGTGTCGCGGTGAAACACAATAATCCCTGTGGTGCTGCGCTTGGCGAAGATGTATGTAGAGCCGCTAAAAAAACAATAGAGGCGGACCCAAAAAGTATTTTTGGCGGGATTATCGCTTTTAATAAAGAAGTTGATATTAAAACCTGTGAGTTATTCAAAGATATTTTTTTAGAGTGTATTGTGGCTCCTAGTTTCAGTTCTGAGGCTTTAAATTACTTAATTGCTAAGAAGAATCTGCGAGTTTTAAGTTTTAAATCCCTGAACTTAGTAAATACTAAAAAAATGAACTTTAAATCCATTTCAGGCGGGGTACTTTTGCAACAAGAGGATTCTTTTAACCAAGAAGACTGGACTTTTATAGGCGAGAAGCCTAACCCCTTATTATTTGCAGACATGGTCTTTGGAGAAAAAGTTGCAGCAGCTCTTAAGAGTAATGCAATAGCCATAGTGGCCGGAGGGCAAACTGTAGGTCTTGGCATGGGGCAGGTTAATCGCGTGGATGCAGTTAAACAGGCTGCAGAAAGAATGCTGGAATATAAAAAACGTTTTGATTTTGACTCGTCCAAAGCTGTTTTGATCAGTGATGCATTTTTTCCGTTTGCAGATTCGATCGAGCTTATAGCCCAATATGGTATTAAATGGATATTACAACCGGGCGGATCGGTTCAAGATGAAAAAGTTATCGAAGCCGCAACGAGCAAAAATATAAATATGGTTATTTCAAAAAGGCGGCATTTTAAACATTAGGCTTAGTAATTGGACAGGTGTTATGTATCTAGATAGAGGTTCTGAAACTAAATGGATAGTAAAATCAGAAAATAAAATTCTGGGGCCATATAGTTTTGATCAGATCGTTGATTTAATCAGAAAAAAACAAATATCACTTATTGATGAAATTCGCGATTCAGAAACACGTTGGCTTTATGTACGTGAAAATACTGAATTTAAAAATATTGTTGAAGAAATGCGCAAAGAAATCGATGCCTCGGCCGAAAGAACAAAAACTTATCAAAGTACTTCCAGATCTGCTGATGACATAATCCAAAAAACTAAAACCGATCACAATCTCTTTACGGATATTAATATGGAAACTAAAGAAGCTGTGATTATGAATGAGAGTTTTGCGCAGGCTGAAATTGCCCCCAAAAAAAGTATACCTGGATTAATTAAAGTTAAATCATATGGAGCTCGGACTGACCGGGCAGTCGAAAAGAATGTCGTCGGATATTTTAAAAAATTTGTAATTGCATTTGTATTGGTAAGCATTTCAGTTGCGGTGTCATTTTTTGCATACGACTATATGCAAAAACAGTTGGCTATCAAGCAGGAAGAAGAACTTGTGCGCCAAATAAAAAAATATAATTTTCTTGGTGCTAATCAAAAGGCAGTTGATTTATTTTCTCGGTTGCCGGTTGCCGGCCAGAAAAAACTCATTCCTGAATTACTTGGAATATACTCTATGCTTGAAGCTCAGGGTTTCGTGGATAAAGAAGATCTTGCAAAACTTAAATCTAACCCGATATTATCCAGTGAACAAAAAGCTAATATTGAACTCATTTATTTTGGTGTAGCTTTACAAAAAAATAATTTCGGGGACGCTCAAGACTACTTGGTTAAAGCCACAACTTTTTTACAAAGCTCACCTGTAATCAAAGAAAATGAAGCTCTACTTATGTTGAAAAAAGGGCAGTTTGCAGAGGCCTACGATATTTATAATAATATTTTCAAAAAGGAAAAGAGCGGACGCTATTTATTTGGTATGGTGATGTCTTATTTCAATTCACCATCCGCGGATAGGCTCCAATACGGGCGCAAGCTCATGACGGATTTAGAAAAGTACACGTCAGTCTATTACGATTATAAAAAAGAATTACTGCTGGCGCAAATTGCATTGTCAGTTGAATATAATGAATTAGTTCTTCAAAAAGTAGCTAAGGCCCAGTTTTTTAATCTGCCATGCCGAATGGCGGAAACATTCACTAAACCCGGTTTGTTAGCCCCAAATAGCTATACATGGAAAGAAAATAAAGTAATTGGTGAAATAGCTCAAAAAAGTTTAACCCCTGATGAACTCATATTATTTCAGTTACATGATTATCTTGAGCTGGATCAACTAAGTATCGCAGCGGAATTCGTGTCGAATAATCTTTCAAAGGTAAACAGTGCAAGTGTTCGTTCACAAATGGATTTGTTGTTATTTAATGCGCAAAAACGAAATAACGAAGTCGTTATACTTGAAAAATCCAATAAATTAGATATGAATTCAGAATTGAATCATTTTCTTGTAGCTAGAAATAAAATTGAGATGGGTGATGGAGGAAATATAGCATCGCACTTAAAATTTTTAAGCGATCGCCAGCAGTATTTTTATCGGGATTGGCTTCAACTTGAACAGCTAATTAAAATGAATGTTCCCGCTGATATAAAAATTTTTTTGAATGATCGCTTTATAACTATTCAAAATTTTAGTCCGGTACTTACGGCCAAGAGTTTGGTGTTTTAATGTATAAGTGGCTCTTGTGTTTAGCCTTTACTATGACAGCCTGCTCCAGGGGCAGTGAGCATGAGGCTCCTGAAATAATAGAAGTGCTGGCAATTGCCAAAGAAGTTCAGATTCCGAAGGTTTTGATGTCCAATATCGAGGCCGAAATAAATGCAGAGTCTAAAACAATAGCTCCGGTTTATTTATTTATGCCGCTTGAGGTTCAGTTTGTCACTTTGACCAAGGGGGTACTAAAAACACCTAATATGATATTTAAACTTCCCAAGGGCGGTGGAAGTATTGATTTGAAGGACGTTATTGCTGGCGACGGAAGTTTTTATATGCGTTTTCCTAACGAGCAATTTGAAAATATGTCTGAATTCAGGGTCGACCTGCTCGGCTTGTTTTATATCAGCAACAGCCCGAGCAAAAAAATTGACGGTGAGACTTTTGGTTTAGGATGCGGAAAAATGATTGATTTAAAAAAGAGTTTCAGTAATCTTCAAGAGCATAAATTTTTAAAACTGAACACCACTGATTTGAGGTACCTTTTTGTTGCTGCCGGTCGCTACGTTTTTATTTTCAAGCAGGCCTCCAAAGTATATTTGACACAACTAACGATTACAGATTCTAGATATTATAAAGAACTTTGTTTGGGAGCTGATTTTTAAATGACAACGATAAAGCCAACAAATATTAAAATTTTAAATGACAAAGACAACATCATGGATCGTCCTTTTCTTGTTAAAGATAAAGTCAGAGGCGTCGGTAAAAATGGCAGATCTTTTTTAAGTTTGCTGATCGGGGATAATAGCGGCCATATCGATGCCCGTATATGGGAACGGGTGGATGAAATTTCAGAACTTTTCGAGGTTGGTGATATCATCACGGTTAAGGGGCAAGTGCAGGTTTATCTTAATCGCAAGCAGATTATTATTCATAAACTCGAAAAACCAGATCAATCCGGATATTCTAAAGACGATTTCGTAATTAATGATATCCCGGTTGATGCACACGCCATTTTTGCCGAACTTCTCAGTATCGTAAATGAAATTCAAACTCCCTACATCAAACAAATCATCACAGAGTGCGTTCAGGATGTAGAGATCAAAGCTCAGTTATTAAAAGCTCCAGCAGCTAAAACCATACATCATGCTAAGCGTGGTGGCTTGATTGAACATATAGTTTCAATTTGCAAGCTCATGAAAATGATGGCCCTACAGTATGATCATTTAAACTATGATCTTTTAGTATTCGGCGCCATATTTCATGATCTTGGAAAAATATGGGAATTAGAAATCAATCGCGAACAAATTCAGTACACACATAAAGGGCGTCTGCTCGGGCATATGCAATTAGCCTGTGAATTGATTGATAAAAAATCTCAGCGAATTTTAGGATTTCCCGAAGATCTAAAAGAAATTTTAAAACATATCGTGTTGTCTCATCACGGAAAACTGGAATTCGGTTCTCCCGTGCGCCCCTATATTATGGAGGCTTTTGTTGTGGCCTCCATAGACGAATTAGATTCTAAGATGGATACATTATTCAGTTTTTTCAAAAATGAAAGAGAAACTGGTGAACCCTGGTCTAGATATAATGAACATTTTGATCGTTATTTTTATATTGAAAACTTAAAAGGACGTTGGATCTAATGCTCGAGTTTTTAAAGTCATACAAAAATTACGACCCGGCGGCAAAATCTTATGCCGAGATATTTTTTTTATATCCGGGACCACGCGCGCTGTTTTTTCATCGCATGGCTCATTTTCTGTATCATATCAGACTTTTTTTTATTGCAAGGTTAGTTGCTGATATTTCTAGAACGCTTACCGGAATCGAAATTCATCCCGGGGCCAAAATCGGTAAGCGCTTAGTTATAGATCATGGCGTCGGTTGTGTTATCGGTGAAACGGCAGTAATCGGTGATGATTGCATTATTTTTCATGGTGTTACCTTAGGCGGTCTTAAATTCGAACCCGTCAAGCGCCATCCCACTATTGGTAATAGGGTGTTGATCGGTACCGGCGCCAAAATATTAGGACCGGTCAAAATCGGTGACGGAGCCCGAATCGGAGCCAACGCCGTTGTTACCAAAGACGTTGCAAATGGCGCCACAATAGTGGCACCACGAAGTGTAGAGCTAACTGAGAATTGAAGCAGTTAGAAATTTATTTACCATTTCCAAGGAGACGCAACAGCGCAAGGACCTGCTCCGATTGGTTCAACTCTTCCTTTTTTAGAAATAGTTGAAAGCTTCATATGTTTAGTTGAGATATTAAACTCTAATAATAACTGATCAGAATAGTTACTATCTTGACCTCTAAAAATTAAAACTTTGTGGTTAGGATTTTTTTTAGATTTTCTGGACTGTATGTAATTCATCATAGTAGTTGTATCATTATCAAAAAATCCCGCGATTTTTCTGTTAAGATCAATACCTACACGATATTCATCTGCTTGCGGTAGTGTGCACTCATAGAATGATCTGTCTGCAGATGCTGAAAGGGCTGTAAGAGTTAAAAGTGTTGCTAAGATTAAATTTTTCATAAGGTCTCCTTAGTGTAATTAATTGTTAATTTCAATAGGGTGACTTATACGGCATCGCATTATTTTTTTCAAATGTATAAGGATGTTATTAATATGTGTTTTTCGTATATGTATTAATTATAGGGTTATCCCTATTTAGAAAGTGCTGTATTCAATGCTTTTATTAACTCTAAATCTTCCGGCTCGGTGCCCGAAGGAAATCTGTTGATGAGTTTTCCAGATCTATCCACTAGAAATTTTTCAAAATTCCAGCCAATTTCTTTTTCTCCACTATCTGATTTCGTTAGCCACTTAAATAAGGGGTCTTTCTGAGGCCCTTTAACAAGCATCTTTGGGGTCAATGGAAAGTTTACACCATATTTGAGTTTACAAAATTTTTTCACTTCATCGTTAGCTTCAGGGGTCTGTGAACCAAATTCATTGCTGGGCACGCCTAAAACCGTAAAACCTTTATCTTTAAACTTTTGGTGGATTTTTTCTAGTCCATCCAATTGACCAGTATAACCACAGCGGGTGGCAATGTTTACAACAAGCACTACTTTTCCCTTATACTCACTTAAATCCATTGAATATCCCTTGTTAACCGCAAATAAGATAATAATGACCAGAATAGTTTTCATATCTACCTCAGTTTCTTACTTTAAAAAAGTATAATACAATTTGTTGATCAGTTGAACTTTTATTATTTTCTGTCATTATAGTCGCATGAGGCCACATTCAGATCATGACTATTTTCCATTAGATTATAAACACTCCCGAGATACGTTCAGAACCAATATCGAGAGCTTGCAATTAACTAAGAGTATTGGTGAATGGGCAATTCCCGGTAAAAAAGATGATGATCTGTTTGTTGATTATCTCTGGCTACCGCCGACCGAAAAAGCTCGGGATTTGTTTGTGCTAACAAGCGGCATTCATGGTTCAGAAACATACGCAGGAGCAGCTATTCAAGCCATGTTCATCAATGAAATGCTTCCTCATGTTGATCTTCGTCAAACTGGTGTTTTTATTGTTCATGCCATGAATCCATTTGGGTTCAAACATCATCAGCGTTGCACAGAGTATGGTGTAAACTTAAATCGTAATTTTTCGATCTCTGGTGAAAATTATAAAAGGCATAATAAAGCTTCTGCAAGTTTATGCGAAAGATTTCTTGAGCGTAAGCCGGTGGCCTCGCTGCGTAGTTCTTTATTTGAAAAAATGAATCTTAAAAATGGAAAAGCTTTTTTTGATGAGGTTTCATTAGACGAGCTGGTGAAGGGGATAAGCCCTGGGCAGTTTACAACTTCTGAAAACTGGGAATTTGGCGGTCACAAGCCAGAACTTCAGACTCAATTGTTGACTCAGAAATTGAGTGAGTTGATGCCGGCCTTTAAAAATATTATGGGCTTTGACTTACATACAGGGCTCGGGGACAGTCGGCGGCTACATCTTTTAACAGATGTGCCCGGAAAATCATTGGCCCCTTCTCTTTTTTCAAAACTTATTCGTGCTGAAGAGGATAAAAAATTATATGAATTCACACCTCCAGAAACCGAGGGGTTTTATGCAGTCCATGGCGCGCTGAACAGTGCATTTGGCGACTTAGCAGCTGATCACCAACGAGTTTGTGCCTTAACCTTGGAGTTTGGTACGCTTGGCCACAGTTTAGAGGCTCAGCTTGCAGGTTTAAATAGTTTTGTTCTGGCTCATCAGGGCCAATATTACGGTTTTGCAAATGGTGAATTAGAAAAGCAGATTATCAAAGAAAATTTCGAGCGGTCTCGTCCGGCAGATCAACTGTGGGAAACGGAAGTGATTCGGGCATCGCGTGGACTTTTTCAGAATGTGTTTTCGCGTATTTAATAAATAGACCTTTTTAAAATATAGCTTACTTTTTTTTAGATACTGGTTTGTTGTAAAGTGGGCCCTTGTATGTTGTCGGGTCATCTGGCCACGCATGCTTAGGGTAGCGGGCTTTTAATTCTTTTTTAATTTCGAAGTAACTGGTTTTCCAAAAATTTTCAAGCTGGCTGGTTATCTGGGTGGGTCTGTAGTTTGGGGCCAGCAATTCAATTGTCATGCGCAATTTTCCATTAAGTAATGTCGGGTTTATATTTTGTCCGAAAAGCTCTTGTATACGCGCCGAAATTTTTGGGGCCTGTTCGCCCTCATAATCTATTTTAACTTCTTTTCCACTGGGTAAAGTAAAAATATTGGGTAGTTGTTGCAGATCTTTTTTAACATCATCTGGGGTTACATATAAAATAATGTCGTACAAGTTCATGCCAAAAAATTCCTCGATTGTTCTGGTGCTGTCAACTAAGGAATTATAGATTTCATCATTAAGACTATTTAAGTAGTCAAAATTATTTACTGTTTTATTTTTCAGAAAATTTGTCTTTGTAACATAATTTTTGTAGTGATCGTGGTGCTCTAAAAGTTTAGAAAAGTTATTTTTAAAATAGTCCTTAAAAAGCTCGGGGTATTGTTGCTCATCAATGTAGACTTTAATCGCTTCTGAAATAACAAAATAGCCAGCAACTTTCTTTTCAATTTTAAAGAGCTTCTTTTTTTCAAAATCGAAATTTATTTCGATAATCTGTTTTGTGTTTTCAACGCTATTTTTATCAAACTCCTCAGCAGTAAAATCCATCGCAAAGTCACACTTTGTCAGCGCACTGGTGTGCTCTCGCCCTGAAAGTAATAAAAAATATTCAGAGGTAGGTGTGACCAAATAAGGTGAAAGCTCAAGGCCCCGACCAAGACTCGAAATGGCAAAGTTTTTTTCTTTTTTCTTGGCAATTTTATTGGGAAAAGACTTAAAAAATAGGCCGATTAAATTTTCTTTAAAAGACTGGGTATTATATTCTGTTGATTTTATGGCTAGGCGATTCAACTGAGTTTCAATCTTAGAGCCTAGATCATTTAATTTTATTTGCTCCAGATCAAATGTTTCTGTTTGTTTATCAAAATTCGTAGTTTCTAAAAATGCCAATAAGCGACTCGCCTGTTTTTGTAAGCCCTTTAGGCTTAACTCTACAAATAAGAGGCTTCTTTCGATATCCAGTGGAGTAGCTTGAACAAGTTTACCTTTTTCAGTTACTTGATTGTTTAGAATAAGACCCCATTTTTGCAGTTGTTCTAGGGCTTCGTTAAATTTTCTTTTTGGTTTATTGAGCCAACTGAATTGGTCGGGGTTATTTGTTCCAAGGGATAAAAGCGTTAAGCTTTCCTCTAAAAGATCACTGAGTATAATTTCTGGTTGAATGCTAGCGGGCATGGATCTTTCATCCAGCTCATGCCAGAGCTGAAAACAAAATCCGGGGCCAATGCGAGCCGCTCGACCAGCGCGCTGTTTAGTTGAAAAAAGCGAAATTCGTGAAAGCTCCAGTTTTTTAAAGCCGATTTTAGCTTCAGTAACAGATTTTTTAACAAGCCCCGAATCAATGACACAATCAACAGACGGCAGTGTTAAAGAGGACTCTGCGATATTGGTAGATAGAATAAGACGTCGATTTGTGCTTTCTTGCAAGATTCTTTTTTGCTCCTCAAGCTTAATTGAACCATGTAAAATATTGATTTCAAGACTTTTAAATTTGATCTCAAGTTGTCTTTGAGCAAAGCGAATTTCAGATAAACCCGGTAGAAATATTAAAATGTCTTTTTTAGATCGGGTTAAGGCTTGATAAAGTGTATCGATCAGATGATCCACAAATTGTGAATCAATTTGCAACCTTTGTGATTTTTTACTTTTAATCATTTCAAGTGAGTGAGGTTTGATATGTACTTCAATGTGCTTTGACTCAACTAAATAAGTTTGTAGAGATTGTGTATCCAGTGTGGCAGACATAATCATCATTTTTATTTTTTGTTCTATAATTTGCTTCTCAAAGCTTATTCCCAAAGCTAGATCTATATGGCTTGATCTTTCGTGGAACTCATCAAAAATAATTAGTTCCAACTCATCCCACATTTTTTGATCTTGAAGCTTTTTAATAAAAAGTCCTTCAGTCATAAAAATCAGTTGTGTATTTTCAGAGCTTTTATTTTCAAATCTAACCTGGTAGCCAACTTGATCACCGAGTGTCCAGTTGTTTTCTTCAGCAATTCTTGCGGCAGCCGAAATAGCCGCAATTCTTTTAGGTACCAGCACTATAATTTTTTTAAATTGGCTTAACAGAGCTGCCGGTACGCGGGTGGTTTTTCCAGAACCGGGCGGGGCGGTTAAAATTAGATTGTTATGGTCCTTAAAACTACTGACTATCTCATGAATATAATCATCGATTGGTAGTTTAACTTTTGGCATAAACTAAAATCATAAATTCAGCTTTATCGAACTTCAGTTGCTCTTTAATTTTTAAAGGCGTCCCCTCAAGAACTGTTTCGTCATCTTGTGACAAATTCAAAGTCAGTAGAATTTTTCGATCGGCTAAATGTAGACAACATTCGTCGACCATTTTTTTTAGGCGATACGGGGTGTCCATTAAAATGATGTTGTCTTTATTTTTTTTAAGATTTAGCCATTCTTTTTCGCGCGCTACATTTTCTGCTGGTATAAATCCCTTAAAATAAAAGTGATAAATTCTTTCGGAACTTAGTGAAATTAAGCCCATAAGGCTCGATGCGCCCAGTGCAGATTGAATTTTGATATTTTCTTTTCTACAGGCCTGTACCAATTGAAAACCCGGGTCGCAAAAATTAGGAGTACCACAGTCGGAAACTAATACGACATTTTGTTCTTTACAGATTTCACAGAGTTCTAATACATCTTCGCTTGTTGAGTGTTCATCAAGAACTTCATATTTTTTAGCTCTTATATCAAAAGATTTGAGCAGCTTTGAAGTTTCCTTAGTTGATTCGCAAATGACGACATCTGCGGTTTTTAGCAGTTCTAATGATCTCAGTGTGATTTCATCGGTTCTTCCAATTGGGGTAGCAATCAAAGTTAACATAAAATGCGGACCTATCTTTTAAAATTTTTAATTCGGTTGATCGGATCCGTGACTTCTTGTTTTCGGGCGTGCGTAGTATCTAAAAAAATAATTTCGACTTCCGGGCACGAACTCAATATAGCATTTACGTTAATCGGCTCATTTTCAAAAAAAAATATTTTTTTATATTTTGAATGATTTAAGTTTTTGAACCAATCATCTTTATAAAGCTCATCGTCTTGTTCTTTTGTAGGTTTTAAAAAAAGACTATTTTCATGTAAGGGAAAGCCCCATTTTTTAAGTACTTCTTGCGTACCCTTGTACATTCGTTTTTGATCTCGTCCGGTCAGGTAGTTAATTTCACAACCCGTATCAGCGAGTTCCTGTACAAAACTGATGGCTCCTTCATAAGGCACATCATAATGCAGATATTCATTTGAAAAAAATCTTTCGCTCCAAAACTCACGTAGTGATTGCAGTAGTTCTAAATCATTTTCTTGTGAAAACCCGTTTCGTAAAAGTGTCTCTTTAATTCCCCAGTCTTCAGGTTTGACCTCGAGATTTTTTAAGCGATCGATCTGATGTAAATCAGCGTACTCAAAGAGTATTTTCTGTGTTCGCGAGCTGACATTAAACAAAGTCGAATCCAGATCAAAAACCGCCAATATGCCTAAATTTTGCGCAGTATATTCGCGTGAGATTCTGAGGATTTCATTAAGATTTGTAGGAATAGTACTCATTTTCAACCGAGTATGTCTGTAATAGGTAAAAAAGAAAAGTGTTTTCTATAAAGAGATTGGAAACGCCCCGCACTTTTGCTAACTTCTGCCGAGAATTTTATTAGTTTTGCGATCTCAAAATAACAGGGGAAAAGTATGAAAAATAGCTGCATCAAATTGTTTACTCGCACGCTTGGTCTTTTTTTAGTTTCAGCATTATTATTAATAAGTGCTTGTACCAAAAAAACCGCAGAATTGGGTTCAGAAGAAAATCCGGTTAAATTGCATTTCGTACCTTCTGTTGATGCAAAAGTGATTGAAGAAAATTCAAAAGCCTTTAAAGAATATTTAGAAAAAAACACACCTTATAAATATGCAATCACGATTCCGCAATCATATGTCGCGGTTGTCGAGGCCTTTGGCACAAAAAGAGCGGACGTCGCGGCCTTTAATACTTTTGGTTACATTTTAGCTCACGATAAATATGGTGCTGAAGCTAGAATGACGGTTTTGCGTCATGGGCTAGCTACCTACCAATCACAATTTATCGTAAAAGAGGGAAGCGCAATTAAGACCTTAGAAGATCTGGCTGGTAAAAAAGTGGCGTTTGTTGAACCCGCTTCGACTTCTGGTTATTTGCTGCCGCTTAAGACTTTGAAAGAAAAAGGAATCGTACTTAAAGAAACTGTTTTTGCCGGCAAACACGATAATGTGGTTTCGATGGTGTATCAAGGTCAGGTCGATGCAGGAGCTACATTTTACTCGCCGCCTTTTAAAAATGAAAATGGTGTGATGCAGATGGAAGACGCGCGTCGTTTAGTATTAACTCAGTATCCGGATGTAGAGACTAAAGTTAGAATTCTATCTTTATCTGAATCGATTACCAATGATCCAGTTGTGTTCCGAAAAGAAATGCCTGAAGAAATGAAAGTTAAAATTGTAGATACCATGATGGCCTTTGTTGCCACCAAAGAGGGTCAGGCAGCATTCAAGGCTATTTACGGAATCACTGAAATTAAAAGAGCCACTGATGCTGATTATGATGTCGCTCGCGCGATGCTAAAGTCAGCGGGTGCTAGTGCTGAAGAGCTGTTAACCAGGAAAAAGTAGGGAGATTTTATGTCTGAGCCTATTCTGAGTATTAAAAATCTAGAGAAAACTTATCCCAATGGTGTACAAGCATTAAAAAATGTAAGTTTCGATGTTAAAAAAGGTGAATTTCTAGTTATCATTGGTCTAAGCGGATCCGGAAAATCAACTCTGCTTAGATGTCTTAATCGCTTGCATGATCCCACTGGCGGATCGGTTCGTTTTCACGAGCAGGATATCGTACAATTATCAACAACATCTGAAATTCGTAATTTAAGAAAAAGAATTGGAATGATCTTCCAGCATTTTAATTTAATTCCAAGACATACGGTTTTAAGTAATGTCTTGATGGGAAAACTGGCCTATACACCGACCTGGAAAAGTATTTTTGGTTTGTTTTCTGATGAAGACAAGGCCGAAGCCATGAAGTATTTAAATTTGGTCGGCATTGCTGAAAAAGCTTATATCAGAGCTGATCAGTTGTCTGGCGGGCAGCAACAGCGTGTGGCGATTGCACGTGCTTTAACACAGAACCCGCAAGTCTTACTAGCGGATGAGCCAGTTGCCTCTTTAGATCCGGCGACTTGCCACACCGTTATGGATTATCTGCGAAAAGTTAACCAAGAGCTAGGTATTACAATTATTTGTAATCTACATTTTTTATCATTAGTTCGGATTTATGCTACGCGAGTTATTGCTCTAAAAGGCGGACAATTGGTTTATGAGGGTGACCCTAAAAGCATAGATCAGGCTTGGTTTGAAAAAATCTACGGCGAAGGCGCCAAAGAAGTTCACATCAATTAAGGAGATAATATGAAATCAGGTGAAAAATCTAAAATATTTCGCAGATCAATTCTTGATGGTGTCAGCTTTGCACTTTTTGTTTCTGTTATTTTATCTCTAATTTTTAATCCGACAGATGAAGAGTTATTAAATCTTGAGCTTATTTCGATAATTTTTTTTGGTGCCATGCTGGCGGGCGCGGTATTAAGTCATGTGCTGAACATCGCGGGGTATAAAACTTTTGGAGAGAATTTATTTGAACCGGCTTATGTTAAGGCTCAGTCTGAGGCCAAAGCTTGGTACAATACTTTTTGGGGCTGGCATTTATTTACAACAATTTTAGTTTTATTTATTGTCGGTATATTTAAATCAAAATTTTCAATGTATGAATTACTTGATGAAGATGGATTTGAAGGAGCTAAGCGCTTATTCAAAGGTATTTTTTCTCCTAATTGGGCTGTGCTGCCGGCAGCTGTAATGAATATTATTGAAACAGTTTTTATGGCCTTTATGGCAACTATTTTGGCCATACCCTTTGCGTTTATTCTTAGTTTTACCGCTGCTAAAAATATTATGAAGCACCCCGCGGCCTATAGCTTTTATATGTTTATCAGAACATTACTGAATGTAACCCGTTCGATTGAAGCTCTGGTTTGGGCGATCATATTTTCGGTATGGGTGGGAATAGGACCTTTTGCTGGTATGCTCGCTTTGATGATTCACTCAATCGCGTCACTCACCAAACAGTACTCTGAAATGGTTGAAACTGTTTCTGAGGGGCCTATCGAAGGTGTGCAGTCATGTGGCGCCAGTAAATTACAGACCATTTGGTTTGCGATAGTCCCGCAGGTGATGCTTCCGTATATCTCGTTTACTGTTTATCGTTGGGACATCAACGTGCGTATGGCCACAATTATTGGTTTGGTCGGCGGCGGTGGTATTGGTACAATGCTGATCAAGTATCAAGGTCAGGCCATGTGGCCCGAAGTGGGAACTATCATTGTGGTGATTGCTGCAGTTGTCTGGATTATGGATCAGGCTTCAGCTTATATTCGCGAAGCCTTGAAATAATACTTTCAATTTTTAAATTCATCTGGGTTTTTAGCGCTCTCAATAAGCCCGGATAATATCGAGTGAAAAAAATTCTTCGATTGTAGTTTTGCAGAGCCGAATCTCTTGATAAACTCCTGCTGTATAAACGGCACATGGGCCGTACCACCGGTTAAAAAAACATGATCAATTTGCGAGTGTTTGATTTGGGCCTGCTCAAAGCAGCGTTCGAGGGCAGCAAAAACACCAGCTTTAAATTTTTCGGCCCAGTTCTGAAACTCCACAGTAGAAAAAACCTCACGGGTTTCCAGATCAGGATATTTAAAATTAAAGTTTGAGGTATCCCGGCCGGAAAGATTTATTTTTGTTTTTTCAATCTCTTCAAAAAAAGAAAATATTTGTTGGTCTTCGACCAGTATAAACAAGCGGTCAATTTTATCTTTGTCTTCTGTTTTTAATGCGCACTTTCTAACTTCTTTAATAAACTCGTAAGTTTCCCGGTCTTTTAAGTGAACAATTTGCGACGGGCGATTGAGCCGTTCCATAACTGAAGCGGGCATGCTTAATATGTTTTCGGACATCGGAAAGCGATATTGAGTTTGCGCGCCAAAGCCTGAGCTCAGCCGGTTCTGCATAAATAAACTATCCAAAACATCGCCAGCCATGGGACAGCCATCAACACCAAGTACGTCGGTTTTTTTAAAGGCGTTCGGTGTGATTTTCATGATCGTAAAGTCCGAAGTGCCTCCACCGAAATCGCCGATTAAAATAATTTTTTCACCCTGAATTTGTCTTTTAAAATCAAGTGCGGCGGCCAGTGGTTCGGGTACAAAATTGATCTCTTTGAAACCAGCGTACTCGGCTGCTTTGCGCATACGATAAATAGCAAACTCATCGGCTACATCATCCATCGAATAACGGGCGGGCTTTCCGATCACCGCTTTCGTTATGCTTGTTCCTAATAGCTTTTCGGCCCTCTTTTTAAGTTCAAGTAGAAATAATCCGATGATTGTTTCTAAACTTAAGATGCGGTTATCTATAACAGTGCCGATATAGTTTTTATTCGGCAGATGTGTTTTAAAAGATCTGAATAAACGGCCTTCCATTTCATTTTCTGTGTATTTTGTTAAAGCTTCAGATCCATAATAACATTTATCTGCGTGCGGAAAATAGAGGAGTGTGCGCATCAAGCTGCTGTCGGCACTGCCTGGATCAATCGGTAGGGCCTCAACACGCTTATTATGATGGAGAGCCCCGACCAGAGAGTGGCTGGTACCGAAATCAACGGCAAGTACGCTGTCTGATGGCGAAAGTCTGGTTTGTGACATTCTTATAAGTATAGTCTCATTTTGGGACATTTTAAAACAAATTAAAGTCCAGTCATATTATTGCCGATGTAAAATATGTAGATTTACTAAACACGTATAAAAACTCTGAGGGTTTATGCAAAAGTATTTTGTGGCAAAAGAAGGAATTCAGAAAGGGCCGTGGACTCTTGATGAAATCACGCAAAATATTCAGAAAAAAACTTTAACTTGGAATGACTATATTTATGATGAAAAAAGTAATACGTGGTTATTTTTATTTGAGTTTTCTTTGCTAACGGAATCTTTTAATAGAAGTTTTAAAAATCCGGTGCAACAGAATAAAAATACTAATAATTTCGATTCGTATCAAGACCGCATTTGGTACATTTTAAAGTCAAACGAGAATTATGGTCCATTTACTGCCGCGGAAATGATTCAAATGCTTCAAAGTAAAACTCTTTTTGAACATGATTTCATCTGGCGTCAGGATCAGTCTTCTTGGCAAAGATTGGCAGAAGTTGCAGAGTTTCACACTGATAGAATCAAAGAGCTCTATGAGACTTCATTTGCTGAAAATGACGAATTTCAAAAAACTTTTTACCGTCGTAAGTTTCCGCGCGTCCATTACAAATGTGAACTTCTTATTCATAATAAACATAAGGTCTTTAGTGCTGAGAGTGTTGAAATAAGCGCCGGTGGTGCCAGCTTTATAGTGGAAAATACTGATTTCGAAGTGGGTTCCCAGGTTTATTTACATTTTAAACCTGGCAATGATGTACCAGCATTTAATGCCACATGTACTGTGGTGAATAAAAATGAGAACAAATTTGGTGTTTCGTTTAATACTGTATCGAGTGTAGCAAGAGATTCTATTGATAAATTTACTAAAAAAGTTGCGTCTTAAATTTAAATTAAGTAAATCACTATACATAAACAATTTACCGATTGCTTCAGTTTTTAGTCAAAAATACCGATAAGTTAGGTATGAAATACGGGTTGTATTTATTTTTTTTGGTATTAGTTTATTCCTGCAATAGTTCGAATCTATCTTTGGTACAAAGATCGATTGGTGTAGGTGGCGGTAGTAGTGCTGATGCCACGACCGTTAGTAGTATTTCTCCAACATCCTATGGTTTTAAAGGTGG
>ERZ1292630.1711-Hain-H41-02um-R3-1711-length-21133-cov-7_pt1 | contig 21133 bp, 15 predicted proteins | sample MGYA00564408_ERZ1292630 | MGnify/ENA primary metagenome ERZ1292630 (study PRJEB36523, sample SAMEA6512641) | groundwater metagenome | collected 2019-01-08 | study: AquaDiva: Metagenomics assemblies of 32 groundwater samples
CCGACTGTTAAAGCTCACCAGGAAGCTTATAAAGCAGGCGCTATTAAAGAGTTTGAGCGTCATTCCCGCTTAGGTTTTGTTTCCGAAGAAGGTTTTATGAAGGAAGTAAAACGTTTGCGCGATATCGGTTTTAAGCGTATTACCTTAAAGACCGGCGCATACTCTATGGTAGAGCTTGCCCAGGCATTGAAATTTTCATCAATGGCTAAAATTGATCTTTTAACTATCGACGGAGCTCCGGGCGGAACCGGGATGAGCCCATGGAGAATGATGCAGGAATGGGGGATTCCGACTTTTTATCTCCAAGCATTGACTTATGAATTCTGCGAAAAGCTTGCTAAGAAAAATATGCGTATTCCTGACCTTGCAATTGCAGGGGGCTTCGCCCTAGAAGATCATATTTTTAAAGTAATGGCTATGGGCGCTCCTTATGTAAAAGCAGTTTGTATGGGACGAGCTTTGATGATCCCTGGTTTTGTGGGAAAGAATATCGGAGAATGGATCAAGAATAATAATCTTCCTCCGAATGTTTCTGAACACGGGATTAAACCTGAAGAGATCTTTGTTTGCTACGAAGAGTTATCTGAAAAGTACGGCAAAGATATGAAGGATATTCCTTTGGGTGCAATAGGTATTTATACTTTTGCGCAAAGGCTAAAAGTAGGGTTGCAACAGTTAATGGCAGGGTCGCGCAACTTCAATTTAAAGACCATTTCAAGAAAAGATATAATGGCTTTGACCGAAGAGGCTTCTAAAATCTCAGGGATTCCTTATGTAATGGATGCGTATCGCAAGGAAGCCGAGAAGATTCTAAACGGTAAATAATATCTGCTCTTGTTCTAAAAAAATGCCCCGTTTAATCAACGGGGTATTTTTTCTATGCAGGGTTTAATTTTTTCCCGCAGCCTGTGCTTGATTTTTATTACCATTACATGCGAAATCCCCAATTTTTTCCCGATAGCCCGGGTTGTATCTCCAGCCAGAGAGTTCGTTAATATTGATTTTTCTTGATTGGTGAGCCCGATATTTTCTAAACGATCCTTAAGTAAATTTTCTTCAATAGTGTTTAAATGCCTGTTCGGATTTTCTTCAGGAATGAGTTCTTCAAAAGGTATTTCTTTGACCCCGCTTAATTCTTCGGTGCTTACAATTTTTACTTTATCCCGGGTTTTGCGTATATAATTTTTAAGATGGTAGAAACATCCTTGTAGGATATAGCTTCTTGTTTTGTCTGTTAGGGTTCCTTTACAGTGATTATTCCAAAGATAAATAGCTGCCTCTTGATACAGGTCTTCATCGTTAAAAAATGTATTCCTGCCGTTAAGCTTATGCGTAATGCGCCTAAGTGTGGGTGATAAAGTTTTTAGTAATTTTTCGAATTCCATAAGCTGCCTCATAATAAAAATAGCGCCTTTCCTTATATACAGGAAAGACGCCATAGTCTTTAAAGTAGAAAAGTCTTCTGGCCTGCTTCCTGCCAAAAGACTTTCATTGTCTAACTACATCATTGTAGACATCCAAAGTATATCATAAATAATTTCTTAGTCAAGTTTAATCACAGTTTTTCACAATCTCCGTCTATCTTTCTTAATCTCCTATCAATTCTGCTCGCTCAGTTAGATTTTGCCCCTTCGGGGCAATACTGCTGTATATATATTTAATAGCGGGTGGCTTGGCTGCTTCTGACGGGGCGTGGGAGACCCCGAAGCGGGCATGGACCCGCCCTAATTTACTTATTGGCGGGGAGCGAGGGGCCTCCCCCCGAGCGCAGCCCTTTAATTTACTTTGCAGGGTTGCGTCTTGCTATAAAATTACAGGACGCAATTTTGCCACGCCGGGGCAAAACAAGCGTCCCCGGAAGAAGCAGCCAAGACAGGACCCGCTGATAAGAAGTATTAAATTTTAAAATATGGTTACCAAAAGCCTAATTTTTCTACTTGTATATGTAGAAGTATAAATTAAATTGCACAGTGATGTGCGCAAAAACTAAGGCGTTCTAGAGATAGAGCGCCTTTATTATTTTAGGTAGTTTGATGACGCAGGCGTCATTCCCTAACATTGGGGAGTGGCGCCTGTTTGTTTGACTCAGCAAGCAACACTAATAAGAGAGGAGCCAAGATGGAAGTAGCAAAAAAGGTAATGTTTCTGATGGTGAGTATTTTATTTTTATGCGGGAAAGCTTTGGCAGAACCCAATACAGAAACTCTTTCTGAAGTGCGCAACCCTTCCTTGCATAGTATTACAAAGGAAATCTACGAAGTGCCTAAGCCCATTTTTGAGGATCTGGGATTAGAAGCGTCCGCAGACCTTAATGTTAGCAATATTTACATTTGGCGTGGGATTATGCTTGACGGTGATCCGGTGATCCAGCCGGGGTTTTATCTGGCTACTAAACCTTATTCGTGGGGGAAATTAAAGGTTGGGATATGGATGAGCCACGATATGGAGAACCGCGACGCGCTTAAATCATCCGAAACCGATTATCTCTTTGACTATACCTATACTTATAACGATGTCGGGCTTTCTTTAGGCCATATCTATTACGATTTTCCCGATGCCCTTCCTGCTGACGGAGCTGCTAAAGGTTTTAGCCGTGAGGTTTACGCTGGTGTAAGTCTTTCTAAATTATTTCTATCTCCTGCTCTCTACTATTATTACGATTACGGGAAAAAGGAAGATGGTGGCGGGGAAGGTAGCTATACAATGCTCGGCGTCTCTTATAGTATTCCCCTGAAGGTGATTACCAGATATGCCTGTAGCCTGGATCTTTCAGGCCACGCCGGGCTCAACAATAAACAATATTATCGGGGTAAGGGCGGTGATGCAGCTTTGGGCGCAGGAATAACTATACCTTTGACTAAGAGCCTAACTTGTAAACCGAACATTAATTATTCAGCGCCTTGGGGGAATATTAGTGATAAGGGTAACGGTAACCAGAAGGGACGTTTTTACGGTGGCGTTTACTTTACCGTTATATTCTAGCGGAGGTATATATGAGAAGGTTTGGCGTAATTTTATTTACTCTGATCTCAGGTTTTTATTTATGTGTTCCATTACTTATGGCAGCACCGGCATCTCCTGATGCAAGCGGCTCTTTTACCGGGACAATAAGCGATGTATCCGCGGTTAAAGCAGGCGGCCCGACTTTAGAGGAGGTGGCTAATACAGCCGGACATAATCGCGTTGCGATCAATTTCGTGTGGGTATTGGTTGCGGGGTTTTTAGTTATGTTCATGCAGCCGGGTTTTGCCATGGTTGAAGCAGGCTTAACAAGAGCTAAAAACGTTGCGCATACTATGGCGATGAATTTTTTGGTTTATCCTTTGGGAATGCTTGGTTTTTATATCTGTGGCTTTGCTCTGATGTTCGGTGGTATCGGAGCTTTAGGCACGCTTGGCGGATACGCCGGTTTAAATCATGAGTTTACAATCAGTCTTTTTGGTAAATCATTTGGTTTATTTGGCACAAAAGGGTTTTTTCTTACTGGGTCATCGTATGATGTTGCCGTATATACTTTATTTTTGTTCCAGATGGTTTTTATGGATACGACCGCGACTATCCCTACCGGAGCACTCGCGGAGCGGTGGAAATTCCTTTCCTTTTGTATTTATGGCATATTTGTAGGCACAATAATTTATCCTATTTTCGGTAACTGGGTTTGGGGTGGGGGGTGGTTGGCGATGTTGGGGCAGAATTTTGGCCTTGGCCATGGGCATGTGGATTTTGCCGGTTCTTCAGTTGTGCATATGACCGGAGGCGTGCTCGCTCTTATAGGCGCTTGGATTGTTGGCCCGCGGCTTGGAAAGTTTAATAAAGACGGAAGCGCAAACCCTATCCCTGGGCATAATATCCCAATGGCTGTTATCGGGACTTTTATTCTTGCTTTTGGATGGTTTGGTTTTAACGCAGGTTCCACTCTTGCCGGGACAGATTTACGTATCGCTATCGTTGCTGTAAATACTATGTTAGCTTCTGCAACAGGAGCAATGGCAGCCACTCTCTGGATGTGGTTAGTGCGTACCAAAAAGCCTGATCCTAGCATGATGTGTAATGGGATGTTAGCCGGCCTTGTGGCGATTACTGCTCCTTGTGCGTTTGTTAATTCTGTGAGCGCCTCTATTATCGGCCTGATTGCCGGTATCTTGGTAGTAGAAGCAGTGTATTTCGTCGAGGGTAAACTAAAGCTTGATGATCCTGTTGGTGCTATTTCAGTACACGGGGTGAATGGCCTCTGGGGTTGCCTTGCTCTTGGGCTATTTGCCGATGGTTCTTACGGCGACGGATGGAATGGCGTAACAGGAACAGTAAGAGGGCTTTTTTACGGCGATGCTTCGCAATTTTTTGCGCAGTGCATAGGTGTGATTTCAAATTTTGTCTATGTGGGGTTGATTTCAATTGTTGTGTTTAAACTTATAGATCTCATTGTGGGAAGCCGCGTTACACCGCAGGCAGAAATAGACGGCTTAGATGTCCCTGAGATGGGTGTTGTCGGTTATTCCGGTATTAAATTAGATAAGCATTCTGAAACGCCTATTTCGAGATAATTATTTGGTTGTATCGGCAGGCTTGCGCCTGCCGGTATAGGTCAATAAAAAGGAGGATGTAAAATTGAAAAAGATAGAAGCGATAATCCGGCCTGAAAAAGTTGAGGTTGTTTGTAGCGTATTGGAGAGTATAGGTTATCCGGGGATAATGGTTACTGAGATTGAAGGGCACGGAAAACAAAAGGGGCTGACACAGCAGTGGCGTGGTAAAGAATACAAAGTCAATCTTTTGCCCAAAATAAAAATAGAGGTAGTTATTAAAGATGAGCATCTTGAGCGCACAATTAAAGCTATACGCGAAGCTGCCTATACGGGTGAAATCGGTAACGGTAAGATATTCGTTTTACCTGTAGAAGATGTTATAAGGATTCGTACTAATGAGCGTGGAAATACGGCCGTATAGTTACATATGATAGATAACGCTTTGGTTAATAAAATCATACATTTAAAATTAGAGAAAGGATACACCCTGCATGATTTATCTAAAATGCTTGATATCCAGGTTACTACGATTGAAAGGTGGCTTAAAACAGGCCATATAAATAAAGTTTACGCAAAGTTAGTTAAGGAAAAGCTGGGGTTAAGTTAATTTTTTTTGTTTATTTTTATACAGTTGGTTAACCAAACTGGTTAGGAAAGAAAGGCAGGATAATATGATTAATGCAGGTGATACGGCGTGGGTTTTAATTTCATCAGCACTTGTATTGTTGATGACTCCGGGGCTGGCATTTTTCTATGGAGGCATGGTCAGAAGAAAGAATATGCTTAGCATCTTAATGCAGTGTTTTATTATTATGTGTGTTTTGAGCCTGCAGTGGGTGCTTTTTGGCTACAGCCTTTCATTTGCTCCTGCTAAAGGTTTCTGGGGAGGCCTGCAGTGGTTTGGTTTAAATGGGGTGGGTTTAGAGCCTTATGCGGATTACGCAGCTACTATCCCGCATCAGGCATTTATGATCTTTCAGGCGATGTTTGCCATTATCACACCTGCTTTAATTATCGGAGCTTTTGCAGAAAGAATGAAATTTTCTGCGTTTTTACTATTCACCGTTCTTTGGGCAACTTTTGTTTACGATCCCCTTTGTCACTGGGTGTGGGGTATTGGAGGATGGATGAGGAATTTAGGCGCGCTTGATTTTGCCGGCGGTACGGTTGTGCATATCAATGCCGGTATTGCCGCGTTAGTTACAGCTTTAGTAATTGGCAGAAGAAAAAATTTAGAGCATACACCTGCGCCGCATAATCTTCCATTTGTAGTCTTAGGTACGGGCTTACTCTGGTTTGGCTGGTTTGGGTTTAATGCCGGTAGCGCTTTAGCGGCGAATGGCTTAGCAGTTAATGCGTTTGTAGTTACTAATACGGCAGCAGCTGCGGCAGGCCTATCCTGGGCTCTTATTGAATGGATCCATAATGGTAAGCCGACTATGTTTGGTACAGCAAGCGGTGCGGTAGCAGGATTGGTTGCGATTACTCCGGCTGCAGGGTTTGTAAGCGTAATACCTGCGATAATCATTGGTTTACTAGTCAGCGTATTTTGTTTTTTTGCCGTAAGTTTCATAAAGCCGAAATTGGGTTATGATGATTCTCTGGATGCTTTCGGAGTTCATTGCGTCGGAGGGATCTGGGGTGCGTTAGCAACAGGGCTTTTTGCTTCTAAAGTTGTAAATCCTGCAGGTGCTGATGGATTATTTTTTGGTAACCCAAAACAATTTTTGATTCAGATAATCGCGGTATTAGGAACCGTGGTTTATACATTTATCGTTACCTTTGTAATTTATAAAGTAGTAGATTTAATTATTGGCATGCGTGTTAATGAAAAAGAAGAGCTTATCGGGCTTGATTTAACGCAGCATCGTGAAAGGGCGTATACGATATTGGAATAATGAATACTCCTCGCCAAAGCGCTCGTAAATTTTGTCACCAGTCTGTCTTTGCCAGACGGTTCCAAAATTTACTTCGCTGGCTTCGGAGTGATTTTCATACAGAAAGCGAGGGAAAATCATGAAACTAATTATCGCAATCATTCAGCCATACAAGTTAGAAGAAGTAAAAGAAGAGCTTTATAAGGTTGAAGTAAACCTTATGACGGTAAGCGAAGTATTGGGCCATGGCAGGCAGATGGGAGTTACGGAAGTTTATCGAGGGAATAAAGAAGCCGGGAATCTTTTGCGTAAAGTACGCCTTGAGATCGCAGTAAATGATAACTTTGTTGAGCCGACAGTTCGGGCGATTCTCAAAGGAGCTAAAACAGGCGAAACCGGAGATGGCAAGATCTTTGTTCTGGATTTAAAAGATTGTATACGTATCCGCACAGAAGAAAGAGGAACATTAGCAATAGGGTAATTAGAAAAATAAAGTTACCAAAAGAGCGATAATTTAACTTGTATATTTGGACAATGACGTTCAGGCTGGAAAGTTAATTTATCCGGCTTGGACGTTTTTTTGTTTGTCTTTATTTACACAATTGAGTAATCAAATGGGGGTGTAAAAATGATTAATGGGGCAGATACGGGATTTGTTTTATTTGCAACGACTCTTGTTATGTTGATGACTCCTGGCCTTGCTTTATTTTATGGCGGGATGGTTAGGCGTAAGAACGTGTTAAGTATTTTAATGCAATGTTTTATAATTTTATGTTTGATGAGCGTGCAATGGTTTCTTTTTGGTTACAGCCTTTCTTTTGCTCCCGGTAAAGGTTTTTGGGGAGGCCTGCAGTGGTTTGGTTTAAACGGAGTGGGTTTAGAGCCTTATGCAAATTATTCGGCAACTATCCCGCATCAGGCGTTTATGATTTTTCAGGCGATGTTTGCCATCATTACTCCGGCTTTGATTATCGGCGCATTCGCAGAAAGAATGAAATTTTCTGCATTTCTGGTTTTTAGCCTGCTTTGGGCGACTTTTGTTTATGACCCGCTTTGCCACTGGGTTTGGGGGACAGGCGGTTGGCTTAAAAATTTAGGGGTTCTTGATTTTGCAGGAGGAATAGTTGTGCATGCCAGCGCAGGTACTGCTGCCTTGGTTACGACTATATTAATAGGAAAGAGAAAGAGCCTTGATCATACGCCAGCGCCACATAATTTGCCCCTGGTTGTCCTGGGAACGGGTTTACTTTGGTTTGGATGGTTTGGGTTTAATGCCGGTAGTGCATTAGCGGCAAATGGCCTGGCAGTAAGCACTTTTGTTGTGACAAATGCCGCAGCAGCATCCGCAGGCTTAACTTGGGCGATTTTAGAATGGATACGTAACGGTAAGCCTACAGTTTTTGGGATTGTAACTGGTTCTATTGCTGGCCTTGCTACAATTACCCCTGCTTCAGGTTTTGTAAATGTTAGTTCTGCTTTAGTGATCGGCATATTTGCTAGTATATTGTGTTTTATTGCTGTCGCAGTAATAAAGCCTAAATTCGGTTATGACGATTCTCTTGATGCTTTTGGAGTCCATGGTATAGGCGGTATTTTTGGAACTTTGGCTGTTGGGCTTTTTGCTTCTAAGATAGTAAATCCGGCAGGCGCAGACGGATTATTTTTAGGTAATCCAAAGCAGTTGTTAATTCAGCTCTTTGGAGTGGCTGTAGCTGTAGTGTATACTTTTGTCGTAACTTTTATTATCTATAAATTGGTAGATATATTTTTTGTTGTAAGAGTGAAAGAAAAAGAAGAGCTTATCGGGCTTGATTTAACCCAGCATCGTGAAAGGGCGTATACTATATTGGAATAATGAATACTCCTCGCCAAAGCGCTCGTAAATTTTGTCACCAGTCTGTCTTTGCCAGACGGTTCCAAAATTTACTTCGCTGGCTTCGGAGTGATTTTCATACAGAAAGCGAGGGAAAATCATGAAACTAATTATCGCAATCATTCAGCCATACAAGTTAGAAGAAGTAAAAGAAGAGCTTTATAAGGTTGAAGTAAACCTTATGACGGTAAGCGAAGTATTGGGCCATGGCAGGCAGATGGGGGTAACGGAAGTTTATCGTGGGTATAAAGAAACTGGAAATCTCTTAAGAAAGATCAGGCTGGAAATTGCTGTTAACGATAATTTTGTCGATCCGACAATAAAAGCAATTGTTAAAGGTGCTAAGACCGGAGAAACCGGAGACGGAAAGATATTTGTTTTAGACTTAAAGGAATGTGTTCGTATCAGAACAGAAGAAAGTGGCCCTAAGGCAATTGGGTAATCTGGGTAATCAGAAAAAACTATTGACAATTTTGGCGAATATGTATAATAGTATACTAACACAGCGAAGTGTTATTAATGGGGTAGATAACATAGAGAACATAGGCGTTCAAGATAAGGCGTAATCCGCCTTAATTGACGCCATTTTTTTTGCCGCAGAAAGCGATAAAACAAATAAATAGGAGGCTGAAATATGTCTATACGTCAGAAAGTGTTATTTAAAATCAAAAGTTCGGAGTTAGAAAAAAAAGATTTACCGCAGAAAGTATCTGCGTATTTCGGGGAAAATACTTTTAATCTCGAGAGTATGCAAAAGCATATCTCAAAACAGACTTTTGATGCGTTTAAAGCTTGGATGTCAGAAGGTAAAATCATTACGATTGAACAGGCTAATGAGATTGCTGATGCGATGAAAGAATGGGCGATTTCTAAGGGCGCAACATATTACACTCATTGGTTTCAGCCGATGACCGGTTTAACTGCCGAGAAACATGACAGTTTTATTTCCATTACCGGGCCAGGTAAAGTAATCGAAAAATTTTCCGGGAATAAACTTATTCAAGGCGAGCCGGATGCAAGCAGTTTTCCTTCAGGAGGCATACGTGCTACTTTTGAAGCCCGGGGTTATACTGCCTGGGATCCTTCAAGCCCGGCGTTTATTATTGAAAGTAAACTTGGTAATACTCTGTGTATTCCGACGATATTTATCTCATATCACGGGGAAGCTCTTGACAAAAAGTTGCCGCTTCTAAGATCCGATGAAGCCTTAAATAAAGCAGCAATAACTTTGGTGCAACTTTTTGGCCATAAAGACGTAAAAAAAGTATTTTCTACTTGCGGTGCTGAACAAGAATATTTTCTTATTGATAAGAATTATTACAATCTACGTCAAGACATTGTTATGTCCGGCCGCACCTTGGTAGGAGCACCATCTCCTAAAGGCCAGCAGCTTGAGGATCAATATTTCGGGACAATTAAGGAGCGGGTACTCAATTTCATGTTTGAGGTTGCGCAGGAAGCCTATAAATTAGGAATTCCGGTGATGACCCGGCATAATGAAGTTGCGCCGCATCAGTATGAGTTTGCGCCGATCTTTGAAGAATCAAATCTGGCAGCTGATCACAATCAGCTTTTAATGGAATTGATGAAAAAAGTTGCTTTACGACATAATTTGGTCTGTCTTTTGCATGAGAAGCCTTTTGCCGGAATAAATGGAAGCGGTAAACACTTAAACTGGTCTTTAGCAGATGACAAAGGAAATAATCTGCTTAATCCCGGAGATACTCCGGAAGATAACCTGCAATTTCTGGCTGTCCTGGTAGCAGTTTTGCGCGCAGTATATTTGCATGCTGATCTTCTAAGGGCAACTGTTGCTTTAGCCGGCAATGAGCACAGATTGGGCGCTAATGAAGCTCCTCCTGCAATCGTAAGCGTCTTTTTGGGAGAGCAGTTGACTAATATTCTGGATATGATTGAAAAAGGCGTAAAGGGAAAGGTTTCAAAAAAAGATATTATTGATCTCGGGATTGTGCGTTTGCCTAAATTCAATAAAGATTCAACCGATAGAAACAGGACTTCTCCTTTTGCTTTTACCGGAGCTAAATTTGAATTTCGCGCCGTAGGTTCATCGCAGAATATTTCTACGTCAATTGCAGTAATTAATACCATTATTGCAGAATCTCTGGATTATGTGGCGGATAAGATGCGTAAAGCTGAGGGGGTTGATTTTAATACAAAAGTTCTACAGGTAGTAGCGCAGATTATTAAAGAAACTAAGGCAATCCGTTTTGAGGGGAATAACTATTCCGAAGAGTGGATTAAAGAGGCCAAAAAAAGAGGTTTGCCTAATGTTGCCTCGACTTACGGAGCACTCGAAGCCCTTAAAAAAGAAAAAAATATCGCCTTGTTTGAAAAATATAAAGTTTTTTCAAAAGAAGAATTGGTTGCCCGTTACCATATCTGGATGCATATGTATAATCTAACCCTGGAAATTGAAGCTAATACCTTAAATGAAATGGTTAATGCTACTATTCTTCCGGCAGGTTATGAATATGAACAACTTCTCGGCGGAAACTTAGAGAAACTCGCTGCGCTTAAAAAATCTTCAGGCGTTAAGTTTGAAGCAGCTGCGCTTAATGATTTGAAAGAGCATTTAAGTGACACGGTTTCCAAAGTTTATTATGTGCGCCGTAATACTAAAGAGATGATCAAACTTTTAGAAAAAGCTAAGAAGCTCCAGCAAGAAGCACGTGCCAAACTTTATTTCGAAGAGTTGAAACCGCTTATGGATCATATCAGAAAACACGTTGATGCTTTAGAAAGTGTTGTTCCTGACGAAAATTGGGATTTACCGAAATACAGAGAAATGCTTTTTATCAAATAACTTAGGTTACCTCCTTTTAACCTACGCGGTTACCAAGATAACCGCGTAGGTTGTTTATGGAGGTTAATTTGGTTAATGTTTAAGCACAAAAAGGATAAATGATCACCTTTTTCGTAACGGATAATAAGCAGGAAGAACTTTTTAGATTTTTAAATAAGCTGCTTAACAAAGTTGGGAACAATACTTTTGTAGTGATTAAAGATGCCCAAACCATAAAAATATTAGAAAATGAGGATTTAACATCCTTAGTCAGCTTGGAAGATAAGATCCTGGAATTTGAGGAAGCAATCTTTCATGAGAACAAAGGCACTCTTTATAAGAAAATGTTAGAGGCATTTGAGAAGCCGGTCATCGAATATGTCCTGCAGCGCGTTTTCGGTAACCAGTTTAAGTCTGCGCGGATTTTAGGGATAAACCGCAATACTATGCGCGCAAAAATTAAAAAGCTGGGTATAGATTCAAAAAATTATAAAAGCTAAGTTATGGATAATAGAAAGAAATTAGAAAAATTTGGTTTATACGATCCCCGGTTTGAGCATGATGCCTGCGGTGTCGGTTTTGTTTGCGATATTAAAGGTAGAAAATCGCATTTAATAGTAGAAAACGGCCTTGAGATTTTACGCCGATTATCTCACCGCGGAGCAACCGGCGCAGATCCCAAGACTGGCGACGGCGCAGGGCTTCTTATTCAGATGCCGCATGAGTTTTTTAAACAAGTTTGTCTTTCAGAAAAAATTACGCTTCCTCCGTTAGGCGAGTATGGCAGCGGATTGATTTTTTTACCGCGCAGAGAAAAAGATAATTTACTGGCAAAAAAAATATTTTCCCAACAAATTAACAAAGAGAATCTAGCGCTTCTTGGCTGGCGTAAAGTCCCGGTAGATAGCGTTGATATCGGTAAAACCGCAAGAGAGACACAACCGGAAATTACGCAGGTTTTTATCGGAAAAGGTAAAGCCAAAGGGCTGGAAGATATACTTGCCTGGGAAAGAAAATTATATCTTGTACGAAAACGCATAGAAATAGCCGCTGCCAGTTGTGGATTAAAAGAAAAATCTTTTTATGTCACTAATCTCTCAAGCCGCACTTTTATATATAAAGGATTACTGATGCCGGAGCAGTTAGATAAATTCTTTCCGGATTTAAAAGATCCTTTGATTGCTTCCTGCTTATGTTTAGTGCATTCCCGCTACAGCACAAATACCTTCCCGACTTGGGATTTAGCGCAACCTTTCCGTTACCTTGCGCATAATGGAGAGATTAACACTCTGCGAGGCAATATTAATTGGATGTCCGCACGGCAGGGTTTATTAAAAAGCCCATTTTTTGGTAAAGCGATAAAAGAGCTGCTTCCGGTAATTGTTCCCGGAGGAAGCGACTCTGCAGCCTTAGATAATGTTTTTGAACTGTTGGTGCTTTCAGGAAGAAGCCTTGCCCAGGCCATGCTTATGCTTATTCCTGCTGCCTGGCAGCAAGATAAGGAAATGGCAGAAGAAGTGCGTAATTTTTATAAATATCATGCCTGTTTAATGGAGCCATGGGATGGCCCGGCTGCTGTTGCTTTTACTGACGGAGAAAATATCGGCGCTGTCCTTGATCGGAACGGCCTTCGTCCGGCAAGATACTTAGTAACTAAAAATGACCTTGTAATAATGGCTTCGGAAGTCGGAGTGATTGATATAAAAGATCAGGATATAGTTGTTTCCGGGAGGCTTGAGCCGGGGAAGATCTTTTTCATTGACACAAAGGCCGGTAGGATTATCCAGGATAAAGAGGTTAAGCATAATATTTCAAGCAAAAAGCCTTACGGTAATTGGCTTAGCCAGAATCAAGTAGACCTTGAATCGTTACTTAAGGAGCAAAAAAATCAAAAGGAGAAAATTCCACCCGTTAAAGAGATAGCTGCTCAGTTGAAGGCTTTTGGTTATACTCGTGAGGATATGAAAATTATCCTTTCACCTATGGCAGAAACTGCGCAAGAGCCGGTTGGTTCGATGGGCAATGACTCTCCTCTTGCAGTATTCTCTTTAAAACCGCAGTTACTTTATAACTATTTCAAACAACTTTTTGCCCAGGTTACTAATCCGGCAATTGATCCAATCCGCGAAGAGCTGGTGATGAGCCTAAAGACATATCTTGGCCCGGAAGGTAATCTCCTTGATGAAACAAACCAGCATTGTCATAGATTAGCTGTTAAAACCCCGGTGCTTAGTAATCAGGAATTACAGGTTTTAAAAAAGATCCGTAGCCAAGGTTTTAAAACTAAACTAATCCCCGCGCTTTTTGAAGTTGATGATAAAAAAGATTTTAAAAAAAGTATTAATTTAATTTGCAAAGAGGCGGAAGAGGCGATTAAAAAAGGGTATACTTTTATTCTTTTAAGCGATCGGGGAACAAACAAAAAATTTGCGGCAATACCAGCGCTACTTGCAGTAGGCGCGGTGCACCATCATTTAATACGGAAACAATTACGCACGCAAATCAGTATTTTAGTTGAAAGCGCAGAACCCAGAGAAGTGCATCACTTTGCGTTATTATTTGGTTATGGCGCAGATTGTATTAATCCTTATCTGGCTTTTGATGCGCTTAGGTATTTAATTACAGAGAAAGAGATTAATTTATCCCAAACTGATGCGGAACATAATTATGTAAAAGCGATAGTTAAGGGAATTTTAAAGATCCTTTCTAAAATGGGGATTTCTACTTTACAAAGCTATCGTGGAGCGCAGATTTTTGAGGCTTTGGGTATAGATAAAGATGTAATTGAGCGTTATTTTACCGGTACAGTCTCGCGTATAGGAGGAGTTACGCTTGAGAGTATTGCCGAAGAAACGCGTATGCGCCACCAGCAGGCTTTTGGCGAACAAGGAATAATTAATCCGGAGCTTACAAGCGGCGGAATTTATCAATGGAGGCGTGACGGTGAATTTCATCTTTGGAATCCGGAGAGCATAGCTTCGCTTCAGGAAGCAGCGAGTAATAATGATTACAAACGTTACCGGGAATTTAGCCGCCTGATTAACGATCAGTCTGGACAGCCGGTTACTTTACGCGGAGCAATGAAATTTAAAAAACTCACCCCTGTACCCTTAGAAGAAGTTGAGCCGCAAGAAGAAATCCTGAAGCGGTTTGTTACCGGAGCAATGAGTTTTGGTTCGATAAGTAAAGAAGCGCATGAGTCGTTGGCGCTTGCCATGAATCGTTTAGGCGGAAAGTCTAACACCGGAGAAGGCGGCGAGGATCCAGCGCGCTTTGCTTTGCTGCCAGATGGAAGTTCAAAACGCAGCGCGATAAAGCAAGTCGCTTCCGGAAGATTCGGGGTGACTGCTAATTATCTGGTAAATGCCGATGAGATACAAATAAAGATTTCTCAAGGCGCAAAGCCAGGAGAGGGTGGACAACTACCTGGCCATAAGGTGAGTGCCGAGATTGCGCGTATCCGTTATACGACTCCCGGAGTTACCTTGATTTCTCCGCCGCCGCATCACGATATTTATTCTATCGAAGATTTGGCGCAGCTCATTTTTGACTTGAAAAATACTAATCCTGCCGCAAGAATAAGCGTAAAACTCGTTTCTGAAATCGGCGTTGGCACAGTTGCTGCCGGAGTTGCCAAGGGGCACGCAGATATGATTCTTATTTCAGGAGGTGACGGTGGCACAGGAGCATCGCCTTTAAGTTCCATAAAACATGCTGGCCTTCCCTGGGAGTTGGGGCTTGCTGAAACCCACCAGACGCTTGTTATAAATAATTTACGGGATCGGGTGCGTCTCCAGGCAGACGGACAGATGCGTACCGGAAAAGATGTGGCAATTGCTGCATGTCTGGGTGCGGAAGAATATGGTTTTTGTACCGCAGCTTTGATCGTGCTTGGCTGTGTAATGTTGCGCCACTGCCATCTTAATAATTGTTCGGTAGGGGTGGCTACGCAGGATGAGGTTTTACGCTGCCGTTTTAAAGGCAATGCCGAGATCCTTGTAAATTATTTTCGTTTTGTTGCCGAAGAGTTAAGGGAGATCATGGCTGCTTTAGGACTCCGGAAGCTTGATGATATGATTGGCCGAGCAGATTTACTTATACTTGATAAACAGATACTGTCTTGGAAAAATAAGGGAATAGATTACAGCCGGATTTTTTATGTTCCCGAAGTTAACGGAGAAATTAAGACCCGTTATTCAAGGCCGCAGGACCATAATATCACAAATGTACTTGATCATAGCCTTATCGAATCAGTAAAAGATGCTATTTATCAGGCAAAGCCGGTATATATTGAGTCCAAAATCAGCAATTCCGACCGCAGTGTCGGAGCAATGCTTAGCGGCAAGCTGTGTAAACAAAGAAAAGAAGAGGGGCTTCCTGCTGATACTATCAGGATAAAATTTAAGGGAGTAGCAGGGCAAAGTTTTGGAGCGTTTTTAGCAAAAGGCATAACGTTTGAATTAGAAGGCCTTGCTAATGATTATGTGGGAAAAGGTATTTCCGGAGGGAAAATTATTATTTATCCGGCAAGAAATATCAATTATAACCCGGAAGAAAATATTTTAATCGGGAATACTGCCTTTTATGGAGCAATATGCGGTGAGGCCTATATTCAGGGAAAAGCAGGCGAGCGATTCTGTATTCGTAACTCAGGGCTATGCGCGGTGGTGGAAGGATTAGGAGACCATGGGTGCGAATATATGACCGGAGGAAGAGTGGTAGTTTTGGGTAATACCGGAAAGAATTTTGCCGCAGGTATGTCCGGAGGGGTTGCCTATATTTATAACCCAAAAGCTGATTTTAAGGAGCATTGTAATTTAGAGATGGTCGGATTAGAAAAACTTTCTTCGGAAGATACCGTAGAAGTAGAGCGGTTAATACGTCAACATTTTCGTTATACCCAGAGTAGGTTAGCAAAAGAATTTCTTGATAATTTTAATTTAAGGATAAATAAATTCATTAAGGTTATGCCAATTGAATATAAGCGGATATTAGAGGAACTTTCAGATGGGTGACATCAAAGGATTTCTAAAGGTTAAGCGTCAAAAAATAGTGTATCGGCCGGTGTGCCAGCGCCTTAAGGATTATAAAGAGGTAGTTTCCCCGCGCGCTTCAGAACAAACCAAAGAACAAACCTCGCGCTGTATGGATTGCGGCACGCCTTTTTGTCATTGGGGCTGCCCGGTAGGAAATTTAATTCCGGAATGGAATGACCATGTTTTTCATACCAGATGGGAAAAGGCATATCGGATGCTTTCTGTAACTAATAATTTTCCCGAAATTACCGGTAGGCTTTGTCCCGCACTTTGTGAATATTCCTGTGTTTTGGGAATTAATGATGATCCGGTAACTATCCGTGAGAATGAACTGGATGTTATTGAAGAGGCCTTTAAAAAAGGATGGGTAAAACCCGTAGTTATGCTAAAAAATAGCGGGAAAAAAATTGCCGTAGTAGGTTCCGGGCCTGCAGGCCTTGCTTGCGCTGATCAGTTAGCCAAGGCGGGCCATAAAATAACGGTTTTTGAGCGTGATAAAAAAGCAGGCGGGATTTTACGTTACGGAATTCCCGGTTTTAAGTTAGAAAAATGGATTATTGACCGGCGTATTGAGTTGATGAAAAAATCAGGGGTGAAGTTTAAGACAGGAGTTTGTATTGGTAAAGGCCATTCTTTTAAGCAACTTTTTAATGAGTTTGACGCAATTAGCCTTGCCTGCGGGTCAACCGTTCCGCGCGATTTAGATATAGAGGGCCGTGGTTTAAAAGGGATTTATTTTGCCATGGATTATCTTAAGCAGTCAAATCTTCGCCAAGAGGGGGAGCGATTTTTGCTTCATGAGCTTATTGATGCCAAAGCAAAAAAAGTCGTAGTAATAGGGGGAGGAGATACCGGAGCAGATTGCGTAGGAACAGCCATTAGGCAGGGAGCAGCTTGTGTTATACAGATTGAAATAATGCCTCAAGCGCCGGTGGATCGCCCGGTAACAACTCCTTGGCCGAAATATCCGGCATTACTTAAAGTTTCTTCAAGCCATGAAGAAGGTTGTCAGCGTAAATGGCAAATACTAACCAAAAAATTTATCGGGGAAGATAGCCGGGTTAAAAAACTCATATGCGCTGAAATAGATCTTGATAAAAAAGAGATCCCAGGCAGTGAGTTCGAATTAGAAGCGGATTTAGTAATTCTTGCTTTAGGATTCCTACATCCTGAGCATCAGGGTTTAGTTAAAGAGGCTTGCCTTAAGCAGGATAGCCGGGGGAATATAGAAACAGACAATGTTTATCTTACCTCCTGTAAAAAAGTTTTCGCATGCGGAGATATGCGCCGAGGCCAATCTTTGATTGTTTGGGCGATTGCCGAAGGCAGGCGCGCTGCTTATCATATAGACAGGTATCTGCGCGGTAAATCATCGCTTCCAGTTATATAATTACCATTTTTTTCCGAAGTTTATGGTATAATCTTAAACAAATAAGCCTCATGGCTTCCTAAATAAGCCTTTCTATAGGTAGTAGATGAAAAACCCTGCTTTTTATCTGGTAATAGTAAGTTTATTTTTTTTGGCATGTATTCATTCTACGGCATATGCCTGGGAACCTGAACAGATGAATCTTCTTTTCCGGCAGGCAGAAACACTTTTTGAGCAAGGCCAATATTCCAGGTCGGTTACTGTTTTTGAGCAGGTGCTTAGTTTAAGCCCGCAAAATCAACTCGCCCAGGAGTATATTGCGCGCGCAAAAAAAGAAATGCTTATTAGGCAGAAACAAGATGAAATCGCTTCTAAAAGAGAAAGGAAAGAGGAATTTAAGCGCAAAAAGCTCGAACGTCGATTAGAAGCAAAAGAGGTAAAAAGCCAGGTACGCTTAGATAAACTGGCTAAGAAAGGCCAAGAAGTCCAGATAACTGCTTGGCAAAATTTTGTTAAAGAAAAGAATATAGATACAAAATCTAGCGTCGAAAAAGAAATTAAAAAAAGAATGCAGGAGATTCGGCGTGAAGAAATTAAAGAGCAGGACAGGCAAAAGGTTTGGATAAGACAGCAAGAGCAGATCAGGATAAAGCAGGAATTGCTTAAACAAAAAGAAGAAGTGGCTGCTAAGCGTATTGAAATGGCTGAGCAAAAAGAAAGCCAAAAACGTAAACAGCTGGAAATAATCACGCAAGAAAAGGCGAAGGTTGTTACTAAGGTAAAAATAGAAGATTTTTCTGTTAAGCCTCAAGAGCAGCTAAAGATTAAATTAAAACTTCCTACATATTAAATAATAGAAAAGGTAAATTTATGGCCCAACGCAATGTAAAAGAAATAAAAGTTACAACGCTGCTAAAAGAAAAATACATAAATTTAAATTTAAAAGGAAAAGATAAACGCCAGATATTGGCAGAGCTTATTGAGCTTGTCGCACAAAGCCCAAAACTGGGAAATAAAAGAGCTGTTTACCGGGGGTTACTTGAGCGGGAAAAATTGGGTTCTACCGGTATCGGAAACGGCGTGGCTATCCCGCATTCAAAATCAGAGTGGGTTGAGAATTTTATTCTGGCTTTTGCGCGCAAAAACGAGGGGATTGATTTTGGCGCTTTAGATGGAGAGAAGACATATCTTTTCTTTTTTCTGGCTTCCCCAAAAGAAGAAGTAGGGCAGCATTTAAAAATACTATCTGAAATTTCACGTTTAATGAAAGATAAGTTTATTGTTGAGCTTTTAAAAAAAGCTAAGGATAGGAAAGAAGTTTTGAAGATCATAAATAACATCGGCGCAAAAATTTAAACGAGGTAATAATGGCAAAATATATTTTTGTTACCGGAGGGGTAATTTCAAGCCTTGGCAAGGGGATTGCTTCTGCTTCTATCGGTAAAATCCTTGAGAATCGCGGATTAAAAGTCAGTTTGATAAAACTTGACCCTTATATCAATGTTGATCCCGGGACAATGAACCCTTACCAGCATGGTGAAGTTTATGTTACTGAAGACGGCGCAGAAACTGATCTTGACCTTGGCCATTATGAGCGCTTTACAAATGCCCGGATGACCCGCTTTAATAACACCACTACCGGACAAGTTTATAATGCCGTTATTTCCCGGGAAAGAAAAGGAGATTACCTTGGTAAAACTATTCAGGTTATCCCGCACATAACTAATGAAATAAAAGATAGGATTAGAAAAGTTGCAGAGGTTTCAGGCGCCGATATTATAATTATAGAAATTGGCGGCACAGTCGGCGATATCGAAGGGTTACCTTTTCTTGAAGCAGCCAGGCAATTTCGCATTGACGAAGGTTTTGAAAATACCCTTTACATACATCTTACCCTTGTTCCGTATATTCGTTCCGCAGATGAAATAAAGACTAAACCTACTCAACACAGCGTAGGCACATTAAGAGAAATCGGGATACAGCCAGATATTTTGATCTGCCGGACAGAAAAACCCCTTAGCCAGGAAACAAAAGAAAAAATTTCACTTTTCTGTAATGTTTCTAAAGAAGCGGTTATTGAGTCTCCGGATGTTGAGATAATTTATGAGATACCCCTGGTATTTAAAAATCAGATCCTTGATGAGATTATTGTCAGTCATTTTAAAATCATCCGGAAAGCGCCAGATATGCTGGATTGGGAAAAGAATGTAGTAAAAAGAGCGCTTAAGCCGAAAGGAAAAGTTACCGTTGCGGTTGTCGGTAAATATATCGGGCTCCAGGATGCCTATAAATCGATCTATGAAGCGCTTATCCATGCCGGAATATATAATAACGTTAAAGTAGAGGTAAAAAAAATTGATTCCGAAGAATTTGAGAAAAAAAATCCTTCTCAGGCGCTTTTCGGAGTGCAGGGAATTTTGGTCCCGGGAGGATTTGGCGGGCGCGGAATCGAAGGAAAGATAAATGTAATAAAGTATGCGCGTGAAAACAAGATTCCTTTTCTAGGATTATGCCTTGGCATGCAGTGTGCGGCCATTGAGTTTGCCCGCAATGTCTGTAAATTAAAATCAGCAAATTCCACTGAATTCATGCCAAAATCTTCTGATCCGGTGATTGCGCTTTTAGCAGAGCAGGCGAATGTTAAAGATATGGGCGGGACAATGCGGTTAGGCGCGTATCCGTGTAAGATTAAAAATAATACGCTTGCTTTTAAAGTTTATAAAGAGTTAATGGTATCTGAACGCCATCGACACCGGTACGAATTCAATAATAAATATCGGCAAGAGTTTGAAAAAAAAGGGATAATTTTTTCAGGGACATATCCGGAAAAAAATCTGGTTGAGATTATTGAACTTAAGGGGCATCCATATTTTATCGCCGTGCAGTTTCATCCGGAATTTAAATCAAAGCCCGATAATCCGCATCCGCTTTTCCGTGAGTTTATCCGGGCAGCTGTTAAAAAAACAAAAAATAATTAAATGCAAGAAAAAGCTTTCTTAATCCTGGAGGACGGAAAAACGTTCTCGGGCTATTCCTTTGGTGCGCCCGGGTCATGTTTTGGCGAGATAGTTTTTAATACCGGTATGGCAGGGTACCAGGAGATAATTACCGATCCTTCTTATAAAGGCCAAATTGTTACCTTGACTTATCCGCTTATCGGTAATTACGGAGTTAATCCGGAAGATACGGAGTCACGAAAAGTTTTTACCGAAGGGCTTGTAGTAAAAGAATATAGTAAAATCAGAAGTAATTGGCGTAGCAGTGAGTCTTTGGGGGATTATCTTAAACGTTATAATATCTGTGCTATCGAGGGAGTTGATACGCGCGCTGTAACTTTACATATCCGCCAGGCAGGAGCAATGATGGCAGGTTTATTTTGCGCCGAGGATGCCCTCCTTTCTAAAGAAGAGATGCTTCAGAAAATAAAATCCGCTCCGGGTTTAGTAGGCCGTGATCTGGTAAAAGTTGTAAGTATTACTAAAAAATATACCTGGTCGCCGAAGAAAAAGGCGAAGTGGCGCGCGGTAGTGCTTGATTGCGGAGTAAAATACAATACATTACGCCATCTGTTAAATTGCGGATGTGAAGTAATAGTTGTGCCGGTTAATACAAGTTATGAAGAGATACTTTCTTATAAGCCGCATGGTTT
>ERZ1292630.1712-Hain-H41-02um-R3-1712-length-21125-cov-6_pt1 | contig 21125 bp, 6 predicted proteins | sample MGYA00564408_ERZ1292630 | MGnify/ENA primary metagenome ERZ1292630 (study PRJEB36523, sample SAMEA6512641) | groundwater metagenome | collected 2019-01-08 | study: AquaDiva: Metagenomics assemblies of 32 groundwater samples
CGAGCAAATCAGCCACGTTCTGTTGGGCTGACTGGAGCATGCTACTCACCGCGGACACAGCTTGTTCCTCACTGGCCGGGTCAGCACACGTACTACTCGTGGAGCTCTTGCGACCTTTTGTTGTGCGATGTTCGCTGTCGTCATCAGTGTCATTCAGTGAGGCGCTGCGAGAAACGTACCGCAACGGAAGCACCGCGCGAAGGTGACTCCGCAGCGCGTCGGTGCCGGGAAACGTCCATTCTGACGACGACGGCTTCGGCGTCGCTTTCTCCTCTTCGACATCCGTCCTCCGCGCGGCTTGAAGGACTTGCAACACCGTGGTCAACACTACAACCGTCTCGGCGTTGGCGAAGAGTGTGATGCGATACGCATGCAGACATTCGACTACGTCCAAGCGCGCGGCCGATTCTAGCGACAGTTTACGGACAAAGATTCGCACGTATTCTGTGAGCTCCGCTGAGACGCTGGTTAAATGCTCAAGTAAGGGCCGTCCGGAGGACAAGGTCAAGGAGGGTGCCAACCCTGCTCCCTCGCCCCCGCCTCGGTTTTGGTGCTGTTGTCGTGGTTTCACCGATGCGGGAGACGTGGCGGTCGCGCTACCGTCGGCCTGCCTTGCCGAAGGAATTGGGAGTCGATCGCCCAGAAGCGCGCAAAGTAGAAGCGTGGTGGCGAAACCGGACACCGCCAACAGAGCGTCCGGCACCGAAGCAGTGGGATCACCAGCGGCCGCCGATGCCGCGATCTGCTTGAGACTCTCCAGCGCGCCACGCCATGTGTTGCGCTCCGACACCAGGGTGATCATGTTCTGGGGGTTGGCAGCCGTCAAGGACGACTGCACATAACCGATCAGATCCGAACGAAGCTTTGCGAGTTCCGCATACCGATCGAGGCGCACTAAGTCGAATGACAGTACCATGGGTGATTCACGGATTGGTGATGCACAGGGCAGTGAGTCCCCCAAGCGAGTATTTTGATGTGAAGCGATCCGAAAATCGTACGATCTTTAAAATGGATTAAGACGATTTAAAAAAAAAATAGACTTCTGCATTCGATGACAGAAAAAGGGGAGAAGGATGGGGGAAAAAAACGATGCACATAATGTTAACATGCACCTCGCATTTTCGAGGACAGAAGATTTCGGTAGGTTCGACGAGAAGCGCCCAGGTGTGGGAAGGGAGCCACTCGACGCACACACACACGAAGATAACCGGTGTCCGCCCGCCGCCGGCAGGTTTCCTCACTTTGCTGCCAAAGGCATACAGTGCTATTTATCGGCCGATAGGCGCGGAATGATGGCGCCCGAAAAAAAAGCTAACCTTTGAATGAAGGAGGCTGCGTACCTGGTGCCGCAGACCCAGTCTGGGAAGCCTGGCGGCGTTCCCTGCCGTTGTCGTGGCAGCAGAACAGAGAAACGTGAAATTGAAAGAAATAAAGAAATAAAAAAAAACTGTGCGGTTAACGAGCGAGGACGGATGGGAAAGGGAGGTCACAGCTGTGTGGCTGGTTTTACAGTTGCCTGAGCACCGCGAGCCGGCGACGGCGGTCCTCCTCGGCATCACTGGGGATCCCGGCGGCGTTCCGAGGCTCATCGGATCGCGAGCGGCGGCGGCGATCGGATGACGCGGCGGGAGCCGCTGCGGCGGACGACGAATCATCGTCATCATGAACTGACTGCTGTTGTTGTTGCTGTCGCGCGGCACGGTCATCCATCACGTGAAACACCCAACCCACGACGTTTTGGGCGTCCTCCGGCAGAAACGGTTGCGACTTGACGTTCGCGATGCTCGATGCCAACTCGGACGCAAGTCCCCGACGCGCTGCGACTTCAGCATAAAGGCGTTGCAACAATTTTTCTCGCAACGTGACCGCTTCCTCTTCCGAATGTAGCAACTTCGGCTTGTCGTGGAGTCCGTCCACATACGACCGCAAGGCTTTGCCCACCATGCGACGCGCGTCGGTGCCCCACGTTACGGACGAGGGTGATGATGCGGTCACGGGTGACCGGGCTGCAGCGGACGACAACATTGAAGGGTTTTCTACCGGAGCACTGTGGACGGTACCAGCCAGCGGAGGTGGCGAGGTGACTGCGTCCTCGGCGGTGCCGTACCAATCGCTAGCTACGGAGGGTAGTTCTGACGCAGCTGCGGCAGACGTAACGCCAACGGACCGCACCGTCACGGCACGGGCGATTTCCTCGAGGCTCTCTGCTAACTGCGTCGGGTCACGGCGCGCCATGTCGCGGGCATCTCGACGCACGGACCGCGAGTGGTAGGGAGAATCCTGCGCGGCATACCCCGGGCTGCGAGCCCCCACGGATGGCGACCGGTCGCCGCTGTGCGCGGGGGAGGGCGCGACGGACATGCTGTACGCGGCCTCGCGGATCGAAGGGATCGCCAAGTTCTCCAGGATCTGGTGATGCGTGGGTTGCACGCCATTGGCGGTGGGATCGTCCTCTGTGGCGGCCGGCATCGTCGATATGTCCCCACCGGTTCCCACGGTGAACTGGCGCTGCTTGCGTTGGGCTACGTGGGTCAGGTCGTCGACTCGTGCAGCGAATTTTCGCACGGCATAGCCGCGAGGTTGCACGTGTTGAATGTCCTCGATGGTGCTGCCGGTAGACTCGAACGTGTCTCGGAGCGCCTTCCAGGTCTTCATGATAGGAGTGACGCCCTTCACGCGTGCGGACGATGGGAGGCCGCGGCGATGAGACGATCCGCTTCCGATGCTACCGCGGTCCGCTCCATTCATTTCGGCGAGCCAAACGTCCCGGTGACTAAAGGAGTGCGGATCTTGGTCGACGTCCGACAAGGAAAATCCGCTGTCGTTTAACAAGTGGTTCTCGGTTTCGGGCGCGATGAGAGCGGCAACGGACATGCACGCAACGTCGGTGAGCTCGTCGTGAAATTGAAAACTGGGAAGGCCCTTCTTCTTCTCGCCGGATGCAGGCTCTCGACTCTGTAGCATCCCCATGTTCTCAACCCACTTTTCTATGTCGAGCTTGGTCAAGGCGTCGATGTCGTCCAAGTCACGATCCGACAGCGCGTCGTTACCTTCAGAGGGGGGCGTGTTGCGGCGGACAAACTCATACAGCACGCGTCTTCGTGCAAGCTCGGAACGGACCATGCCGAGGATCGCATGGTCACTATAGGCCAGCACGGTTCCCGAAATCGGGCATTGCTGCCGAAGCTTCAAGAGCGACTCCGTAATTTTGCTCAAAAACTCTCGATCTCTCGCGTCGTGGGAACTGGCGCCGCCTGCAGCGAGAAGCGCTTCCTCAGCTAGCGCCATGCCGCTGCCGTGTTGTTGTTTATGCCGCTGCGATGCCCGTGGTGCTGCCGCTCGCTGTCGCCTACGCAAGTCACGCAGCCGCTCGACAGTCTGGTCGGCTTCGCTTGATTCATCGTCGGAGGGCGACGATGCCGCCGCTTTGGGTTCCTCTTCGGATCCATGATCCACCTCCAAGGTGGATGCGGCATTGTTACTTTTACCCGAACGAGCGGCGGCCGCTCTCCTCGGCTTCTTGGCGGCCGCGGGGGGTGGCTCCACCACCCCAAGCGTGGCGGCTTTAAACTCCTCAAAGTACGCCTTGGCAACGGGGAGGACCTCCTGAACAGCGGGATGCGCCATTTTTTCGGCATCCTCGGCGGCGTCGGGATCGAACAAGACGATATTGTTTACTACGGACAGTTCACCGGTGAAGAAGCGCACGACGGCCTGAGTCGGGTGAAGGTCGTTGCCCTCGAGGTATTGCCGCACCGTCGCCATTTGCTCGTCCGAGGCATCGTCACCATCACGCGGGTCCACGACGACAGCTGGGTACCATACGGCGTCAAAGTCGCACCAGACGGGCGTGCCAGGGGCGAAGGGCGGGTTGTACTCCTTGCTGCCGGACATGATCTCTCGCTTCCGAGTAGAGTTGAATTCTGGGCGAGTAGTTTTCTTCTTGGGGAGAGGGATGGGGGACGAGTGAACCGGGCGAGATGAGAAGCAGTCGTGTTCGGGACGTGTCCCCACAACTCTTTCTCCCGAATGCGCTCTCGACCCGTGCCTCTCCACTCTTCGTTCTCTGTTGTTCTTAGAGAGCAGCACGCGTGAGCGACCGCCGCGTCTCCCGCTCACATCTCACTCGTCGGTGCGTTTCCGACCCGCCTACAGATATTCGCTACGTCGCGCAGCCAGGGGGGGAACACTGCAATCCTCTCTATCGGCGTGTTAGCAGCAGAAGACCCCCGCAGCCGCGCAAGCCGCTACGGGAGGGAGTCAACTGGTTTTCAAAAGGGATTCAAGGCTTGACAGAACGCGGGCACGCCCCCCGTGGTGTCCACGAGCAGCCACCGAGAAGAGGAAAACCGGAGTAGCGCATCGATGCGGTCCAGCCTCGTCGAGGCATCGTCGCATAGCATCCCAGGGCCAAAGAGCGACAACACTCCCTTTTCTGATTGGCGACCGCTTTCCGAAAACGAGGACGGTGGTGCCAGGGAAGATAGATGGAAGGGCACGCTTTCAGCCGTCGGTGGTTGAAACAAGGACGAATGCAAGGAAGATTCCGCCGGTGCCGTGGCGCTGGACGCGGCCGCGCACCGACGATGCAGCCATGTCGCAGCCACGCGCACAGGAGACACGTATGGAACGCGAAGGCGTTGCGTCATGTCGGCGGTGGCAGGCAAGAGACACGCGGCAGCTGCAACGTCACAATCGTTCGCAAGGCGGTCCCATGCGAACACAACGCGCGACAATGCCGCGAGCGCCGCGGCCACAGTCGTCGCGGGTTGAACCTCCATGAGCCACGAACTGGCGGCAAGAGCCATCGCCAACAATCCCGCGCCATAGCCAGCGGAGCGGAAGGCGGTGCGGTCGGCGTCTGTCAAGGACGTGGCCACGATGCCGCTCAGTGTGCGAGGATCGACCGCACGACTACTCAAGAGCATGCCGAATAGTCGACTCCATGCATCCAGGACGGTCGCGTGCACGTATTGGCATCGCGACGCGATCTGAGCGATGAAAGCCACCAACTCGGCGTCGCGCGCCCGCCAGGCAGCGGTCACGAGATCCGCCGGCGAGGTCACGACGACGTTTGTGCCGCCGCTGGAGAGATCGCGGACACTGCCGTCGTATGGTGAGCGCGCGTCTCGCACGACAGCGTCGCGCAGCAACTGAAATCTTGCCACGAATGCGACGAAGTGGCCCGTCGTGATGCCCGCCCACATGCCGGAAAGGTCATGCATTTCAACGTGGCAGAGCCCCTCGAGGGTCGCGGCAGGCGGCAGGACGAAGTCGGAAAGGCCTCCACCGCAGGCGATGAGGTGCGTTTCCGCCAAGGTGATGCGGTCCAAGTGCTGCCGGTGCGCCGACGCGCCGGCGTCAGCCACCTCTTGCGCGGCGTCGGTCAGCGCGTCGAAGCCTCCGGTGACCATGAGGCCCCGCCGGTAGGCCGACAGGACGGTCGCAATCATCGTCGCACGGTCGCCGCTAAAAGACAGAACGACGTTTGGTGGGAGCAAACCGTCCATAAAGGAGAAGGGTATCACGTCCGACGACGCTGCCGGTTGATGCCCCAGGGAGCTTTGAGGCGGGGGCGGTGCAGCCACGGCGGGATCGTCGTCGCGCGACGGTGCCATGCGACGCGACTGTGCGGATGCCGTTGCTGCCGTGACCGTGACCGATGTCGACGACGAGGAAGTCAGCGGGGAGGATGCTGCCTGGGCCCTCGCTTCCAACGTGTGGAGATGCAGGGTGTCCAGTGGGACCGGCGCCTGAGCGAGGGAGCAATAGCCAGCGGCGAGATGCGCACAGTGAACGGGGGAGCAGCTGAGGCAGCGGTAAAGCGCGATAAGGGCGACATGATCCAGGACGTGCGGCGACACGCGGTTCTCCGACAGCTGGCTCGCAACGACCGCGACAGCGGGATGGCAACACACGGCCGCAACGGTGACTGCGAGGTCCGCCTTCCCCGCGTTAAGTAACGCGCTCGTGGCACGGAAGGCAGCAGCGTGGCCATGAAACACCAAGCTCTTAGCCGCTTCCGCGTCGTAGATAGCGGATACCAGGTGGTCCGCTGCGGACGACGATGACGGCTGACCCCAACGCACAAGCGGCTGCTCCGCGTGGAGGTCATGCGTCGACGGCGTATCCAGTGGAAGCCGACCGCGGTTCACGTCGGTGGTGTTGAGGCTCGTGAATCCGTCACCACGGTTGCAGGTAGCACACGTCAGGACGTAGACGAGCGCTCGCCTCGTATCGCCATTCGCCAACGCGATGCGCGCGGCGACGTCTGGCTGCCCCCCTGATATGAACAGCTGTGCGCAGCGGTCCAACCTGCCGGCATCCTGCCAGACGTCCGGCTTGCTCAGAAGATGGCGCCCCGCCGCAAGGCTAACTTGCCGCCAGTGTTCGAGCGAGACCCGTGGTGCTAAGGACAAGGCCCGGTCGTACTCGCCGACTTCGACCAGCAGGTCACAGGCCTCGACGGTGCGCCCCGCGACAACCAGGCTATCAATCGCCCCTTCTATGCGTGCTTGGCGGATAGACGAGCCGCTGTACGCGGAAACGGTGCGACGTAAACTGTCGATTCGACTCGCGGCCTCAGCGGCGACTTCGGCAACCACGTCTTGCGGCGGGGACAGAAAGACAGCTTGGTCCATCAACCCTTTGCCACCGAGCAGCATAGTTCGCGTGGGCACCACCGTCAGCGCTGACGACACGACGGTGAGCAAATCACCGCGCTTTGAAGCTTCCGTTTTCGATGATGCATCCGACGCGTTGTTTTCACCCGCCGCCGTCCACCCAATGCCGCTGGTGTTCGGTGCTGCTCGGCGCGCGAGCTGTTGCAATTCCGTTTGCAAGGCGCCCCATAATTCGGGACCGAACGGACCGCCATCTGCTGCGCGAAGAATGAGCCACGCCAGGGCATCCACCGAAAGACGCGCGTTGTCCACATCTGACGGCGGCGCCTTACCATTACGACTGACGAAGGCGGTCACCAGGCGCGCCAGCCAGCAATCCGACGCCATCATGGCAGGGTAACCCGTGCGGGCGGCGCGTTCCATGGCGTGGTCCAGCGTGGGCGACACAAAGGTGGCCAGCGTGTCGAATAAATACTGCTGGCGGTGGATGGCGCCGCGACCCGATCCCGAGATGGTGTCGCGGATACTCCGTGCACAAATGGCGGCCGCGCCGAGAAGAGCGGTGGCCTCGCTGCCGGAGCTCCAAACACGAGAGGTGCCGTCCCGGCTGCTGGTGACGACGAGGCCGGGCGCCAAGGGGTGCGTGGCGACGCCGTAAACATCGGATGCGTGGCCAGCGACGACATACAAACAGTGCAGTTTCTTCGCATTCCACACGCGCACGGTGCAGTCCCACGAGCCCGAATAGCACACATGCGCCATCGTGAAGGACCAGGCAACCGAACGGACTTTGTCCGTGTGGCCAAAGAGCTTACCAAATATGCCGGGTTCTTGACTGTCGAGCGTCGGGACGACATACCGAGAGCACGCGGGCGTCATGTTGCCCACATTGCGCCACAGGCAACATGCTGCGTCGTTCGCCGCCGAAAGCAGCCAGCCCGGGACGAACGGGTTGAAGGCAAGGTGAAACACGGACTGGTCGTGTCCATGAGACAGCACGTGAAGCGGCGTGGTAAAGGACGTGTCGCTGCCCGTGCGCTGGCCAAATAGGTTCGGATGGCGGCCCGCGAAGAGTCTGCCCAAATCGAAGACGCGCACGGTGGCATCCTGGCAGGACACCGCGAGGGTCCAGCGCGCCGCGCATCCATCTCCGGTCGGTCCGTAACGCCGGAGCAGCTCATCCGACGTGGGCAGCGGGCTGGCCGCAACGCCAAAAGGGGCGGCCTTTTCCGGAAATACGAGTGACGCGAGGACCGTGCCGTCTGCCGCGGCCACGATCTGTAGCGTTCCATCCCGGGAAGACGACGCCACGATCGCCGATGACGCGGTGAGGCTCAAGACCGTACGGTGGCCCAGAGGCGGCGGCGGTGGTTGCGGCTGGGATGGGGCGGTGGCGGTCGCTGTGATGTGCGACGACACGTCGGCCACTGGCCATGGGAGAAGCTGTACGCGCCACGTCAGATCCTTGTGGTTGTTGCGCCTCCAGCGTTGCCACGACACTCGGCGCGCGAAACTCGACGCTACGGAATCCTCGGCCCCGTTCGTGGCGGGCGCGACGAATTCATACACCGCAACTTCACCGCTCCGAAGTCCAACGGCTAGCAGCGACCCGCATGCGGAAAGATGCACACTGTAGCATGCGGTCCGCACGGCGATGGTGTGCGTCGTCGACAGAGAGTCCAATGAGAATAAGCGCACGGTCTCGTCGAAGCTCCCCGTGGCTACGATGCGTTCGCACGTGGACGGATTCACGGCGAAAGACGTGTCGAAGACGGATTCGGCGTGGCCAGGGGCGGTGGACGCGACGGGCAGCAACGATGACAGCACCGATACCACCAAACTGCCGTCGCTGCGCGTGAACACCCCTGTGCAAGGGACCCCAGGCGTCGATCGGCCGCCGCTGCCAGCGCGCTCCGGCCCCGACCCTGCGGAGATGGCTCCCCCAGAGGAAATGACCGACGTCACGAATACTGGCCACGTCGCCGTGGCCGCATCGGACGTGGAGCGCTTCGTGGCGCGACGGCCCGCATCGGCCCCCCGGTCCTCCCCTGCAGCCAACAAGGCCGTGCGATTCACCACGCCCGGAGCCGCCGCATGCCAACGTGTGACAATTTTCGAACGGCCGTCACAGGTGACGAAGGAGCCGGGCTCTTGCGTGTCCCAGGCCACGCCTACAATGGCTGGCCGCCCAAACGCCCGGTCATCCTGAAAGGTACGGATGACATGAATCGACCCCGGTAAACCCTCCGCGTTGACCAGCACGAGACAGCCGTGCGCGAAGGCGACGAGCAGCAACGCGCTGCTGTCACTGGCCAGCGGGTCGAAGGTCAACCCACTCACGCAGTAGGGGAACGACGTGTACTCGTCGTCGCTGTCGGCGCCGTTGGCCCCGAGCTGTTCGAGGCACGGTGTCACGACCGGGCGCAGGTCGCCATGTTGTTCAACGGTCAGTGTGTGCGTGTTGACGAAGGCAATGCAACCTGCGGTGGTTCCCACGACGAAGCTCGCGGGGTGGCGGCGGCATGGCTCGGCGATGCAGCAGACACTCTCAAACTCCACTGCGGCTGGCAACGAGAAACGGCGCAGCGTCGTAACGGTCGACACGATGCGACCGAAGCTCGAAGGGGCGCCAGCCGGCGGCGCTTGGCGCGACAGTTCGCTAAACACCACGTAAACGACCGGTTCGTAACTGAGCACGCCGCCGATCAACGCGACCCCAACGTTCGCGGTCGACATGCAAAACGACATGGCCATGAACGCAGACTCCCCATCCTCGCTGCCTCCCTCGGGCTCCTCTAGGCAGGTGCCGAACAAGGCCGCTGGGTTCTCATAGACGGACGGAATGGCCGCCGTACCACTGGAGGCAATCCCGGCGGCCCCGTCCTGCGCTTGTCCTTTCCGTTGACCGCGAAAGTTAATTGGTTGAAATCGACGCGCCTCGTAGGTGGCGTGGCCGACGAAGCCTTCTCCGCCTCCCGAGCGATGTTGCTGAGAGAAGGGCGCTGTGCCATTCACCGCAGCGGCCGGGGACTGCCCGGTGGCGTCGGCGGCGACAGCACCTTCCGCGGATTCGAGGAACCAGAAGTAAACAATGCCGCCGGTCGTCACCGCGCCGACCTGCTGCCCGTCGGTGCCGATTCCGATGATGGATTCGTCCGGACCATGCAGCATGCCCATCCAACGCAGCTGGTGAACCGAAGACATCGCGCCGATCGACGGCGGGGCGCTTGACGGCTGAGGCGGCGATGATGGCGTGTCGCCGAGAAGGGCATCGCGGCCCGGCACCGTCGTCATGCGATGGAGGTGCACGCAGAGGTTGGACGCGCTGCCAATCAATCCACGCGACGCAAGGGTGAAGGTAAGGCCGTTCGCGGAACTCTGCTGATCCAACTGCGGAGGGTCGGATCGGTAGGATTTCTTGGCCTCCTTCGCCTGCTGCTGCTGCTGACGCTTTCGAGTACGAGAGGTGGCGGCGCTGCGTCGGAGCGTTCCCACCCCGACGGGCAAAACGGTGACGAGCTCCATATTCCACAAAGGTCGTGTGGAATGCTCGTCGTGTTGCGGTTGTTGGATTATTGGGATTGTTGTGTATGGAGTGAGACGACGGTGAGTCGTCCGCGGAATTCCGAGAGAAAGAGAGAGAGGCGATGAAGAGAAAAGAGCGAAGGTACTGGGCGCTACCCTGCTCATCTCGGCACACACCTTCAGCAACGACGTGTGCACGCCTGGCATCCTATGGTCGCAGGAACGGTGGTGTGCCGAGTGTCAACGAGGTGTAGCACAGTCTAGTGGAAATGGGAAAAGTCTAGTCGTAGGATAGAGATCGAGCGAATAACAAGAGGAGGTGGAAAGGTTTATTCTTTCCCGATTCGAATGCTCGTCGGTCCGGCAGCTCCTCCCTAAGGGTGGCCGGAAGGAAGGGTCGCGGCGATGCGACTTTCGGACGCCAGTGTCTGCGCCATGTAGCCGGCGCCGTCGCCGTGTCGCTTCCCTGAGGATGTCGACGCCGCGTCCGCGCTACGTGGCGACTTTGGCCGTCCACCAACGCCGTCGCGGTGGTGCGAACGACCACCTGCACTCCGGCTCGAGGAAACGGAATGCCCAGAAGGCGTCGGGGACGTATTGTAGCGCGCCCGTGCGGACAGATTGGGAGACGCGGCGGTCGTGTTGTAAGCCGTGACCGGTGGAGCTGGCGGCCGTGGCGGTGCCTCGTGGCTCGTTTGAAGCATGCCCTGGATTAGCTCCAACAGCTGCCTTCGCCCTTCGTCGGAGGCCAAGAGCGCTGGATCGAGGACATTCGGCGACGCGCCGCCACTCGACGCCGCAATCGGACTTTGAGCGGCCGCGAACACTCCCGATGGTGCCGAAATGGATATTGGCGGCGGTGGATGCACACCGCCGGATCGATCGGACAGCGACGCCGTATCGACGTCTTGTGACAATGGCGGTGGTCTTCGCGGAGGGACGGAGGAGGCCGAAGGGGGCGGTTTGCCCGAAGCCGAGAACGACGACGACGGCGACGACGCCACCGCAGCCGACTGGCCCCCGACGGGAACGTTGACGCTCGCACTCGGGCTAAAGGGCTGCGCTGTGGGCCAGAACACCGGCGTTGGCCCTGGTGACTCCGAACTCAAACTGTTTGCTCTCGTCGACGCGGCCGGCGCCATCGGGTTGGCAAGTGCGGGCTGGAACGCTGCTGACGTCGTCGCGAAGCCAGAGGACGCGGCCGCGTGAGGCACCTTCCGACCGATGGGCGATGCGACGTCCAGGCGCGTGCTTTGACCAGGAGCCACGAGGTGGGTAGACCCGGGATGGCTGCTTCCACCAACCGCCGACGATGACGAAGGCGGAACCGTTGGGCTACGGCGTCGCATCAGCGGGACTGGAGACGAAGCTGTGCCGTTCGCGCGGCCTAGGGAGCTGGCGTCGAGGTATTGTTGGTTTGGACCACTTGCGGCCGTGGGACCGCAAGGAGCCGTCGCGCCCGCCACGGCCGCGCGCACCGCCATCGCCTCTGCCTTCAACGCCATGTTCTCAGAGAGCAATTGTGCGAGCCTCTGACGCAGGCCGTGAGCCTCCGCCTCCACCTTCGCTAACCCCTGCTCACGGTGCTTTAGTGTCGCGTCGAGTCGCGACACGTCGGATTCTAACTGAGCGGCAACGGTCTTTGGCACAAACTCATTGCGGCTTCCCACCGCTTCGCCCAACTGCCGCGTTAACGTCGTTACTTTGTCCTCCTTCGACAACAGCGTGTGACGTAGCGTGCCGACCTCCGTGGCCATCTTCGCCGACTGGCGTCGCAATTGCCGCATTTCCTGGTGATCGCGGCGGGCGTTTTCACGTATCACGATCGCCACCCGGCGCGCGACATCGGCCGTCGTCACTGACGACCGCTTCGTGCGACAAAGGCCCATCCCGAGGCGGTGGAGGAAGAATAGATCGACTTCCTGAGGACGGCAGAGATACTCCTGACGTCTCGGTGGAGGAGCCGGTGCAACGAACGACACGTCCACCGAACTCGAATCGTTGCTACCCGGAACACCGCCTGGGCGGTCCATGACGCGGTTGATATCTGCGAGCAGCGCCGAGGTCGCTCGCTGCTGGTGGTTACGACGAGCGGCGGCAATCAGGCAATTCATGACTTGCTCCACTACCGCTCGACGACTGACGTGGACGGACGCGGCGTTCACGACACAAAGCAGGTCCTCAACGGTGGGAGCCTCGTACAAAAACACGGCCGACGCGGCTGCGCTATTGGACGTCGTGTCCGCACCCAAGCCGGATGGCGCGTCGACAAGGCCTGTCTGATTCAACGAACGGACGTGGGTCTGCGGCTGACCAAAAAGACGATATGTTAGCGCAGATCGCCGTCGTCCGCCGGCGCTCAATTTGCACATCGCGACTACCGCGATCGCCGCCACGCGCAGCGAAATGCGTGTTGAGGCGGTTCGTTTCGGCCCAGTCGACATCGCATTGGAAATGTACGAGGCATCGAAAAACGACGACGCGTCCAGCAGCGTGATATCGGAAGATGTTGCATGCTGCTTGTCATCGGGTGACTGAGGATGGGGAGATGAAGAGGAATGGGCGATAGTGGGGTCCCCGCCACCCGGCTTCGGTTGACCTCCGGGCTGTTGGTTCTCGAGAGGCACGGATGTGGACGACGCGGCCTCCGCGACCACCGCTAACGCCCGTTCGTCATCCAGGACCATACGATAGAGCACCTTCCGCTGCGCGAGCAGCTCCGCCGACCGGCCACGCTCCAATTGCACCTCGTTAGCCATCAAGACGACCATGCGCCATAAGGAGGCAATGTCCGCGTGGCAGGCGAGCGCACCTTGCTCTTGCGCCGCCACGAGGTCGAGCGCGGCCGACTTCGCTTTATGCTCGGCACGACTTTCCGTCAGCAGTCGCTGCCGATCTTCGCTACTCGAGGCCAGTTCTGCCTTGAGCCTCGCGTTGTCCGTCCAAGCCGCACTGAGCTCGCTGTCCGCCACACCTACCTTGGCCTCGAGTTGAAACACCGTCGACTTGAGCTGCTCCACTTTGAAGGCGTTGTCCGCCAAGGCGTCGCGAAGACAACGTTCCGTGTCGTGCCATTCACGGAAGCTCGCCGCTTGGTCCATCTGCTTCGACGTGGTAACGCGCTGCAGCTGTTCCTTTGTGGACGTCACTTCGGATTGAAGGGCGTTGCGACTGTGTTCGAGCGACGCGGCCCTCTCCTGCAGCTGGCGCCACGACTCCATGATTTGGGAAAGGCGATGGCCGACACGCTGCCACTGGGCCGTTTGGACCGCGACGGCCGTGAATGGGCTCCCTCCGCCAGTCGCCGGTAACGACGCGTCTCCCTCCGAGGCAGCGGCATGGGGCGAAGCATCGACCCCGACCTCGGCGGTCGGAAGCACGGTCTGCGTGAAGAAAGCTAGGTGCTCTTGCTGCTGCATGATCAGATGACGCAATTGGCTCGACAGGGCGGATACCTCTTGGCACGCCTGTGAGGACTGATGCTCTAGTGCGGTGACGTCCAAGTGACGCTGCGTGAGGGCGGCAGCCGTTTCTCGCTGTTTCCGTTCGGCGGCGTCAACCCTGTCGCGCTCCGCGGCCAACTGCGCTTCCAGACGCTCTCGCTGCTCTGCATCGACGCTAATTTGCTGTTGCAGATCGTTGATGACGCACCGAACCGATGCGCTCATTTCGGCCGCGGACGACGCCAGCGTCGTCGCCCGCGTATCCCAGGGAATCGCCCCGGACTCGTCGCTGACACCGCCTGGATGATCCGCGGAGACAATCACGACGCTGCTGCCGTGGCGGTCGTCTGGAAGTCGTGGAGGTTGGCTGCGTGCTGCGGGCGCGCCCCCACGACCCACGGAGCCCCCGGTGGGGAGTGTCACTTCCGGCAACGTTAAGGGAGAGTGGTGGGGGGGATACATGCCGTCGACGGTGGCTCGGCGGGCAGCGTGGAGAGCCCCCACAGCACGCTCGAGGGACAAGGACACATGCTGCAACGCGGCGCGTTCAATGCCATGTTGTCGTTTCGCATCCTCCAGTTGTTGCCGCAAGAGCATGTTGTCACTGCTGTCCCGTTGGCTGTCGAACAAGGCACGTTCGAGGCGGCCAAGTTCCCCTTCCGCGGACCGGATTTTGTGTTGCAGTCGTTCGCGTTCGGCTTCATCCGCCATGCGCAGTGTCCGTTCTTGATGCAACAGCGCGTCGGATTCGTCCTTCTTCTGCCGCGTCGATCGCAACTCGTCTCTGAGATTGTGATAATCGGAGAATTGGGTGCGTAGCCGGCCTGCCTCCTCCGCCTCGGCTTGCAGCAGATGGATGCGGTCGCCTAAGGCGTCACGACTGATCGACAGCTGCGTCATGGACAATTTCAAATCGTTGAGCTCCTTGGACAAGGCGTCCAGCTGGGCGTTGCGGCCCGCGAGCGTGGCGTCGCGGTCGGCCAGCTGCTTCACGAGGGTGAGACGGCTCGCATCCCCCGACGTGGCATCGGTCAGGGCTCGCTGAAGCTCCTGTTCTGTGGTCGTAGCATGCGCTTGGAGCCGGATGACTTGTTGACGGTAGTCCTCCAACCGTTCGTTGTCGCGGCGGGAATCGCGTTCCAAGCGCTCCATCTGCTGGTCACGCTCCCTCAGTTGCAACACCACCCGGTCGGTTTCTTCGCGTACTTGACGGTCGATTGAGCCTCGCAGCTCCTGGAGCGCATTGTTCGCGGTCAGACGATCTAGCTTCTCTTGGCGCAAGGCGTCACGAAGGCGATCATTGTCCTCGTTGGCTTGCCGCAGGCGCTCCGCGATGGACGATCGTTCCGACTCCATGAAGTGGCAGCGCTCCTTGTAGGGGGCCAGCTCGCGCACTTGCCGTTGCGCCTCCGCCACCATGGACAGGCCTGAGTCGTGGCTAATGGCCGAAGCGCGTGCCTGTGACAACTCCTGGCGCAGTTGGGTCGAGGACTTTTCGTGTTCTTGTGTTGAGGAGGCATCACCGCCGCCATGGGGAGCGGTGGGATGCTGTCGGTAGTGAAACGTCACGGCTGGTGAAGCCGCCACGCCGGACGTTGCGTGTTGTTGGGCAGCGGCTGGCACCAGGTGCGTCACCCCGCTGTACAGGGGCGCTTGGTGATCGAAGTTCATCGATGAGCCGACAAAGTCATAGCCCCCGGCAGCGTGTGACCGCGAAGAGATGTTAGAATTTTCCGTGGACGACATGGATATTACGCCGGACATAATTTGTTGCGCCGAACAACCAGCGGCCGCCTTCGGGAGGGAAAAAAAGGGACCGGGAAAACAAGAGGCAAGAGGCTGGATGACGAATCGTGAGTGGTTTAACCGCTCAGGTCAAGAGAGACTTAAACGGTGACGTCAATCCACAACAGGCCAGCGGGATAGGAGCGCGGTCGACATGCCCAACGCACGCTGCCCGAGCGCCGCTCCCGTGTCGGGATGGTAGTATTCCGCGTATCCGACCTGCCGCTGCATTGCCGTGCTGCGATTCCACAGCTGCTGGTAAGCCACCGTTGCTGCGTCGCGAAGGGCATCAATGTGTTCGTCTGTTGACGCCTTTCTCATTGGCGCCGATAACCTCGATAGCCCTTCCAGCACAATCCAATCCGTCGGCGGCCACGACGGCCCTCGCCACATTAACGTCGAATCGCAAGGATCGAAGACGTCGGCTTCACTTCGCGCAACGGTGGCCACGCCGCCGCCGCCCGCGGCCGCTCGGGAAATAAAATCCCTGCTGAGTGACTTCACGAGTCGGGCGGCCACATCGGGCGGCAAGCGCCCACCGAGGAGCAGCGGCATCAAGCCATGAATGGTCTTGCGTCGCAACGGACGCCGCTCGCAACGACTTGGAGGCACCGAGAACGACGACGGCGAGGCATCATCGTGGCACGCGTAGAAATGGCTCACGAACCAATGACCCTCATCTTGTTTGTAGTCGCGGAGAAGTGCGGCGGCGATGACGGAGGCGGCCGTGCGGCATTCGTGCGCGAAGGTCGCTAATCGATGGGACAAAGACGATTTGGGGGAAGCAATCGTCGTGGGGCGACGCACGCGCGCGGCAGCGGCAGCGATCGTGTCCGCTGTGTCGGCGAGGGTGTCGTATCCCCCCGATAAAACGGCATTCACTCCCGCATCCTCCACGTTGAACACACGCCGCCGTCGCCACTGCTTCTCATCGACTTTTCTGTTGACGGACGGTTTTCTTCCCGCCGCGGCTGTCCGGCGACGCGACGAGCACGACGACGACGACAATCGTTCGGTGGCCGTCGCGGTGGTCGCCGCCACCTGCAGGATGGCGCTCGCATTCCACTGATACTGATGCCGATAGCGGTACAACAGCACGATGAACTCGGGATACATGTCTCGGGCCAACGCCATGGATCCACCGGAGGCAGCATCGGAATCCTCATCAGCAGCTTCTTGTTGCGCGTGAGGATTGACCAACTTCTTTTTCTCTGCTATGCGCGCGGTGTCCAGCCGCCGGGAAGGGCCATCGTCGTCGCAGCAGAGTGCCGATTCCGATGCCTCTTCGTCGCCATCGTCGTCGCGATTCCACACGTGCACCGGGTCGTACAAAGGACTGGCATCGAGACCCGATTCCCAGGGATGGAGGATCGACACCAAGCCGTTGCCATCGAGATCCCGGTGGGTTCGCCAAAAGTCAAGATACGACTTGGCCTGTTCCAACCAGTGGACAAAAAGCCACAAGGGTGGAAACGACGAGTCGAGATCGTCAAAAACGGCCTGTTCCACGTCCCTTTGTGACGGGCCGTTGTCGCCGTATTCGGGTGCGCTCCACTCCGTCCAAAATCGCTGCCCCTCCTTCTCGCGTCCCGCTGGCAAACGTCGGAGTAGTCGCAACGTGCTCTTCCACAGCTCGGCGAGCGCGAAGGGTATCATGGGCATCTGTGACAAGTCCGCAAAGCGTGTGCCGCGCGAGTATCCAAACATCCAGCCCGGGACCCCTAGCTGCATGGGGTCGCCTTCCCAGTAAATCATCTCCGGGATGAAACCGGGAAGAAAGGGCGGCGCCCCGGGGGGATGCAGCGCCGGACCGTCGTGCGTTTCACTCGTGTGCGTGACTTGCATCGCGAGCAACGTGGCGAACTCCTCCAGGGCGCGACGATACTCCTGGGGGCAGAGGGGCTGAGTGGGATCGGGTGCGGACGACGAGGACGTGACGACCGCTAGACGAGCGGACGTCATCACGTGAAAGCAGGAATCCCACAGCCACTGATGCGGGCCGTATTTGATCAACGAGGGCCGCCGATAGCCAAAGCGCAGGCGACCGACCACCTCAGTCGTGGCGCTAGTGACGGATGCGCATGCGCTCACGGGGGACAGGTCACTCTCGGCGTGGGGTTGCGAGTGACTGTTGCACCACAGCCGACGATCGACGCTGCCTCGAACATAGTTTCGCGAGAGAATAGCGAGCGCGCCTGCGAGGTACGTTTCGTCGGTCAACTTGCTGTTGCCAGTGGGCGATGACTGGGCGTTGACGCGACGCGCCGCAATCGCCCCTGCAGGACGCACAAGCATGCCAGTGCATCTGTCGTATCTGACCTCTTCGGCGGACGACGACCCACCTACCCGATGATCGTCGTCGGAAACGACGACGGATGAAGCAACGCTCGCGCGCGAGAACTCTTCCGGTGTGGGAAGGTTTCGTCGAACGAGCCACCGGGTAAGAGGCACGGCAAATCCGTCGTGATGAGCAAACAACACGGCGCCGATCACCGCTACCACCGCAACGGCGACGGCACCCAACAGACAGCAAGCAAGAATGGTTCTCAATAAAGCGGCCACCCGGCGAAGCAGGGAAGGCGCCCGTTTCGCATCTGGCGATGGCAGGCGACCCTGCGGAGGCGACACGCTGCTGCCCGCAGTTGCCCGCAGATGCGAACCACCAGAGGCGACGGCGGCACGACGGCCACCGCCAGTGTGAACATTCCGCTCCATGTCTCCCTTGCGACCTCTCAGCCCCGCCCGGCTTGACGACAGAGCGACACGGAGGAAAAAATGCGAGCGACTTGAGAGAGTTTATTTCGCGTGTGAAGCCAAGGGCAATGATTACCACCGGAACGTGCCGCGAGTACCGGGGGCGAAGAGGGCATTCGAAACACCAAACGCACACAAACGCGCACTACAACGCCCACTCCATCTCGCTTCTTCTGTGTCTTCGAAAGTTGGAATCCAATACAATCCAAATCCAACCCAGAGTTTCCCTTCCCGACTTTGAGCCGACCCGCTTCCTAGGTTTTGCTGGTCATGTGAACCCATTCCGACGTCGGCGGCACCTGATATGGGATCGAGTGCGGGTTGGCCACTTCCTTCTTGACCACCGGCTTCCAGGCCCAGAACTGATCGTATTTGCTCTCGCGTTGACGCAGAACAGGATTCCGCCACTGATCGAGGAATATCTCGTCGTCGTCCGCCGTCGGGCAATTCGGTGAGTTGCGGATCGCCTCGCGGAACATGGGCCAGGTGGGGTGATTACCGGATCCACGGTACGCGGACCACAGTTCGTACCACAAGTACATACCCGCCGTGAAGTAGGCGAACCAAAAGGGGATTTTCGGCGGAGGGGACACTCGCATGCCGTATTTATCCGCCATCTCGTCGGCCGTGGAATCCCAGCGCTCGTCCACGTATTTGATGCATTCGTCGCGCGTATATGGGAACTTCATGTCGAAGATCTCCTTTGGGAACTCATACCACTCGATGTGCGGATTAAAGTCGATGGGTACCACGGGGTCCGTCGGGATCATCGGCGGCATCGGCGGACCGGGAAGCGTGATTGCGTTGTGTCCGGTGGAGATCTCCCTCTGCTGGGTTGCGGCCGTGGGGATGATGCTCGTCGACGTGTTGCCCCGCGGTCGGCCAATCGCTAGCCGCCGAAGCATAGGGACGACACCGATCACGGAAACCTTTACCGTGTTCTTGTGTAGTGTTTCTGGAACAAAGACCTGGAACAAAGACCTCCAGCGTGGGAGAAGAATCAACAAAAATATGCGCATGCCAAGGCTCGTCCGCCGCACACATCCCAATGTGGAAGGGAGGGAAGTAAGTCGTGGGACACTACATGATTGCAGCATGATGCTGCGTGCGATGCGAGAAGGAAACGACAGGACAGGGCGGAACGGAATGTTAGCGAGCGGTGAGAGGCGATTGCTCTCCACCCGCCGCGTCGCTGGTCCGTGTGGTGGTGGGTAACATGCGTGGGGGGCCAAAACTCAAAAACTGCGGATGTTTCAACGACACTGCTTTTCGGCGACTCGTATGAAATCCCGTGGTGATGGCGCTGCCGCTGGAAGCGAGCTCCGAAGGGAGCGCAAGTCCGAGGGGGACCGCGGGTGGCCGATTTGCCCCTGCTGCGACGGCACCACGGGGCGGTCCGACCACGATGGCCGAGCCGCCGTCGCTCTGCCGTGGACCTGCGAGCGGTGGCAGTTGGTGGTCTCCATTGCCGCCGCCTTTTGGTGGATGGGGGCCGCGGGGGTTGGCCTTGCGGAAGTAGGACTGATTGCGGATCGGCGGGTCGACCTCGTCGAGTGGCGACGTCGGCGGTGCTTCCCGGCTGGAAGGTTTGAGCCCGTCGCTCATGTGCGCGTCCGACGGAGGGAGCGGCGGTTCCGCACTCCGGCTGGCACCTGGCTCCGACGGTCGTCTGGAATGGAACCCAACGGACGATGCCGACGACCCTGTGCGCAGCAACGCCAGCTTCGATTCCGCATCGCCACTTCCCGGCGTCGCGGCGGCGGTGGTTACGGAGTCCGGCAGCACGAGCACCGTGGACGCATCCACCCCGTGCACCTCGCGTGCTTCCCGTGCCGCCGCCAGCTGCCTTCGCTCCATCTCCACACGAATTTCGTCCCGTGAGGGCATGATGTGCGAGCCACAGAGCGACGGGGTGTTGGAGCGCACCGACGACGCGGTGGTGGCCCCGCCGCCCCGCTGCCGCAGCGACGGGATCGCCGGAAGGAGGTTGCTGCCACTGCCGCTGCTGGCGATGCCGGCGGTGCCGCCCCCGGCGGCCGCCGTGGTGACGAGGTCGTCGGCCGAGCGGGCCGCTGCCGGATCGAGAAAAGCAAGGTCCGATGGCGGTGCAGACGGAGGCTGGTGGTTCGGCGTCAACTCCGACGCGGTGGCAAATCGCCCACGGCCCGCCGGCCTTCCGCCCGAAAAAGTCAACGTCGGAAGTGGAATGGAAGCCGGCGGCGCGGACGCGCCCGCTCCTGAGACGCGGCAGCTGGAACCCGCCACCATGTCGCCAGCGGCGTGAGAACCCCGCACAGCCGCCGCCGTGCGCCCCACAGGTGACAGCTGCAAGGCCGGTGGTGGCGCCGTTGGGCCGGGTGGCCGCCTGGACGTCGTCGGTGGCTTGTTGACGAAGGCGAGCAATGCTTCGGCGTCCGCTGGCATCGCGGCATTGGAGGCGACATGGGCGTTGAGCGTGATCGTCGCTTCCCCTTTGTGCGCCTGCCAATTGCCGTCGAATAGCTTCGACATAAGCGCTTCATGGTTTCGCTGATGACGTTGCTGACGCCGGAGTAATCGGGCATTCTCGAGCTTAATGACCTCGTCTTGAGTTAGACGCGTTCCCGGGAGCGGCGTAAGTCGCTTTTCCCTTGGGGAGCTGGGATCATCCACATCGGGGTCGAGTGAGTCCGATGCCGATGCGTGTCGCGGCGAGGCAGGCGGCGAATTGAGACCACCACTGTCCATCACCAGCAACGCGGACGACGACGACCCCTTACCATCGATCGCCGCCGCCGCCAGGTCATCTGGGTCTTGGTATATCGTATCCACGTACTCATCCACGGCGAGAGATAGCTCCTGCAACGACGCCTTGGCTGCCAACCGACGTTGGAGTTCCTTGACGACTTTGGCGAAATTCCAAGCCTCGGTGGGGCCCGCCTCGTCTTCCCCGTCGCCAACCGCCCCACCCTTTGGCTTCTTTTTGGCGAACAAGGAGGCAAAAAAGTTGCTGGTA
>ERZ1292630.1162-Hain-H41-02um-R3-1162-length-26444-cov-6_pt1 | contig 21117 bp, 8 predicted proteins | sample MGYA00564408_ERZ1292630 | MGnify/ENA primary metagenome ERZ1292630 (study PRJEB36523, sample SAMEA6512641) | groundwater metagenome | collected 2019-01-08 | study: AquaDiva: Metagenomics assemblies of 32 groundwater samples
ACAACGCTCAAACCTTCGCAAAGGGGTCTCACCACTCAGCCGCCGTCACTGTCGCCTGCCACTGCCGAACCGAGGCGCGAATCCGCTGCACCGCCTCCGGCTAACAACAGCTCGTCACCTAGGCGAAAACCCACTGGGCCTCCAGGTGGGACGGCCCCAGCGAATCCTGTTGCTCCTTCCGCCGTCGCCGCGACGAGCCCTCCTCCCGCAACCACGGCCGCGGGAAGCAAGGCGGCAGAAAGCAACGGACCCGCGTTGCGCCCTTGGCAGCAGCCAACAGGATCGGCCCCTACTGCGCAAGGCATCCCTCCCGCGCTCTCGGGGGGGACGACCGAGTTGCCGCCACCGGGAGCTGCTGGCCACGGATACCACGAGCAAGGTGGAGGCGGCGGCGGCGGCGGCGGCGTGGCGCATGACCCCCACCGTCATCATCCCTCCGCGGGGGGGCCGCCCCCATTGCTGTCCATCGAGATGGAGCTGCGCGACATCGAAGACGACTACGCCGCGGGGCGGATGGGCGCCTTTGGCGGCGCCGGCGTCGCGGACAACGTTCTCAAGGCGATGCAGAAGGTGCAGGAGTTGCAGCAGCAGCTCTATTTGCGGACGCTGAGCCACGCGCGCTCCAGTCTCGATGACGACGACGCCATGCGCAGCCTCCTGAGGGCATCCAGTAACGTGCACCGCACGGCGGCCTCCGTGGCGCCCACGGGCGGGCGAGCCCCTCCCGACCACGCCGCGGCGTCATCCTCAGGCAGCCACGGCATCGACGCAAACAGCGCGACGCCGCCAGCCGGGAGTGCTACTGGCGGTGCCGGGCGAAGTGCCAGCGGCGCGACTCCCAGCAGCAGCGTCCAGTCGCGTGCCGCCATCGGAGTGGAATCCGGCGGCTTGTCCACACCCGGCCCTTCCACATCGTCTGGCGGAGTGGGGCCGAGCTCCTCGGTGCAGACGGACCACATTTTCGACGAAATGTCGCGCGTGTTTCGCGTGCGCGAGGCTTCGATGAAAGTAATCGCGGAAAACATGAGGCAGATTCGGGGCTGCGTCCTGTCGGCCAACGAGGCGCTCAATTCTGGCCTTACCTGAGCCCTCCACCCCGTCGCCCGTCGGGACGCAAAACAGCTCCCATTTGTTTGCCTGGGACGTCATTTGATCGACCAGCCACCGAAGAGAACTCGCGCACCTGTCGTCGTGTCTGACTGGCCACGAGGGCAACACAGATTTCATCAAGAAGTCTCTCCTTCCACTGTCTCTCTCTTGGACATTTTTGTCTTTGCATTTACTCAATGATCACCTGGCCACCACAATGGAAGAAGGCGCATGCCCGTTAATCCACGTCGCCTCTGGGGCCGCCGAGGAGTTGGCTGATCACCCGACTGTCCCAAACCGACGTTCACGCGAGGAAATCGCCGACGACGACAAAAAGTTACCAACGTCTGTGACAATCATCGGCGACGGCAACTATCAGTGCACGATGTGGCCCCCGAATATAATCTTCAACGGCGTGCAGTGCGCCGCATGGATTGCATTTTGGCTGATCATCGTGTACTTGTGGGCCCAAACGGCGGAGTGCGAAGCGTCTTTGTCAGGGGGTGTCCCTTCAACCATGACCCACTCGACAGCGCCCACCACAACCGTCGCCACCACGACCGTCGCCAATAAGAGCAACGACACCGCCGGAACAACGGTGCCCCCGCCCCCGCCTGTAGGGGACGAACCGAACGACCGTCACCCGTGCACGGCATTGTTTTCCTGCGTCGGCACGATGCTCGCCGGTCTGCTGTGGTACCTCGTGCGGCTCTACAAGGCCGAGGCAGTTGTGCTGCGAATTAGCAAATGCCGACGCGTGTTGCAGGTCGAGGATCACCCCCACTTCCTTTTGTACCGCTGCTGGACGCGGGTCACGGAGTTGCCCCTGTCGGAGGCGCGAGGCCTCTCAATAGACGATGCGAACGGTACCATCGAGACGCTCCATCGCGCGAGCTGCTCCGTCCGCCGATCGCTCTGCGTCATCCGTCTTCACTACTGCGTTGGGGGCGGCCCACGCCATCTCAACCGGAGAAAGTGGGACGGCACCGAATACACGGACTCGATGCCGCTCGCGCACGCGGTGACCTGGGAGGCCGAGGAAGAGCAGATCCGGTGGGCAGCGCTCTTCGCTGAGTGCAGCGGCGGCGGCGCGATGGGGATGGCGGCGGCGCCGCCGTTGGCACTACACTTCGTGCGCCGCTGGTGGTACCCGTCACCGAAGCGAGAGGCGGTCGCCATGCTGTTGAAATCGGCACCGGAGGGGGAACGCCCGCGGCTGGCGAGGCGTCTTGACACACTGCCCGAGTGAGCGATCGGACGAAACGCCGTCGTCGTCGTCGCCAGGAGCCGATGTTTGTTACTGGGGCATTGCTGCTGTCTTCGGCAAAAGAACCGTCGCCTACCATTGCATTTTCTTTTTCAGTGTCCTCCGTCACATCTGTACATCGCAGTTCGCGTGACGTTGTGATTTCTCCGTCACGTTGTGACCTAACTGGTGACTGCTACGTCCGGGTCGGTATGATTCTTTTCTTTTTTTTGCAATTCCGGTCGGTATGATTCCATACCGCCCGTAGGTTATTACATCAACGTAACAAAGAAGGGGAATGGACCGAGATGCGCTAACGTTCCTCACCCAATGCGGCGGCCGCAATGCCGTCGCACGCGTGTTTCAAGCAGGGTTCCGCACGATGGATGACATCGACAAACGTCGCGACCTTTTCGTGACGCTGCTGAGTCCCGCCACCGCAGGGGCCGTTTTGGCGGCGCTCCAACGGCAAAAGAGTTGTGCGGCGTCCGCATCGTCCTCAAGACGATCGGGCGGCGGCGAGGCGGCGGACGCGGCGCAGTCGCATCGACGAGGAGGTGGAGGCGACGAATCCGAGAGAGGGCAGGATCCCGTCGAGGTGTCGCTGCGCGACTGGGAAACCGCATTGCAAGCGAAGCTGCGCCAGGCGGCGCTCAATCATGCGAGCAGTCTGCTAGGACCGGCGTTCCCAGGGCCAGGGCAAGCACCCTCAGGACAGAGACGGCCCGGCCGAATGCTGCGCGGCTCGTCTTGGCGAGTCAATGCTCGCAACGAAGCCGACCAGGTCGATCGGCTCAAGCAACATCTTGCCGCGTGTCGCTCGGGTCTCAAAGCTCACCGACGATACACGGCCCTACTCGGTGAGCGCCATACGTCCACGTGCCGCGGAGGGAACCCAGTGGCGCTTGCCGAGTTGAACAAGCAACTCAACGGCTTGCGCGAATACACCATGCAGGTTCTCCGGTACCTCGCTGTGGAGTGTGGGTGCCATCCGGGCGGCGGGGAGCCGGGCGATGCCGAGGAAACTGAGGAAGCCAGAGATGACGACGAGCCCCTTGCAGATGACGCCGGCTCATCACAAAAATTACGATCGGCCGCTCGGCGACCGGCCGGAAGTCGCACCACGACGGCTTCCGACGACGCTGTTCAGAAGAGCGGCGGCGTATCCGATGCCGCCGCGATCGCGGCGATGGATCCCGACGTCCGCAAAGCCGCCGAAAAAATGTTCCGCGACATTGACTTCAACGGAAACGGCATCGTGTCGCTCGCGGAGGTCGACAAGTACATCGTCACGAAGCATCCGACGCTCAACAAAAAGCCCGCCATGATGCGCGCCTTCCACTACGTCGACCGGAATAAGTCCGGGTGGTTGAGCGGCACGGAGTTCCTTCGGTTTTGGGCTGTGTTTGTGCCCATCGTCCAACTTTTCGCGGTATTCGAGGCAGCGGACACGGACAGCGACCGACGGTGGTCGAGCGCCGAGTTCGTCGCGCTCGTGCGGCAGCAGCCGGCGCTCCTCGTTTCGCTGGTGGCGGTTCGCGATGCCGTTCTCCTGGGTGTAGGAGGTTCCGCCAGCGAGTCGCGGCCGCCAAAGGGTTCGTCCGTGACAGTGCACGCGGCAACCGACACCGCCAGGCCGAAACCGGCCCTCGATGATGTGGTCGCCCTAGCGCTGCAGCGCGCCGCCTCGAGCGACGTTGCGGCGAGCGAGTTGTTCACCTTGATCGATAAAAACGGTGGGGGGCAAGTGCTCTTCGACGAGGTGTGCAGCTTCGTGTTGCAGCGTCGGCAGCGCCCGTTACCGCCGTCGACGACCGTTTCTGCTTCCGCTCGGGAAGATGTCGCCGCGCCGCAAGCGAAGTACACCGAGGAGGCGGCTGGGCAACCGACAGGGAGTGGTGGTTCCTCCTCTGTTCTGTAGCCATTCCTTTCCGAAAGAGTGAACGCAAAACCCGTATGCGCCGCAAAGTTAGACTCTCCCCCTCTAGTTGTCACATTATCGTTTCACGAGTCCCCGCTGCGTGGCAAGCCCTCGAAGTACGACGTGGGACCGATTGCCCTTGGGCTTGTTGGTCATCCCTGACCCCTCAACACAACGCGCAAAGCCGACTTCTAATTTTACCCATCGTTCGCTCTTCTCTCTCTCTCGATCTCTCCCCTCGCAACTCGATTCTCTCTCTATATGCTCCGCCGCTTGACGCCCGCATCGTTCATCCGCCGCCGCGTTGCCGCTTCCTCCTCTGCGGCTGCCTTTAGCAGCCGCGGGTCCTCGACGGCGTCTTGGCCACAAGACGCCTACGTGAACCGACACGTGGGCCCAACCGATTCGCAAAGCGCCGTCATTTTGCGGGAACTGGGCTGCGCCGATGAGAGCCAGTTTCTCTCAAAAGTCATTCCGTCGGCCATACGACGACCCAATTTCGACTCGTTCGAGCCCCTTTCGGAAAGTGACGCGTTAAAACACTTGCGCACGCTCATGTCGAAAAACCGCACCAACTACAAGTCGCTCATCGGGCAAGGCTACTACGAGGCGGTGACGCCGGCTGCCATCGTCCGCAATGTTTTGGAAAGTCCCGGCTGGTACACTCCCTACACGCCCTACCAAGCCGAGATTTCGCAAGGCCGGTTGGAGAGCCTGCTCAACTACCAGACCATGATTATGGACCTCGTGAAGAACGAGTACTCGAACGCGTCGCTGCTGGACCAGGCGACCTCCGCGAGCGAGGCCATGTACTTGTGCCACGGATTTCACAAGCGAGCGAAGCGCGATCGGTTCTTCGTCGCGTCGTCCTGCTTCACGAGCGTCATTGAAATGATCCGCACGCGCGCGGAGCCTATTGGTGTCGAGGTCGTTGTCGGTGATCCGAAGACTTGGAACCTTGCGGACCCCAAGCTGTGTGGCATCCTTGTCCAGACCCCCGACGCGACGGGCGCGCTTCACGATTTCAGCGAGTTGTTCGCCGCCGCCAAGGCGCAAAAGGTCGTCACGTGCTGCGGCACGGACCTGCTCGCCTGCGCGATCACGAAGCCCGCCGGGGAAATGGGCGCGGATGTCGTCTTTGGCAGCGCGCAGCGCTTTGGCATTCCGCTGGGCTTCGGCGGTCCGCACGCCGCGTTCTTCACCGTCCGCGATCAGTTCAAGCGGCTGATGCCGGGGCGCCTCATCGGCGTGTCGAAAGATCGCCAAGGCCAACGCGCCCTCCGCATGGCGCTGCAAACGCGAGAGCAGCACATCAAACGCGAGAACGCCACCTCGAACATTTGCACGGCGCAGGCCCTTCTTAGCAACATGTCTGCCTTCTACGGGATCTACCACGGCCCCGAAGGGATCAAACAAATCGCCACTGGCATCCACGAACGCGCGAAGATCCTCGCCAAGGGCCTCGAGTTCGCTGGCCATCAGATTGTGAACAATGGCAACTTCTTCGACACGATCACCGTGATGCTCGGGAACGGCATGACGGCGAAGGACTTCAACAAGAACTGCGTGCAGCGCAAGATTAACCCTTGCGTGGTCAACGAGCGGACCGTGTCGATTTCCATCGACGAGGCGACGCACGACGAGCACATTGCCGCCGTGCTCGAAGCCGGCGGTATCGCCAAGCCCGACCTCTCGACGCTTCGCGGCACGGTCGCGCAGACGCCGGCCATCCCCGCAAACTTGCTGCGCACGTCTGCGTTCATGACCGCGCCCGTGTTCAACCAGCACCGCAGCGAGAGCTCCCTGATGCGGTACATCTACGGCCTACAGCGGAAGGACTTCGGGCTCAACATTGGCATGATTCCCCTCGGCAGCTGCACGATGAAGCTGAACGCGGCGGCGACGATGATTCCGATGAGCTGGTCCGAAGTGGGCAACCTGCATCCGTTAGTTCCTGAGGATCAGGCCGAAGGGTACCGTCTGATGGCGCACGCGTTGGAAGAGAAACTGAAGTCCGTCACGGGGTTCGCGGCAGTCTCGCTGCAGCCCAATAGCGGCGCCCAGGGCGAATACGCTGGCCTCCGTGTCATCCGCGCCTACCACCAGGCAAACGGCCAAGGCCACCGCAACGTGCTGCTCATCCCAGTCAACGCCCACGGCACCAACCCAGCCACCAGCACCTTGTGCGGGTACAACATTGCGCCCGTCGCTTGCGAGCCGAACGGCAAGATCGACCTCAAATCGCTTGCGGAACAGCTCCAGAAGCACGGGAACAACGTCGCCGGCGCGATGGTGACCTATCCGTCTACCTACGGCATCTACGATGCGGGCATTTCGACCGTGACTCGCCTCGTGCACGAGGCGGGCGGTCAGATGTACATCGACGGGGCCAACTTCAACGCCATGGTGGGGTTCACCGGGCCGGAGTTCTTCGACGGCGACGTGTGCCACATTAACATGCACAAGACCTTCGCCATCCCCCACGGCGGCGGCGGCCCTGGCATGGGCCCCATCTGTTGCCGCGCGCACTTGGCGCCGTTCCTCCCCAACTCCACCGGCGGCGTCCGCGTGGGCGGCAGCAAGGCCTTTGGTCAAGTGTCGCAATCCGGCTACGGCTCCGCGTCCATCCTGAACATCAGCTACATGGAGATGATCATGCTCGGGAGTGAAGGGCTGAAAAAGTCGACGTACATGGCGATGCTCAACGCGAACTACTTGCGCCACAAGCTGAAGGACGACTTCCCCGCGCTGTACCTCGGCGACGACGGTTTCGTCGCGCATGAGTTCATCATGGACCTGCGCATGTTCAAGCAGCATGGCATCGAGGCCGAGGACGTCGCGAAGCGGCTGATGGATTACGGCTTTCACGCTCCGACGCTGTCGTTCCCCGTGGTCGGCACGCTCATGGTGGAGCCCACGGAGTCCGAGCCGCTCGAGGAGCTGGACCGCTTCGTGCGCGCCATGAAGAGCATCCGCCGCGAGATTCAGGATATCATCGACGGAAAGCAGCCGCGCGAAAACAACGTTCTCAAGAACGCCCCTCACACGTCGGATGTGGTCACCGCCGACAAGTGGGACCGTCCGTATTCCCGCGAACTCGCCGCGTTCCCCGATCCTTGCCTCCGCGCCGGAGCCAAATACTGGCCCACGGTGTCACGCATCGACAATGAGTACGGCGACTTGAACCTGATGTGCTCTTGCGCGCCCATGCCGCAAGCGTAACACACCCCCCACCTCCTCAATCTTCCCCCCGTCTCCACGGGTGCGGCGTCTCATCCCCCCCCCCTCGCCCGCACACACAAACAAAGCGTTTTTTGCACCGTTTTCCAGAGCGCGAAAGGAGGAGGCAGCTTCGACGCGCGCGCAGCGGTGGGGAGCACGACGCCCGGTGGGGAGGTGGTAGGCGTGACGCCTCCGTTCGTTCCTTTCCCCCTTCTCTCTGTCCGACGTCTCAAAAGGCAAACCTATTCCCTCCAAGCGGTGGCGGCCTTAAAATTTTTGGTCGTCTTGAAGAACCAATGGATGGATCGAAGGCAGCGTGGGAGAAAATGAATTTACTTCTTTACTTCCCTGAAACGATTCGACGCGACTTGGAACCCTTCTGCCCTTCCCTCCTTTCATTGGTACTCAACAAAAGAGGGATTTCCTCAAGTATTTTTTTTTTCGAGGCGGCGCGCAACATCAGTGGCCCGTAGCGTGGATGTCTCACGTCATCGATCGCTCCCTCCCACCGCCCAACGACTCATCGCTCCAGGCAGAGATTGAAGCATGCGAGGCGAAGCTGAGGGATCTGCTCTCCCGCCGCCACAACGGACCCGTGACGGGGCCGGCAGGGCGCAGGAACGGGGGAGTCGCCTCACCGGAGGGGTCACAAATGTCGCCAATTCGGAACGATCCTGCGAGGCGTCGACCGGGAGGCGGCGTAGGAGGCGATGGGGCAATCCGCCTCGTCAACAGCCGCATGAAGGACCGTTGGCAGGCACCGCCCGCTGCGTTCGCGGAACCCCCGGCGGGACTGAATTCGACCCTATTGCGGGATACCCGCGAGCGATCTCCACCTCGGCCGGAGATGCCGCCTGGGAGGTGGTCCGCCATTAGTGTTCCCGCGCTGAGCCGCACCGTGCTTAGCGAGGTGGGCCTTCCCGTGGTGTCGCCACCAAGCGCGCCGCCAGCGGCAGAGGGCGCCGAGCGGCGCAGCGCGGCACTCGGCCGGACGAAGGGCGTTCACCTGCCACCCCTGCTAGCATCGCCCGTGGGCTCGCGAGGAGGAGGGGGTGCGAACTCACCCGGGCCCCGCGGCCACTCATCCAGCTCACTGGGCGCCACGGGAGCCACCGAGCACCAAACTACTAGCGTTGGGGGAAGCAGCAGCGGCGTGATGGATGACGACGACGACAACGACGACGGCATGGATTGCGCCTCCTCGCCCCTTGCGAAGCGCGCCTCGTCCGGCGAGGATCGAATGCCCTTCTGGCGTAGTCCCAGCCCCTCTCGGCCCCCTGAGGATCCATTCGAGTCAAGAGGGCACGCCGCACGACGCCGTCTGAGGGACGCGCTGCACTTGCTGCAGTCGGCGGCCCCGGACGAGAGCATCCACACCCTGCAGGTGGAACTCGCCGAGCTGCTGTTAAAGGAAGCCCTCTTGGCGAAGGAGCACCACGGCGCAGCGGCGATGTTTGAGCAGCTGGCGCGGGAGCAACGAGAGGGAGAGACAATGGACACAGACCACAATCGAAGGATGCTTCACGTGCGCAAGAGCACAACGCGCGCGCAGGCGGTGTTGGGCGACTTGGAGAAAAAGATCCGCGACGCCCATTCACAAATCACCGACTCCGTCGCGAAGTTGCAACTTTGGCGCGTCAAACGGTCAGCGGAGGAGCTGCAGTTAGAGATGCAATTCCTTGAGCTTCAGAGGGAGCTCCACGCCGCGACCCATGGTGCCGAGCTGGCGGAACGAGAGCACGCCTTCATCATGGACTCCAAGCGGAAGCGCGTCGCGCAACTTACTCGCGAGATCGAGAGTTTTGATCCGCAGTCGTACGCGATCGACGCCGAGCTCCAAGACCTGTACGCCGCCGCGCGGCCTACTGCCGTGAGCAGCCCCCCGACGGCGGGGTCGTCACCTGCCGCGAAGAACAATAACAACACCGCTCCGGCGCTATCACCGGGGGCGCGTGCCGCAGCTGCCGAAGGAACCTACTTGGGCTGGATGAGCAACGACGTGCGGGCGCAGATGGTGATCGCCCAGGCCGCAGGGCGCGACGGTGGCGGAGATCTCATCGCAGAGCCACGGGCGAAAGTGGCGGTCGTGGGTCCTTCGCCCGTGCCGCGCCGGGGTAGTACGACCGAAGGTGCCAGTATCGCAGATACCGGCGTCGAGTTGAAGTCCAGCGTTGACTTATTGGTCAAGATGCCCCCGTCGGCCAAGGGGTCAGCGGGCGGCGGCGTATTGGGAGCGACGCCGCCGACGGACGGCATCATGGCACCTTTGCCCAAGGAGGGGCCAGACAACTCTCTCCCTCCTGCGCAGCTCTTGCACGTGGCTCGGACCGGCGGGCGACCCGCTGCCAGCGATGAACGCATGGCCCAGAACAAGGCGACCCTGGAAAAGTTTCTGGGTGTGTCACCGCACCGCTGATGGCAAGAAACCAACGAAAGGAAGGAAAGGAGGAAGGAAAGGAGGAAGGAAAGGAGGGGAAGGGTCCCCCAACATGCAAAGCAAACGCCCTCGTTCGCTAGTTTGCCCCCTGTGCCCCGCACTCTCCCTTTCAGTACGATCGTAAAGCGTTGCGACGAGAGTAGTTCCGGACGTCATCTATTCATTAGCATGCGCTGGTTGCCATTCTCAGCTACTGTCCCCTGTGCGCTCCCTAAATCTCTCTATTCGCGTGTGCTATCGTCGCCACCTCCACCTCACCTTCACATGCGGCGCGTCGTTTTGCGAGGAGGCGCGGCAGCGACGGGGCCGCCGACCATCGTCGCTTCGAGACTCACTGCGGGAAGGCTCCCCTCCGCCACCCCTCGCGCGAGCCGCTCGCTGCCGCTTCTCACATCCCACCCGCCGTCCCAAATACAACCCGTCGTCATGCTGCGGAGCGTCGCCGCGAGGCCGGCGAGCAATAACTCCGCGCCACCGCCCCCGCTTCCGCCCACGAATGCCAAGGGGGAGACGTCGTCATCGCACGCGGCGGGCAGCAGTGGCTCTCCTCCGGTTGAGTCCGCTCCGGAGGTGGACGGCGGCAGCGGCAAGCGGACCTCCGCAACGCCCATCGCCGTCTGTTTAGTGCCAGCGTATGACGAGCTGGCCACCGAGCTCGAAATCGCGTCGAGTCCGCAGCTCGTGGAGGGCGCGGAGGCGGCGTACCGCGCCCTCGGCACGATGATCGACACCATGCCCTTGCCGGCCATCATGGCGAAGGGCCACGCCAATCGCTTGGCGGTGAGTCTAGCCGCGCTCAAGGTGGCCAAGCCCTTGGACGACACCCCCACCTCCAAGACGGCTACGGGCGACGCGTCGCCATCCAGCGCGACAGCGGGGGATGCCGCATCCACCATCGCAATCTTGGCCGGCGATGCGGTGAAGCCGCCTACAGGACCGACACCACCTATCCTTGCCGCGTCGTCCTCGTCGTCGTTGCCCGACTGGACGGCGTTCGTCGCCCCGGCGTTCAGCGAACGGATGGAGACGGTGTGGGCGCCGATCGCGGCCCGCTCCGGATCGTCGCTGTTCTTCTTGTCCCACCCCAAGGACAAGATTGTGTCGTCGAGGTTAGTGGGGATCACGGTAAGCACGCACGACGGCTCGCTCAAAGCGACGTGTAGCGCCGAAGAAGCGGATGAGGACGCCGAAGACGAGCCCTCTACCGCCCCGGGGGTTGTCAATGGGGAAGGCGAATCTACCGGCGACGGCAGCAAGGCAGCAGTGGCCAATCCCGTCATGTCGTTGTGCCGTTTGCTATGGTCGAACCCACAAACCCCGTCGCCGGTTTTCGCAACGGGGACGCTCAGCGGCAAGTTGATGAAGCGGAACCGGTCGCCGCCACCCGCGGTCTCCCCGCTGACCGATGTCACCGCGCCGCCAATAACGTCGGAGGAAAAACGGAGCAAACTTCTCGCCCGCGCTGCGTTGACGGCCACCGTCAATCTGACCGTCGTCGTCGCCCCCAAGCGAATGTCGCCCAACTTTCAGTTCTTCTATGATCGGCTCACGTCGGCATCCACGGAAACGGAGCGCGTCAACGCGGCGTGCGTGTTTAGCAACTCGCGCATTTACCCGATCATTTGGACGTTCGACATGATGTCCCGGTTACTGTTCAAGAAGCCGTTGCCCCTCTACGCGACCGCACTGCCGCTTCGCGCGATGGGCCTGCCGGAGGACTTTCTCACCGTCCCCTTGCGGGTGGAAAAGAGCATCGGCTTGGAGCTGCGCCCGGACGGTCGGTGGCGCGTCGCGTCCCTGTCTTCCGCGGGCGTCGTCGGGTCACGGGCACGCCTACTAGATTTCGAATGATTTTTTATTCGATCGATGGAACGCAAAGTGACAAGGAGGGAGAGAGAGAGACCCCCTGGGAGGATGGGGGGGATTGCCACGCGCTTTCTATCATCGGTTCCTTTTGCACAAAGATTCGCAAGCGGCGGCTTTCTCTCGCTTGCCGCAGTCGACGAGTTGTCCACAATTTTTTCGCCCCCCCATTTCTTTCCCCTCCCAGAGTGAGCGCCGGTTGTGTGTTTGTGGTGCGCTTTTATTATTTTCAGTTGAACTTTGTTCTCAACGGTAGGGGTGGGAGGAAACGCCGCACGCCCGGGGTCCGCAATCGGGACGGTAGCGGCGTGGTCACCCGTTGAACGGGAGTTTTGATATGGGGCTAGGAGGGGCGAGGGGGGGGGTGTTGTAGCTCGGAAGCGGATGAGGGCGCTCGACAATACGGTCTCCTGGATATTGGCGTCCCCCCACACAACCTCTCTCCTTTCTGATGCGCATCTCGCCGCTTCCCTCCCGCTTCGTAACCGCACCACACTGCGCAATTCCATCTCTCTTATCCACCCCTCCCTCGGTTTGCGATACTTCCGACCACAAGTGCCCAAAGCGGCCGGGGGGCTCGGATGTGCCAAGAAGTCGCACCCATTTCGAATGAGTTTTTGGGTTCCATCTGCGGCTCACACACATAGTGGAGCTGAGGGCGCGGCGACGAATGCTTCGAACGTCATCGCATCACGCGACGAGTGCCGCCGCTTCGCCGCCACCTCAGCGCCAAGGGGGCCGGAGAGCCACGACGTTCGTGGTCATGCCGCCGCCGCTCACCCATGGTGGCCGGGGAGGCAGTGTCGGTCGGCGGGGCGGTGCCGTGCGCAGCCAGTCGTCCGGCAATCGCCTCCCACCGTGCAGCGCGCTTCTGTGCCTTGCCTTGCTAATTACGATCGTCACGATCACCGTGAGCCCAGGCGGCATTGGAGGGGGGTTTAATCGCCGGCGCGCGTGGAATCGACTTGGATGGTACGACCGGCCACCACCAGCGTCGGAGGGGGCTCCGCAAGACGACGGCGACTTGGACGTGGAGGACGACCGTGAAAGCCGACGGCGTCGCCGAGTCGCCGAGGTGTGCGTCGACATCACGCCGAGCCCGATGATCCACCCGGCCGCCGCAGAGGAGGAGGACGGGGGTGGCGGGGGGCGGAATGCCACTCCCGGTGGCTTCGTCACGCGGGTTGCAGTCGTTGCCCTTCCCGCGGCATCCGAGGAAGACGACGCTTTGCGCGAAGGCGGGTCTGCGGAGGAGGAGCAGGAGGAGGCAGGCCACAGACGAGGCTGCGACGACGGCGTCGTGGCGGTCCTGATGGACGACGACGACGACGACCGCACTGAGGCCGCACTCGAAGACGCCAATTTCCTATTCGGGGCGGCAGCCGAGGGTGGTAACACCAACTGCGACGCAACGTCAGACGACGACCTCGCCGACGCACCGGTTTCGGTTCTCCACTCGTACTTGGATTCGATCGACGCCGAATCGACCTGGCCCCCCTCCTCCACCTTCTCGGCGACGACGTCCGCCGACCACGCGGTTCGCTGCTTGTTGTCGCCGCTCGTGCTCGCGGCGGTTGCCCTCCGTCAATCCCTCGCGATCCCCGCCGCTCTCGCTCGTCACATCCACACGACGAGGCGTACGTCTCGCACCTACACCAATGGCGAGGAGGACGAGTTCGTCGCCGCCACGTCGTCTCCCGTGCCGCCTTTTCTCGCCTTGACCTCCGCGATGGGCCGTTTTCCACTCGCCAATGTGAGAGTCACACCGATCCACCCTGCCCCCGCGGCGATTCCCACTCTCCACGACGGCGACGGTATCGCGAGCGCCTTGTCGAATTCCACCGCCACGATGGCTGTGTTGCAGCGCGAGGCGACCCGCCGGGATCACACCGGCCACCTACGCCTTGGGCGTTGTTCGCTGACGGATGCACCTCCAATCTCAACCCATTCCTCACCGTCGCCATTTTGTCTGCCATTGCGCCGCAACCCCACCGGGCGACCAATGGCCACCGGCGGCAACGACACGTTGCGACGAGCATCGGAGGAGGAGGAAGCGCCCCACGCGGCGGCCGCGGCCACGACGAGGCTGACGGTCGCGCGGGTCGACGACCGCTGGGGAGTTGCGTGCCACTACGCGCGACGCCGCATGCGGTTGCCCGGTGTCGAAAGAAAAGAGACCGGGGCGGCGGCGGCGCGATCGATCGATCGGCTCACGCCCAGTCAGCAGCAGTGGCTTCTGGCCGAGCTGCCGCTGGCGCACGTGGACTGGGCCGTGCACGTATTGCTCGCTCGCCGCGTCGTGGTCGTTTTGAGGGGTCCTCCTCGGTGGGGGGACCGCAACTTCGGCACTACGAACGCGAAGACCCCCCCTCGCCCATCTGCTGGCGCTCAGATGACCTCCTGGGCGAACGCGACCTGTCGCCGGCTGATCGGACGTGCCAAGGCGAACGCGATCGCCTGGCAAGCATCGTTGACGCTTCTACACGCCGCCGTCACCGCGCGGCTCGAGAACAGGACACGAAGGGTGCCCGGCCCTGACGGATTGGTCTCTCGTCAAAAAAAGACGCGACAGACATCGGAAGAGTCATCTTCCACCGCCTCGGAGGGTGGGAAGCCGCCGAAGGCCGAGCCGCTGGACTACTGCGGCATCATCGGGGGGGTACTAGCAGCAGCGATGGACCCCAGCGGTGCCCGTGGCGTCGAGATTGCGATCACTGCGACGGACTTTCCGAGCGGCACTCATCTCGAACCCTTCCGGATCGCGCAACTAAGAGCCGCGGCGCTGGCGACTCGTCAAGGTGAAGGCCACCCTCGTGGCGTGTTTGCGATCTCGACGTCGGTATTCCCGTTTACGGGCGCGGCGGCCATCTGCCGTGCCATGCGGTCCACGTCATCGGGGAACGTGTCGGTGGGACGTAACCATACGCGGATCACTGTTGGCGGCGTCGTCCCCAAGACACAGGTGGTCAGCGGTCTTCCACTCGCCGATGCGTCCACAGGGGCCGTGCTGATCCGGTCGTGGCAGCCGTTCGCCGTGGCCTCGGGAGGCACCGCAGCTTCTCCCAGGGACCGATCGGCATCACGAGGCATCCCAGCATCGGAGGGCAACAGGTCCACTTCCTCCTGGGCCACACGATCACCACTTTTCTCCGCCTCTTCCTCAGGAGCGACTCCCAGCCGCGAAACCCTCGTCGATTCGGACGGAGGAGGCGTTCAAGTGGTGTTACAGCCCGACACCTGGGGTGGGAGGAACGTGCTGCTAACGCTGGCGGCCCGCGAGGCGGCGCGAGGCGTGGAGGAGGACGACGACGACGATAAGGAAGATGCCGTCGTTGGGGACGATGCGGTCACGCCGTTCGTCGTGCCCCTCGCCCTGATATGGCCATCGAGCCTCACCGAGTGGATCGCCCACGCTCCTCATCGTCGGGGCGGCGGCGCGTATGTCAATAATGGCACCTCCTCGTCGCCGCCGCGGCCCACTCAAGCGCCGGCACCCACTGCTGCCGTGAGACAGCGCCACGTGGGGGGCCGCGAGTCTCCTGCACATTCTAGTCGCTTAAGCCGACTCGACCAGGCCACTGCCTTTGAGGCGCAGCTGCGCTGGATGGGGGCCGCCAGTTTCTGCGACAACCACTCGTCCTTCCTTCCGACGCCGCAACCGGCCGCCGTCGTCGACAGCCGAAGGGGCGGACGTCTCGTGGTGCTTCCCGCCGCGCGTTTCATGATCGGCGTCGAGACGCTGATCGTGGCATACCGCGGACTGCTGTCCGCCGTGAGTCACGCGGAGAGCGCACTGCAAGAGTTCGACACCTACGCCGTGACGCAGCAAGGAAGCTTCACTGAGGTGCAACTGGGCTCGTTTGATCAGCTACGGGCCGCGCTGGACCTCGCCATTGCGCGTTTGGTCACCATCGCGGTGCGCGGTGTCTACGGCGACGAGTGGCTCGCGGAGGTGCTCGCCAGACTACTCGGCCTCGTCGTCGCCGACATTGGCCGCGTGGCGGGGTCCGCACCCCCTGAAGCGGCCACCACGACCCACAGTCGTCGCCGTCATGATGCGCTACGGGCCGCGTTCGTCGGCGACAATCTCTTCTCGCGGCTGTCGGCCGAAGACCTTAAACAGCGCCGCCCGTCCGCGGCGATGATCGAGCAGGAGGGCTTGGCGCGGTTCCGCCACCACGTGTCGCTCCGGCCCATGAGCGTCTATCGTCTGGTGCGCTTGCTGGCGAAGGGCCCCATGTCGTCCGCCTTGGCCGCTATGGATGACATGGGAGCCACTGAGGCAACGGCCCTGCCGCGACGCGGATGGGCGTCTTCGTGCCCACTGCCTCTCGACGAATTGCGGCCGTGGTTCGACGTTCGTCCCCTGGGCGATCGAGAGGTGTCGCGGAAGTGCGATGTTCATTTTAATTCGGCAGATCCGGCGACCGAAGAGGCCGATCGAAGGCAACGTGCAGCAGGCCCTCCGGCGGTGACCGAGGCAAGGGGGGACGAGGCACGCCGCCATCGACGTGATGCTCTCCACCCCGCAGCCGCCAACCATCCTGAGGAGTCGCTCAGCGAGATCATGGGAGGGGCGGCAACGCTTCTGCGCGATGTGGGGCTGCAGTTAGTTCAGCTCCGCAAAAACCACGGAGTCGGCTTCGACGTCTCGGAGGCTGTCGGCGAGGGGCATCGTGACACCTCCATCGCGGCCCCCTCCTCCCCCCTTTCACCTCCATTCTTGCTCCACATGCGGCTGCTCGCTTGCAGCGGAACCACCATGCCCGACGCCATGTCGCCTTTCACCGAGTCGCTGCGGAGTCGGCTGTGCGCCGCGTCAGAGATCGAATCGGCTGCCGGTGCCGGAGGAGCACAAAACGCGTCGGCTCCTTTCCCGAGTGGCGCGGAGGTGCCACCAGTCATTTGCGATGCCGATTTTTCGACATCGACGGAGGCTGCGCGGTCCAAGAGCCGGGCGGAAAGCTTGGAGGCCATTTCGAACGATCTAAAACGAGCGCTCGAGAGTCGGTCTCGTCTCGAGGCCGCGCAGGAGGCCCTGCATTTGGACCTCCGTCGAGGCAACCGCCTTCAAGCGCAGCGTGTTGAATCGACCCAAGCTGGTGAGAAATTGTTTCGCAGAAGGAAAAAGGGAGCGCCTCCGCAGAACGAGCGCGACGAGTCCGTCCGGCGCCTCCTCAGCGTGGAATCACCCCACACGGCTGCCGTCGGCAGCTTGAGTCGGCAGCGGCAAGCGTTGCGCCAAAGCATTGCTGACTTTCAGGCGAGTGACCGGCGGAAAAGAGGGGCACCTGTGCGACCTTCTCGTGCAAGTGGGGGGGATACCCCCCGCCGCGACGCAGGCGACGTGCCCTTGTATAACTACAACGAAGCCGTGGCCGACGCCTATCGCGACCAAACTTTCGAGGTCAATCGCATGGCGGCGGTGGCTGCCGACGCCGAACGCAACTTCACTCGTGACCTTAGCCTCGAGGCGGCGCGCTACAAGCGTCACCTGGACGTGCGTTGCGAAGCCCTCATGCGTGCCTTCGCCCGTGTCGTGTCGCAATGCCAACAAGGACGAGGGCGGGAGGCCGTGCGAAGACACTTACCCGAGGACCCATCGGACGAGCGTAACGGAGGTGACGCTGACCCGACGGCGGCTGGGGACATGACCACCGAAGCCAGCTCCTCGAGTGGAGCTGCGTCCACGTTCGCCACGTGGCGGCTGCTGGTAGCTTGGTCCCTCCATGGTTCCTCTCGTACTGCCCCGGACGCATTGCACTCGAACCGTGTGCGCCGCATTCGGGTTGCTCGCGACGCGTGGATCACACCTCTGGCCATGTACGGGAAATACCTCAGCGAAGCGGTCGTCGCAATGGAGCTGGCCGGACGTGTCCGGGGCAGCACGGGACGGATGCGTCCGCTTGACGACAACGACGAGCCGTCGACGAACGCCGCAGCAAGAAGGAAGGACCTCGCCGCTGCCGATGACGACACGTGGATTTGGCCCACGTCGTTGCCGGACCCGGCGGAACGCAGAAAACGCCGGTCCATGCTTCTGCGCAACGCGTTCGCGTCGATAGGCAGGCTGCTGTCGCGCGTCTACCGCGCCATTTTCGGTGGCGGCTCGCGAGATGCGGGCGAACCAGGAGGGGGAGAAGGGCGTGAGGACGACGACGGGATGGCCGCGGTGGTGGAACCAACGCTAGCCGAAGCGAGCTTCCATGGGAACCAAGGTGAGGTCAAGTTCGCATCAGACGGAGTGGATGACGCGCAGCAGGCAGCGTTCTACAAGGCCGTTGTTGCCGCCGCGAAGCCACCGACCGACCTCGAATATGATGCGAGCACGTGGCCATCGTTGCTATCTGTCGTGCGCCCGCTGCTTCAGAGCCCCTCGGCTCCTCCGCCGCCTTCGGACGGCTCGCCGACGACCCAAGGGCCGCTGCGAATCGCGGCTGCAGCGACGGAGGCCGCGACACGGCGACGCCGGGCCGCTGCGTTTACCCGGATGCTTGGCATGCTCCTAGGCGCGAAGTCCGAAGAGAGGGCGCCAAGCGTGCTCGCGGCGGTCGCAGAGGATGCGCAGTCAGGCCGCCGCGGCCGGATGGGGCCGGACTCCGCGGCGTTTCGCTTCATCGATCGCGTACCGCCTCACCGCCGCGGCGCGCTGCTCGTCGCGGGAGGCGGAGGGGGCGCCACGTTGCCCTCGCCGCACCGGGGAACTGGCGACCGCCCTAGTGAACCCCTCCCCGCGCCGAGTGCGATCGTCACATTGCCCGCGGTCGAACCTCCCCCCCTCAAGCTACGGGAGGCACGCGACGACCTTGCCCTGCAGACGGCGCTGCGGAATGAGGGGGCCGAGTGGGATGGCTTCTTGGACGGCGACAAGGGGATGGCGAAGGCGGCGGGGGAATCATACGACGCAGAGGTAGGTCGGCGGTCATCGCCTTCTCATCCGGGCACAGCCGATGAACGTTCGGCCAAGACTCGGCACAATCCGACGGCCCCGGTCGGCGTGTCCGTCCTTCCAGGGGTTGTGTTGCTCCCCCGTCTGCACTCGCCATTCCCCGCGGGTGGGTCCTCCACGGCTACCCCGTCGCACCGGGTGTCTCTGGTGCCGCTGTCCACGCTGCAATCGGGACTAGATCGTGTCGTGGAGTCAGCGATCCGCAGCGCGGTGAGTGGCCCAACCGGCGGAAATACGTCCGTGGAAGTCGCGATGGGGTCCCCTTCCGACCGAACTCGGCTCAGCCCCACGTCGGGGGACAAGGTGTGGACGCGGTGGCTCGCCACGCAACGCCTGGGCCTCTTGCCTTCCTCGCATGACCGCAACGAACGCGACATCATCGGCGTGCCCGCGCTGCCTGCGTCGTCGTCGTCCGGTTCGATGGACCCTCCTCCTCCTCCTTCGGAGTCCTCCCACGTCGTGCTCACGTGGGCAGGGTACTGCTGTCACTGCTGCGGCTTCAGCAATGAGATCTCCGAGCTCCTGCGGTCGTTGGAGGAGGTCTCGACGCAGCCTCGCCGCCGCCACGGTCGCGACGAGGCTGCCGGGGATGGCACCCCTTTCCGCCTCTCGCTGCAGACCAGCTTGGCACCGACCTGCCACTGCCGCGGCCTGCCGCCGCACTTGGCGCTGATGATTGACCGGCTCTTCGTGGAAAGGGGAAGCGCCTCCTTGCCGCCGCTGGAGGACCGCCACCAGCGACAGAGCCGGTTGATCATCAGCGCCCGGCCCCGCTGCGGCGACCACCACCGTCACGCAGCGACTCCCGTCGTACCGGCGGCACATTCATCGACAGCAGAAGGAATGAGCAGACGAAATGAGTCGGAGTCGTCGGCGTCGGGGTCGTCGTGTGGGGAATTAACAGGAAGAGGCGACGGCATCGTTCCCGTTCAAGTGTGGGTCTACCACACCGACCCGTCGACCGCCAACTCGCTGCGCTGGCCGGAAAATCAGTGCGACTACGCGGTCCTTCGTGCGATGTTTGAGTTCACGCGCATTCCGGCCAGTTGGACCGCGGTCTTAAATTCGGATGCCTACGCCGAAATCTGGGTGCCCGCGACGTTTGTCCGCGATAGCTTTGCCGCGAGCGGAGTGAATCGAAGCAAACTGATCGTCGTACCGGAGCCCATCGATACGCACCGCTGGCGGCCGCTGCCCACCGCACTCCACCACGTTTCCTCTTCGTCCCTTGCCTCCACATCAGGTCGATGGTCCGCCGCAGCTCGCCGCTCCACGACGCTTTCGCTGCCGTGCTCGGAAGCCTTGCTTGAAGCGGCGTATTCGCCAAGCCGTGCCAGTGGTAGTCCGACCGCCTCCCGAGCGGTATCACCACTTGCGACGTGGCGCTTCGCCAGCTCTGCGCAACGAAATCTCCAGAGCAGCTCGGAGGCCATTTTGGCCTTCACCCCACTCCGCCGCCGGTCGCCATTCTACAATGCGTCACAACTCGCTGGCATGTTTCCGTTTCTCCGAGTGCCCCAGACGCTGCTGCCCTCTCCCATTCCCGTGGGGAACCGCAGCGAAACGCAGAATGGGCGTGTCGGCAGTTCTCCTGCAGCGGCGGCATCCCCCACTCGCAGTCGCCGCCCGTTTCGCTTTCTATCGGTCTTCAAGTGGGAGGACCGCAAAGGCCACGACGTGCTCTTCGACGCCTTCTTCCGCGCTTTTGCGACATGCCGAGGTGATACGAATGGCGGCCGCGGCGGCCGTCCCGATCACCCCCCTGACGGCCGACGCATCCATGGCGGGCCCCACCACCCATTTGGTACCGTGTCCCTCTATGTGGCGACATTCCGCTTCCTGCTCCGCGAAGGACAATCGGACGCGCGTAGCCCCGTCGGCTACCTTGACGACCTGCGAGCGCGGTTTGCTCGGCTTGCCCGCGAGCATGATGATCGCCAGCTGCTAGGCCTCGCCAACGCGACCACATTCATTCAGGCGCCAAACACCAAAAACGCCATGGCGACGTGCCGATGGCCGCACTTTGAGATCATCACCGAGGAGCTTAGCGAGGAGGACATGGTCGCCCTTTACCGCAGTGTCGATGCCTTCGTGTTACCGACGCGCGGCGAAGGTTGGGGACTGCCCGTGATACAGGCCATGTCGATGGCGCTCCCCACGGCCGCCACGAACTTCTCTGGTATCACCGACTTCCTGGATCCCGCGTCCTCGTTCCCGATCGGAGTGGAGCGACTGGAGACGGTTCCGACCTGGGCCGGAAATGGGGGAAAAGACCCATGGATGTCCTGGGCCGTCCCGTCGCTGGACCATGTGGTTCACACCATGCGGTACCTGGCCGACCCAAAGAATCGCGTCGCGATGGAGCAACGCGGCCGCAAAGCAAGGGCCTT
>ERZ1292630.749-Hain-H41-02um-R3-749-length-33177-cov-7_pt2 | contig 21081 bp, 11 predicted proteins | sample MGYA00564408_ERZ1292630 | MGnify/ENA primary metagenome ERZ1292630 (study PRJEB36523, sample SAMEA6512641) | groundwater metagenome | collected 2019-01-08 | study: AquaDiva: Metagenomics assemblies of 32 groundwater samples
GGCGAGAAGTGGGATGAGGGGCCCGCCCCGGACGTATCGGCCGCAACAGAATAGTGTGTGTGATCTACGACTTTTTTTTGCGCGTAGTGCAAAACACCAAAGAATTGCCAAAATCGAAAACACCGAATCAGCAGTGGTGATAGCCCTATTCCATCGTGTCAGTGTCGAAATAGGGTGTGTTGTTACTGCAACTTGAGGAACTGGCGGAAACGCGCAATATCGCCGGTCGGTGCCAGAGCGCGCTGTAAGCGGCAAGCAGCTGGTGCGTCCAATAGCCCCCGTTCGACCATCGCCGCAGCTGCAGCTGATGTTTGAATCGATGCGAGAAGCCGTGGAAATGAGGTGGACGAGCTCTCTGCCGCCGCGTCCGTCATCAAGGCAAGATGCGATTGCTGGTGATGCAGCAGCGAGCGGATGGTGAGCGCCAGCGCCGCACCCGTGCATCCGGCAAAGTCGGCTGCAAACGATTGGAATGCGGCTGTTCCATCGTCACCGCTGCAGTCATCCGGCGGGCGGCACGGTCGTCCTGACCAAGAGGAGGCCGTGACGGCGGCCGCGTTCCACGCACGGTGATAGGCGCGGAGCGCGGTTTGAATGTCGTCCGCGGTCATTGCCGGCGCGAAGACGTGAGTTTCAAGTCTCCCACCACGCAGCATGGCAGGATCGAGGTCCCAAGGGCGGTTCGATATTCCAATCACCAGGATGTCGGCATCTTCGCTGCCCACGCCGTCTATTTCAATCAGCATGGCCGCGAGCATTCTCCGCGCGATGTCAGCGCTGCCGCCGCCTTCCCCGCTCCGACCTCCGCCGGAGTCGTCGCCACCACGTCCGCCGCCGCTTGTTCCTCGTCGCACCGCGACGAGCTCCACGTTACGAAAGACGAGCACGCATGGCGCCATCGCCCGCGCTCTCCGAAAGGTGGCGCGAAGACGGGCTTCGCTCTCACCGAGAAATCGTCCAAAAATTTGGGAGCATTCCACCACGATGAGGGAAGCGTGCTGGTAGCTGATGGGGTCGTCCGCCATGTCCCCTGCGAGCAAGGAGATGCAAAGCGACTTTCCGCAGCCGGATGGACCTGTCAAAAGAATGCCAGGCGACGGCTGGACGTAGTCTCTCACCCGTTTGAGGCCACTCTCCTCATCTCCTGCGTGTGCCGGCCACAGGGCGTCATCATTGGCACTCGGCGCACGACGGTGGACCGCCGCCTGCAGACTCATCCCCACGCATTGCTGCAGCTGCCTCCACGCCTCGCGGCAGCCACACCGCTGTGCCATGACGTGCCGCATGGTCGCTGGCCGCACGCCGCGGCACGGCGGTTCGTCGCGGACGTTCGCACTACCACCACCACCGAGTGAGCACGGATCCCTGGCACCGGCAACCCATACTTCCATGTACCGTGCGTCGCTGCCGTTGCCAGTGGGGTCCCCGCCATTGCTGGTGATACGGGTCGCGCTCAAAGAGGGATGCGGTGCTATCTTTCCCAACAACATCGGACGCCGTCGGTGACATGTGGTTGGCTCGTCTGGGGGCATGTGCCGGACGTGCACCGTCGACCATAGGACGCCTGTCCAGCTGGGCACGTCCACGCTGCGGTTCGTCATGACCACCACCGAGGCTTCGCGCCGGACCCAAGCGAGGCCCGCGGCGAGCTGGCCTTTCACGGTGTCGTCAACGTCTCTTAATTGATCCGGCGACGACGAGCCAAGGAGGGAGGTGCGTGCCATTGTGTGACCGGAAAGGTTGCTCCTAGCGAGGCACGCCATGACGTCCAGGTTATCGAGCAGCGCGACGCAGGGCGCGGTAAAAGAGGACCACGACGCCGCCGCATGGGGTTGCGACGCTCCATGCCGGCACTTCAGTTGATCGGCGGCCTGCAGTAGGTCATCCAGGGTTTCAACGTGGCATACAACGGGGGTCCAGTTCATCGTCGACGTCGGCATGTGGACGTTCGGCGATGGGTGCCGTTGTACCCCGTCGCCGGCTGGGACATGGGAGGAGACACCGTCCCCACTATCCTCCCTAGGCTGCGCGCACCGGCGAAGATGCGAGGCCAACCGCCTCAAGAGACTGGTCTTACCGCTGCCCGCCGCGCCGATCACGGCAAAGCAAAGGGGTGGAGGTCGACTGGGCCCGCTTGGAACGCTGAATCTCGTTGCAGACATTGGCTGGGAGGCGGCCGACTTCAACGCGGAAACAACGTCCACGATAAGCTGAGCTTCGAGACGCTGCCTCGCCACGCTGGTCGCCGCATCCGCTCCTTCTCGTAGCATGCAAGTCGCCACTTCCTCTTCCGTCGCCATTTCTGACTCGTTCAATTCATTTTCTTCGACACGCGCGGCACAAAAGTGCACCCAATTGGACCTGTGTTGGTGATCACACTCCCCTTCCTGGTAAGTATGTGTGACCTTTGAAGACTTCGGGCATTTTCATCTTTTGGTCGCTTTGTGGCCCGCAAGAATTGTAGAAATAAAAAGTGCGAAAAGATGCAAGAATGCGGGGCGCCCTCTCTCTGAAACACAGACAGGCAATCCGGAAAATGATCTGCCATCGTCATGGGTGGGTATGTGTGTCTCATCAAACCACGAGGCCCTTGGCGTAGAGTTTCGTACCTCTGAGATTTGAGGACGCTCCTTCATCGTCATCGTCGTCGCTACCTTGCTCCCCAGGTCTGGCCGCGATCAGCCCTAACTGGCGTAGCGCCCGCTCGCACGACGACACGGAAAGTTGCTTCCCACCCCACGTGTCCAGCCCGGTGACTTGATGTACGAGTTTACCTTGCTGGTAGATCAGACAGCAAGGAATGTGCTTCGCGGGGAACATGGAGATCGCTTCCTCAGCGGGGATGCAGACAAATTTCATCGAAGTCTGTCGACCACAGACGTCGGACATGACTCGGAGCAGGGCGTCACTCGCATCGTGCCCGTCTTTCGCCATCACGGCGAGCACCGGGCACTGAAGCGACGCGTTGGTAATGTCCTCGACGTAGGACGCCTTCGTGATCCGCTTCAGGCGTCCGAATCCAGCTGCCGCCGACTGCACTGACTGTTGCATTTCGCGCAGCCGCCGCTGCCGGAATAACTCCAATGCGTCGTCGTCGTCGAGCGCGGACGTTTCTGCTCCGTCGTCGTCGACATCCCGACTCGCCAAGGCACCGTGGTCGACTTCGTCGCGAATGCCGGAGGATTTTTCATACCCTCCCCTTTCGAGCTTTTCCTGCACCCGTTCGCGAATCGGGTCGTAGCTCTCGAGTTGCGCATCCGGGTTCGCGTCGGCGAGCTTCTGAGCGACGATGTCAATCTCGCGGTCGCGATATTGGCCCACGCGGTTGCCGTGCTTGTATTGTATGTCCTCCCACTCGGTCGTGCGCAGGCGGCCATCCGCCGTCCGTTCGACCATCGGAAGAGAGGAAGGGGGAGAGAGGTAAAGAGAGATATTTCCCCGAAGTGGATATGTCAGCCGAAAGAGGAAACGACGGAGGCCAAAGAAAACCGCAGCACATAGGAACCTCTCCAACACATCAAAATCCACGTACGGGTTGGGTTTTTTTTGGGATTGCATGCCGAATTTTCCGACACAAAACCATTTCGTTTAGTTCGGGGTTGTTTTGCGGTTAGAGGAAACGGGGCAGCCCGTCACGAAGAGGGGAACGAGCGATCAAACATCTCGGCGCACAAAAAACGTTTTGAGACGGAGATTGGGCGATTTCCCCGATGGGTAGGAAAAATCTGTGCGTCCGTCACGCCACACGACTGCGCGGAAGACGAAGTCGGGTTGAATTGGCAGTGACGAGGTGAAACAGTCTTCATTTCTCATCGCGTGAAACTTGCGCGGGTGCTGTGAGATTCGTTTATTGAAATTGAACGCTCTGCAAAAGAAAAAAAGGAGAAAGGAGGAGAGAGGCGGGAAAAAAAAAGGGACGGGGGGGGTTGTGTGATGATGAGCACGAGGGGTTGTGTGGGGAAAGGGTAGAGAAGAAAAAAAAGGATGGGCGAAAAATGTAAGGGGTGAAATTAAATTGCAACCAAGGAGGGATGGCTGAGGAGGAGGAATGAGATGATGGGAGGTTCCAACCACTAATACAGAAAAAACAACGGCAAACGACGTTTCGGAAAAAAGGGAAAATTGCGTTCACTCAGCGGCGGGAGAGAAACGAGTTCCCTGCTCTTCTACACATCAACTTCCCGAGTCGCATTCAGGCTGTCGGTGCTCAATGAGTAGGTATCGTTCGCTCTGGTCCGGCGGTGGTGGTCGCGCACAAGTTCCAAATTTTGGAGTAGAAAGAACAACGAATGTAAGAAGACGTCCGTTGGGGGTATTCCGAAAATCGGGGCCGCTTTCAGTGGTGTAGGTGGCCATCATGGACAATGTGGGACTCATGTCGGGCGTATTCTACAAAGACGCAGCCCTCGTTTCGCGGGCGGCCGGTGGTACGGAAGCGCTGGCGCGCTGCCTCACGGGCGCCCACGCCAACGTGGATGCTGCCGTCTTGCCGCACGAAGACGTCGTTTCGCTCAAAGTAGCTCCGAAACGCTTCCGCGTGCAGCGGCGTTGCAAACTGAACAAAGACATGATGACCCAGCCCCACCTCGCAGGAGGCCACGTCCACGTCGCGCAGCCCCGCGAGACCCACCACGTAGCGCTGAACGAGCGCGGACGCGTCGATGTTCTTGAAGGGCAGGTTGCGGATGAGCACCGTGCGATGGGCAGACGGTGGGACAACGCTGGGCGGTGGCGTGGACGTGAAACTGCGCGCGGGGGAAATGGGGGTCGATGAACCGCTCCGGTGCTGCTCTCCCCAGCCCGGAGCATCGAGGAAGAGCGCAGGGGGCAGCGGCGTCGTGGGACCGGACGACAGCATCGACCACTCCATGGGTGAGCATCGCCCACCTGGGACGGATGACGCGAAGGACACATCGCTGCTCAGGGTGAAGGTCCCCGAGTCACCCGCCGACGCCGTCGCAAGAGCACCCCAAGGGTGGTACGGATCATGGCTGTAGCGCGTTCCGGGAGGCGGATGCACCACAAGCTTCACACGGCCGGTCATGTAGGAAGGATGATGGGCCAGGGGTGTGGTGGTGGCGGTATCGACCAACCACGTGGTGAACGTAATCCGGAAAGTCTTGCGAACGGGCGCCTGTTGTGCGAGAGAAATCGCGAAGAACAAAACAACAAATTTGATGATCATGGGTCGTCTGGGATGTTTTCGGGTGCATCCGGAGGGTTCGATCCGAAAAACACGGTTTCATTTGTGGGTCGTGAGGTCAGGGTTCCGATACGGCCAGAGGTATCATTTGTGGGTGGAACATTTCGCGACTTCGGAGGCAACGCCAGTGCCGTGGGGGAACAAAAGAGTATGATTGTTAATACTCATCACCTGCCAGGGCGTGGCGTGCTGACCGGTTTTTGATAAAGGACCTCGGTTCGGATGATGTACTTGACCCCAGAAAGCACCGCCGACCCTTCGTGTACCAACGAGCCCTGTGTGTCGCCGTGTGGGAACACGAGCGCGCATCCCACGCACGGCTTGACAGGGAATGCGTTCAACCTACCGTCTTCAAACGCAGGAGTGAAGAACGTCGTGCATCCGCCGTCGAAGCCCTCGTTCAGATAGATCACCATCGTGAGTCGCGAAATGATCTGGTCGTCCGAAGTGTCGTGCACAAACTTCCCAGTCCCGGCGTCGATGCCCGCGGGGGGCCACGCACCATCCACGTGGGCGCGATACACCGCCCCGGGTGTGTATCGGTAGCAACGGAAGCGCGCGTTGATGCCACAGACTTGGTGTTCGCCATTGGCACCCAGCGTGGGCGGCAGATAGGGTCGGCAGCGGTCAAAGAGCCGTTGCATCCACGAGGTATGAGGCAACCACACGAAATTATGCGCTAGTATCGACTTTTTGTCCGTCATGGGAACATCCGGATGGAACCCAACCGACTCCGCCGCTCGGACGATGTTCCACGCCTCTTCGACGGATAATAAATGCTGCAGAAAAAAAGCGCCCGTCACGTGCGGCACGTCGACTCGTCGCAAAACAAGGTCACCACGGTCGGGTGACAGCGCCACACATGCGGCCCCATCGTCGGTGTAGATGTTCATGTCATAGCCATTCGGGGGCGACCTGTCCGCCGCCTTCTCGTGGTGAAGCAAACGAAAGGAGGGACGGAAAGCGGCGGCGGTCGAGGGCTCGATGGCGAACGCAAACGTGCCGACACTGCCAGGACTGGAGACTTGTTGTTGGAGAGAGGTGCAGGTGACTTCGGGCGGCAACATCGTCATGCCTGGCGCGGAAACTTGCCCGATCCATGGTGGCCGCTGGATGACTGGGTGACCGGCAGACTGTGCCAGCAGTGCCGGCTCGCAAGGCTGCAAGCCGATTTGCTCGGGGGACGATACGCGTAGAATCATATCCAACACGCGAAAGGCGTCCTCGGCGTGAACGCTCGCCACGTCGCAATCGCGGACCCAACGCTGCACGGAGCCCAGCTTGGGCACCTCACCCGACACTTGCAATGCTTTAAGCCCTAGCATGGCGTCGCGCCACCGGCCATCAGATACCGCGCTTGAAATCTTGGCAACGACTCCAGCAGTGAAGCTCGCCGCCGTGGCAGCGCCGCTGCTGCTGCCGCTGCCGGCGCTGGTGCTGGCCCCGCCACCTAGCGGGAACATCGCGGTGCGAAGGGGCCGGAAGCGCGACAGGGTCATCAAATGAGGTGTCGAGGCTAATTTTTGCAGCGTGGCGACGGTGATGGCCAAGTGTTCGTCGCTCACGAGATCCGTCGTGTCCAATGACGCCGACTGGTGGATGACCGCTGGGCCCTGGCCGGCAGATCCTCTCATGCCTGCTGCAGGCCCGGAGGAGACAAGTAGTGGAGCGGGTAGACTCCTCGGCCGCTTTCGCTCGTCGCGCACCTGAACACCATTCAGGAAGCGAGCCATTGCCGTGGATAAGCGACGAGAGGTGGTGTCGCACTGAGAAAGGAAGAGAGAGGGGGACGAGGGGCGAAACATCGCGCACCGCGAGAGCCCATCCGTCGTTCTGAAGTCCATCCTCTCCCTGGGAAGAGAAGTATCGGTAAGGAGGAAGAGAGGGTCACAAAGTCGCGGACGGACACAGTGCGGCCGTGACGATGTTTGCCCTCAGCGACGATGGTATCCACACGCAAGTAGACGTGGAGAGCGAAAGAAAAGTGTTTTGGACACAGACTTGCGATCTCAGCTAATGATCGCACGACGCGGGCCAGTGTCGAATCGATGAGCGAGTATGAGTGTTGCTACGCTCTCCGAGAAACTCTTTGGTAACGGACGAACGATGTGCGCACACGTATCTAGCGGGGTGCGCGACTCAAACATCCGCCTAACGCCAATCTTTGGGCCATACGTCTCGTGTGCCCCATAAGCATGGTCCCTAGAGAACGGTTGTTGTGGCAGATGCAGTAAAAAAGTCAAATCAGTATCCGCCTTTCGGTTACCTCGTGGATCTGGGAAAGTCAGGCAAACCCTCCGGTGCAGAAGAGGTATCCTATCTAGGACTTCCTGACACTCGTGTTTCTTATTACGACCCGTCAGGTGTGAGGGGACGATTGCCGTGGCTGGCTGCCTTTGGCTTACGACGCCGGGCAAGCAGTGGACAACGCCGCCTGTTTCCACGCCGGGTCACAACTGCGGGCAATGTAATGCCAAATGCGTGATAAAGTAAAACGCGTCGGTGATGCCTTCTGCGGACATTTCGTGCTGTGCGTAGGCAACATTGACGATTTCCGACAAGGAGGACACATCCGCCACCAAAGAGTCTCTCTCAAGAACGGCGTCGAGAGAGAAGAGCGCGTCCGAATCCCTCACATCGTTAGCCACTACGGGAGGCCTTCCGGATGCACGAAGCCCCCAAGAATCGAGGCGTAGTCGAAGGGCTTTGCGCCAACCTTTGTCGATTCTCCGCGGGTCGCCCAGCAGCGACCCATCTGGCTCGCAGAGGTGCGTCGGCACGTGGCTCGTCGAGTCATACTTCCCCTGTGCAGCAGCAGCTCCTCCGACCGATGCCGCTTCACTGGTTGGTGATCCGGGGCAGATCGTTCGGGCGAGTTTGCTCATTACTTGGGCGATATCGGCGGCTTGTGCGGCTGCGCACTGATCGCTTCCTGGCGCAGCGGTGCAGCCCAACACGTGATGGACTAATCTGTCCGCGGTGATGTTGAAGGCTGGCCGAACGACGTGGCATGCCCATTGTTCCATGTGCTTGTCGAGGCGCGGCTTGTTGTAGCTGGCCACGCGGACTGCGACCTCGCGCGACATGGGTCCGTCTCGCTGCATCGTCGAGTACACCACCCGAAGCGGCCACTCCGGTAGCGAAATGTGTGGATTCGCGATTTGGGGCACCAGCCCACGCAGACGCGTTCCGAGCACGGCGGGCAGAAGGCCGAGAAACGATCCGCCACTGCTTGCACCGAATGCGTAAATCGGCGCGGACGTCAAGTATCGGTACGCGAATCTAGTCGTCTCCCCCCGAGCGCCACGACGAGAAGAGGAATCGACGCGAAGTCGCGAAAGAGAGTGAGCATACTTGCGCGCCAACTCGTCGGGTCCAAGCGAGGCTACGCCGCTGTCATCGATGTCGGCCCCAGCAGACTTGAGCGCGAAGCGATGCTCGTCCGCAAGCCATTTCTGCATGATCGCGGTGTCACTGGCGGTGACGATGCCTTCGCGAAACAGGACGCGTAAGACTTGCGAGAGGTCGCGGTTCATCACTCGGTTTTTTCCAAGAAACGTGTTCCAACAGCCACTGTTCGCCATACTCGACACGGCGATCACGGTCAGGCCGATGCTCAAGGCCTCGGCAACGATGCGCATCTCTTCAGCGAGGGCTCTGCACTTCGGATAGACATGCGTCCATTTGCGGCCTAGCTTTCCTCGAACCGGTGACTGCGGATGTCGGGGGCAAGAAGAAGCAGCTCCTCCGGTCCTGTCCACATCTGCACGCAGGCAGAAGTCGCGTGCGTCGTGACTGCAGCCGTGAAACAATAGCATTGTACCACCACCAACAACCACGTTTCCGCGTTGATTGTGAAGGTTCGCGGCTTCCCGCACCCCGTGCCGCCCGTTGTCGGGCATCAGCGCCACGATGTCGGCGGGTGGGTCATACCTCACATACTCCACAATGCGATCATATGGCACCTTGTCGTCATCGGCGACGGCGCCCGAGGGGGCTTTCGTCGTCGTCGGAGAGTCGAGCGACACGAGGGGGTCTCCCGTCACCCACTGAATCGGGCACGGTGTCGAGGCGGCGACGGTGCGCAACACGCCGACCAGCCTAGGGTCCGTGCAGCACGCTGTTGAAGGGGCCCTTGTGGGAGGCGGAAAAGTGGTGGCGATGGCCGACGATTTGTTGGGAAATACGGCGGCGGCCCGGCGGGGCCCGTGGTCGCGCGCCTTAGCGGCGGATTGGTGGTCGCGCGTGCCGTGGTGGTGGCGTCGAAATGGTTTCGAGTGGGCATCCGGGGGAAGTGCGTCGGCAGTAATCTGTGCCGCCGCCTGCTTGATGGCGCTGTGCTCGTGTGCGGCCTTGCTGCCAAGTCTGACCGACCTCCCGCGCGCTGACAATGACGACGATGTCGAAGCTGAGTGCCACAAGTAGACGAAGAGGCCCAGCATGACAAAACATGCCACCATCGCGGTGCTTGGACGGCGCCCTGGCGAGCACGCCCCGAGCAGTGACGACGACGACGCACTTTGACACTGGGGCCCTTCTCGATAGCGGCCCATCGCAGCCGTTGAGCCACCAAGAGTCAAGCGACGGCTCATGACGGACACACAAGCGGTGGACAAATAGATCCACGGCTCAACATGTTTCAAAGTCAGCTCCCGGAAATGATGCTGCAACGTTGTCTCCAATGGAATATACATTCGTTTCCAAACAAAAAATGGTATTTTTTAGCCACAGCAGCAGTGTCAGCCGTTTCCGGTTTCCAATGTCACCCGTTGTACAAGAAAAACGAAAGTGTTGGTGTAATTCTAGTAGAGGGGAGGTGGTGGAGGGGACGACTCGGCCCCCCTGCCGTCTAGTTGTGACTGGGACTGATGCTGATGCCGAGCGAAACCCGCGGAGCTTCCGCGGATGGATCTCGCAAGGTCGTGGCGTCCGATGGCGCGATGGCAACATTTGTCGCGAGAGGAAGACCGACGGAAAAGGGTCGAGGCGCCGCCATCTGCAATTTTTCGGTCACGTGGCTCAGTGCGCCGCGCACTTGCTCAGCTAACCGCTGGATCTGTTGGTGTGATTCCAGCGCCACGTCACTGCAGCGAAACCTCGCTTGATCCATTTTGGACTGCGTTTCGCGACGCAGTGCAGACATGTCGCCGCGATTCGCAAGCAAGCCTTGCGTCAGCTGCGCACGCAAGGTACCCAATTGAGCTTCCACCTCTCCGCGCAGCTTATCCATCAGCATCGAATCGCGGCTGACTAGATATGTGTCGATGTGAGCCGCCAACGCCGAAGACAGCGCCACGGGGGACTTTTGGCTCGAGATGGCAGTGCAGTTGCGTGAGGCGTCACTGTTGGCGTCGCCGCCGTGGCCCAAGGTGGAGCGCAGCCTTTCGACGTCCGCCTTCAGGTTCGTAATGTCACCGCGACAGTGCCGCAGCTCCTGGTCCCGCGCATCGCTCAACTGCCGCACTTGCCGCTGAAGCGACGCGAATGTGGCACGCGTGACCGGCGCTGTTTGCTCGGGGGAAGCGCCATCGACCTCCTCACCAGCAGCATCATATGGCGGTGCTCCGTGACTCTCCAAGGTTGCCCCCGCACGACCCGCTCCGCTGCTCGCGCTCCAGGGTGATCCGTTGAAGAACACTCCACGACCGCCGGCCACCGCACCTCCGAGGAGCGAGGGCGGCACGACTGTGAGAGAATCCAGTGCGACGCGCCGTTTGACGGCGTCGACATCGGCGCGGCAGCGGTGCATATCGGCGTGAATCTGGCGCAGCTCGCTCGTCAGAGACCCAGAGATGGCGATGATCGCCTCTCGGAGCGTCTCAACGGTGGCAGCGAGGCCATCGAGTGACAAGGGCGAACCATCATCGGCCAACACCGAGGTCGGGTCAGCAAGGTGCTGCTGCGGGTCATGGAGTCCTCGGGTAGGGACTCGGGTGACTTGTCGTCCAACATCGTCTGTAAACCCAACCGCACGCCGCGCGGTACGTCCCGCCCCGGACGAGGAGCTTCCGCGATGCTGCGAGTCCGCCGATTGAGACGCATCGCGGCTTCTCGACGTCACCTGGACCTTTCCTGGCGGTTCATCCGCAGTACCTCGGTGCGAGCCGCCTCGGCCTCGGCGAACCCGAGTGTCGGGGGAAGACGAAGATCCGCCGATGATCTCAGTGCCGGCGGTGCCCGGGGCCGCACCGCCCTGGTGGTGGTGGTGGTGGTCGTCACCATAATAACAACCTGCACAGCCGCTCCCCGAGGCGTGCACCCCCGTGTGCGGCGCAGCACAACATGCTCGCGAAGGCGTCGCGTACTGGCTCGCATGCATCACGCAGTGCCGCATCAACATCGCAACCGACGATCTTTAGCGCTGTGTTTTTCTTTGACAAAGGGTGAGCGAAGAATAAAAAGAAAGGTACCCACCACCCCTGCTGATCGGAACGCAACTTGCTTGCTCCGGTTTTTCAATGGTGAGGTACCGTTGACAGAGAGAAATACAACTGTCACTATGTAGTCGGATTCGGCGGTGCCGGACACGCATCAGGCAGCCCGTGGATTCGGTGGCCCTCCTCGTTCCAATGCCCGGCGAGGCGAACGGCCTCTTCCGCTCGAGCATGCCAATAGGACTTGTGCATCCGTGCGAAGGCCGTCTGCAGCGCATCGTCAGTCGCAACGTTGGTATGGACCCCACCGATCCGATCGCGCAGCGTCTTGTTGTGGTCTGCCAGAGCATCCAGTCGCTCGATGGCGCAACGGAGCTCCGGTCTGGACGAACAAACGTCCCGTAGCTGTTGGATCTGACTATCCAGAGTGGATATGCGCAGACTCGTCGCGGCTGCCCCATCGTTGTCGCTTGCGGCTGCCCGAGCACCGGCCGCCTCGGACGGCGGCGTTGCGGCGGAACTCCCGCAGCCGGCGCTGACGCCGGGCATCGGAAGCGGCTCCGACGTCGGCACCGCAGTGCGAGTCGCTGCGATGGCAGGAGCCGATGCGCGACCTAGCGACTCAAGCTGTGTGACCATTGCGATCATCGGCTCCAGCGAATGCATGGGGGCGAGCAGCCACGATTCGGGTGTTGGCACGTCCGAGCGGTACCGCAGCAAAGCCGGGGGGGAGGCGGATTGGTCCGCTTCCGCATTGTCGTCTCTCGGCGGGGAAACCAACGGCGGCGGCGGCAACAAACCTTCGTTCGCAAACACTCCACGTGAGAGCGCGGACGACGTCGATTTGGTCTGGTGTCTCGATCGTTCCCTCTCGAATGCAATTTCAAACTGCCTGGCCTTTCGACTTTCGTGTGCGAGCTGCTGTTTTAACGTCTCGTGCTTTGCCACCATTTTGTCCAGCGCTTGCGTCGCGCTAGCCAGTTCGTTGCGCAAGAACGAGATTGTCCCCTCGAGTTCGTACACCTGCTCGGTAAGCTTTCGCGCCTCCAGCTCCTTGGTCGCTGCCAAGGAGTTGGCCTGATTGACGGCGTAAAAGGCCTGTTGCAAGCTGTGCTTGGTTTCTGCCACTTCGGCCTCCCGATTTGGTCCCGTGTGCTCAAGCTGAGCTAACAATGCGGCATGTTCGATCGTGGCAAGTCGATATCGCTGGAGCAAATCCAGTTGTGCTTCTCGGAGCACGTTGTTTGCCTGCAAAAGCATGCGAGTACGTTCCTTTTCGAGTGTCAGTTGCTGTTGAATCGTCAGATCGCTGGCAAAGCGGCCGGGCGGCGCGTCCGCGGCACGAACCACATCGGACGAAACGATGGCTCGCGCGGAAGCACTCGCGGAGCGACCTCCCGACGGCTCGGTGTCGCTGCCACCCGTCGTGAACGAGTCCGCAGCGTCGTCCGCAACAGCAAGTCGGGGGGGCGCCATGGTTGGGGAGCGCCGCGGCGAGTTCGTCGCCCGCCGGGACGACGGCGCATCATTGACGTCGCAGCGGATGGCAACCGAGGGGAAGAGAGGTGGATTCATCATCTAACGCATCCACCCCCTCTTGATCGCGAGAGAGAGAACACACGGGGAGGTTGGCATCTCCCCGCGCTACACAACGCGAGGAGACTTGTTGCTCCCCTAGAGTCAACCAGCGAGCGATTTGGACGACTGACAACTCAAAACTAACGCTACTACGATTGTCACATTCCGCCAAGAGATGCAACGTTCCGATGTATTCTCTTTTGGGGCGGTGTCCCCCTAGTCACACGCAGTCACAAAGGTGACACGCCATCACAGGGTGGTGGGACCAAAGGATCCCATTCTCGTCGTTCCCGCGGTCGTACCTGGACGGCCTGGTCGACACACGTCAGCACTGGTCCCTGACGACAAGGTTATGGTTCTCAGCCGCTCCAACTTCGGCGTGTAACTCGGCTTGATAGGTGCGTCCAACGGCAATCCTGCCACGGACGTCATCGGCCGACGTTGCGGCGAGAATCCTGGCACGGCGTCGGCTTGGCGCTTGTAGTATTGCTGCAACATTTCGCGTGCGCGCTTCTCCGCGATGTCGGCCATCTGAGCCCGGGTCAACTCGTCGTCGCGCACTCGCAGGAACCGGCGCTCAGCATCAAGCAGCGCCTGTTCGACTTCCATGTCGAGTCTGGGCGGCAGCGGACGCGTCGTGTGCACATGATGTGGTCCGACAATGGAGGGCACGATGGTCGGTCGAGGTGGCGACTGTTGCTGCTGCGTGGGGAGTCGGGATTCCGCAAGTCGACACATTTCGGCACGATCCGGAACGAAGACGGCTTCCTTGCTACCCACGACGTTTCCTGGCGGCGATGATTCATGAAGGCGACTCGCTCCTCGTGCTCCTTCCTGTTGTTCATAGGCCGCGAGGCGTCTGACGTGCTCCCCTACGCTCAGCGTAGGGTTGGGCCCGTCAGGTGCCGCCGCGGAGTCGGAAAAGGCGATGCCACCAGATAGCCATTCCAAGGCCAGACGTGATGCCCGTGCATCGTCATCTTCGTCACGACATGCCTCCGTGGCGCCCCTCCTCGCTGATGGCGCGTGTGCGGTGGAGAGCCTCGGTTGCTCGACGCTGTCGTCTTCGTCAAATTCTTCTTCATCAACAGTGGTCGTCGCTAATCGCCACTGGCGCTTGCGCTCGAAAATTTCGTCCTGGCGAGCCTTTTTGAACGCTTCGGCCTTCTGGCGGTTGGCTTCGACCTTTTCGGTCAGCAAGACGGCTCTTTCAGACGCTAGCCGTTGTTCCATCGCCGACAGCGATGTGGGAACCTGACGCCCCCTCGCCCTGGCGCCGCCCGGTGCTGTTGTAACTGGCGGCGAAGGGCTTGCTGCCTCACCGACGAGGAAGGCGACCCGTCGTCCAGGATTTTCTCCCGGTGCCCCCGCCTCAATGACGGAGGACGTCGCGTGAGAAGACGCACCTCGGGCGGCCACCCCTTGACTGGGCGTCCCAGCCATCAGCCCCTTGACCATGTCGACGACCGCTTGCATTTCGTAGTTGACCCGGACGGCGGACAAACTGTCATAACGGTGCGGCGCGCGACACTTCGGGCATCGAAACGACACGGTTGCATCGGTATCGCCGTGAAAGGGCGCATCGTCGCCCCCCTCGCATCCTCGGTGCTGCTGCTGCAAGCACGCGAGATCGGCAACGTGACTCCGGCATATGTTGTGTAAGCAGGGCAGCGTGACCATATCGATGAAATGGTCCAGGCAAATGGGGCATCTGAGAAGCGGATCGACGACGTCGGTGTCGGGGTGATGTCTCCGGGGCGGCTCGCGGTCTGCTACGGCAACCCCACTGCTCCGTGTCGATGTCGCTTGATGCTCAATCAAAGGGCGAGGCTCGGACGACTGACGATCCGACGCCCGCGATGCCGGTGTGTCCTCCTCCGGCGACATTCGGGCTAGCTCTCGTTGAGCGGCCTCGAGGACGAGCGACAGACGATCGCTCGGAGTATGGCGGCGACCCGGTCGAGCACCAACCGGGGGTGTAAACATTTTTCCGCGCCCCGACGGGTTTCCCCCGCCTTACCCCGCACTTAACGCCATGCACGAGCAATCAGCATTCGAATGCAGCGACGATATACTCGTCGTCAGCTCGATATACTAAAATCGCGAAAACCCCGACAAAATGTACACGCTAACATCTACACGTTCGTTCAGTTGATTCGTCGTTGACTTCTGTCAAAACCCAGACCGGCCGAGCAGCCTTCGGCCCGCGTTGGGCGACGAACGTCCATCCGCTCTCGCGTCCATATTGTGCCAACGGTGTTCCGCGACCATCCGCTGGATCACGCTAGTCAAAGCATCCATCGAAGGAACCACCAGCCGACCTTTACCTTGGAGGAACTGGACGAATTTCTCGGCGTCGCTTGGAGACTTGGCCAACCGTTGAAGCCACGTCAGTTGAACGCCAGAGAAACGCTGATGTACAAACTCGTGGCAGAAGCGAGACGCATCACCCATGGATATTTGAACCGGCGACGCGTGCTGTTTGAGATGGCCATAGACGTTGCTGTAAAAAGACATGAGGTCGCGCACGGTCCCCTCGTAGTCATACCGGATACCGGCAACGTTCTCGCGACACAGCGCCTCGTACCAATCTCGAACGAGCTGCAGCCAGTCGACCGGCATCGATGGCCCAAGTGACCCACCCACTGCGGTGACCGACGATGCGGATCCTTCGACCGCGTTTGCCGCCACGGTCGTTGACGTCGACGTCGTCGATAGTGCGGCGCGGAGCAGTGCCCCGTCGGGCGGGACAAAGGGCATGGAGCTCCACTGCAACAGGTCCTTGGTGACGTTGTACGTCGCCGCCGGGCACTTGGCCATATTGGCGGATGACGTCGTGTTTGCGGCGGTGGCAGAGGAACCCGAAAGCTGCAACGTGTTGAGCCCTTTTTCCGCCGGCGTCACCACCCCGCTGGATCCGGAAGCCGGTGAAGCGGTACCTTGGTTAACCGCGGTACCCACCGCAGCAATCGTCCGGGATTTGTTGTACGACGTGGCCGTTGCCAAACTAGTGACACTTCCGGCAGCTCTTGGAGGCGAAAGAAATTCTGCCAAGCAGCAAATGAACTCGCTCGATGTGGCAACTGTCCAAAAGAAGGGATGGCAAAGGGTCTCCCGGGTGGACAAGCGGCGGTCGGGGTTCGCAATGGTGCTCTGTCGCACGACGTGGACGAGTTCGGTCGCACCAATGAGGTCCAGCGCGCTCATGTAAGATTTGGTTTCGGCTAGCGTGGCCTCCGCCTTGTCTCGTACCTGCCGCCATCGGCGCATGGCTTCCTCCAGTTTTTCCTGCACTTCGGCTGCCGTTGGTGGAGCCCGTGAGTTGAGTTTGGCCATCTCCGACGCACGCTGCCGTTTGACTTCGGCAACGTAATCATCCAAGATCGACGCGGCACTGACGATTCCGCGGAAGCAAAATTTGACCACCTTGCCGAACAAGAATGCATCGGACACGGGGGAAGGAATCACGACGGTTCGTGGCACCACGCCAGGAGGAGGTGGCAAGCTACCTCCGCCGGCGCCGCCGGTTCCGCTGGGCGAAGTGGCTCCTATGCCGCCAGGCGAGGCTTGAAGGCCACGGAGACCGACTGACGACCGTCGACGGTGCCGTCCTTGGAGCGTCGGCGACCCTGCGAACGACGTGCCAAGAAGATCTTCGTCACCATGAATCCCAGTATCGAACGATGCGCGGCTGTCGCCGCCGCCGCGGCCATTGATGCCGTACTGCCCCCGTCCCAGCCATTCAGGAGGCACGCAAAACTCGTCGACGACGCGAGGTCGATTGGGAAGGACGTGCAGCCCGCACGCGATGGGGTCCAGGCGCTGCGCGGAGAGCGTGAATGGGCCTATGGGCCTCAGCTTCCGTCGATCGTAGATGGTGGCAAACGCTAGGGTTGCAAGCTTTCCTACACTCGCGTCGTTCACTGCCCGGCTGGCTTGCGGCTGTAGAAGCGCTTCCGGGTGAACGAGGGCACAAAAGTCGAACTTGGGTTGGGTGGAGGCCATGCTCCCGTCCGCAGCACGCTGGTGACGGTGTTCGGTTCTTGCGTGTTGGCTGTTCAGCGAACCAGCGGACGACGCTGCTCGACTGTCGTTGACGCTGCCGCGGGCCGAGTTGTGAGCGGATGCCGGCGCGCCTCCCACGCGAGATGAGTCTGACGAAGAAACTCCGCCACCTCCGCTGACGAGGGAGTTGACTTCGGATGTGAGAGACGTCGTGGTGTCTCGTCGAGAACGGACATGTTGGGCCGTAGCCAGGGGCGACGCGTCATTCCCACCGAGGTCGATGGAATCGCACACGCTGAGAATAATGCCTTCAGGGTGGAGCGCGTTGTGGCACACGCCGCATCGATGAAGCGTAAAAAGCTGCTGCAACACATCGCGGAGCGACACGACGACAGTCGGAGCACGCAAAGGCGGGGGGCCGTGACCCTTTTCGGCGGCTTGCCGTGACAAGTGCAATAAATGCATTAGGGTGCCGCGGTACGGCTCGGTGACCACGTAGTGCACCGTCCGGAAGGCCTTGACGGAGCTGTTGTTGCCGCTCGCTTCCGGAGGAAGGGTGGCCACCGCCAACGCGGAGGTATGGGACGACGATGAAGGTAAGGGAAGGAAACGCGTTTCACATCCAAGGACTCTCAAGAGCCCGCTGGTGGTTGTCCCAACGCCAGACAATGCGGCTGGCACGGCGTGAGCGGGTGACACGACGACGTCCGCCGGCCCTTGCGTGTCATTGGCCTCGGTGTGATCGGCAGGTGCTGAGAAGGCGTCGGCGGCGGTCATGCGGCGGACGGTGTGGAGGACGTGGTTGTAGACGGCGGCCTCGCGTGGGATAATGTCGGGATCCGGGCACTCTCGCCACATGTAGGACGTCGCACGGTCGACCATAACGACCGGGTCGGAGATGAAGACGCGAGCGACCGCCGTTGCCGTAGCAGCGTTCGTGATTCGGTACGGGGTGGAAACGCCCTGCGCATGGCAGCGGTCGTCCGGGTCAACTTTGTCATCGTCTGTTGGTTGACGCGTGCGAGTGGCAACCGGGGACGAATTGCCGAAACGGGAGGAGTTGCCGAACGAGGATGATTTAAAGGAGGTCGTCACCGCGGCATCGGGCTGGTCCTGGCTAGAGCATGGCACATCCAGCAGTGCCGGATGCACCGTGGCAAACGACGATGTTGCGGACTTCACCGACTTGAACGACGACGCGGCGGCCGCGCACCCCCTCCGAGGGGGTGATGTCCCCGTGGGCGCCCCTTCCCCACCGCTGCCATTCGGATTGCGTCGTTGTTGCGAAATAATGTCGTTTCGCAACAAGTTGGTATCGAGAATTCGACGGACGTCGAGCCGAGAGGCGACCACGTTGGCTGAGAGAGGCCAGTCCGTTGCATCAAAAAGCTGCGGCACCTCGTCCACGGCCGCAATGACGGAGGCTGCAGCTGCCACGTCGGCACTTGCAGTTCCTCCCTGGGCAATCAACTTGGACGACTCGCGACTCCCGCAGCGGTAGTGACGCTGCGGCACAACACCGGAAACGCGGAAGGTGGCGGCCGGCGCTGTCCCGCGAACTGCAGGTCCTTGCGGCGCGATGGGCAACTCGGTGACAGCCGGTGGGGGATACGCACCGGACCAACCGCCACTGGCGACCGCCACTGCCGGTGCCAACGCCGCGTGGCCAACGGCATGCTCGGCCGAGCTCGATACGTTGCCGCGTAATGAATGTCCGCCCAGCGCCGAGGCTGGTCGACGATACAACCTCACATCCGCCATTTGAAGGGGGAAAAAATAATGGGGCGAAAATGTGTTATGTATTTCTTTGAAGAATGTGAATGGGTTGGCGCGGTCCAAGTCGGATGGGTTCGCTTGCAATGAGCCAATTCGACGCCTGCAAACCGTTTGCTCGTCGCGCAATTTTGGACTATGAGTCAAAGCGCACTTCGGTCGTCACCCTCGGCCAACCGTCACGCGCGTCTGGCCAACCGCCATCCGCATCCTCTGGCATGCGGCGAAGTGACGACATCTCTGTACAGGTGGGATGCCCCAGTACTGTGTTGAGCCACGGCTCAAACGTCTGCTGGAAGTGAACCCAGTTGGCGTCTCGGATGGAATCGGATATCTGAAGATGCAACGCAACTTGGATGGCTGGAATCCAACGGAGGGACGGACCCTCCTGCTGCTTGAACTGGCATCGTGACGACGTGATCAAGTTCAGCATGTTGTTGTTCGGTGGGCATCCGTCGATCATCGCGTTCGTGTCGGCAACAAGCATGACGCTGAGGCTGGTTAACTTGCCGATCGGCTCCTCTGGGCCATGACCGCCACCAAGTCTCGGAGGTTGACCGGCGCGGAGCTTGTCAATGGCGGCCGCCTCGACCGTGCGGGCGATCGCACTCATGATTGCTGTCACTGGCGTTGTTTGGAGGTCCTGGTCCTCTACTCGCCAGTCCAACTCTTGCTGTGACGTGATTGCGCCGACGGTCCAATCACGAACCAGAACGTTACACCCGATGATCCATCGCACCCACATGTGCCCACATATCAACGAGCTGAAAAACGGGTCAAACTGATCCCATGCCAGTAACGAACACAGAACCGCGAAAAGCAATACGCTCTCGGCCGCCAATTCGTCGCGATGGTCCGCCGCTTTTCTAAGAAACAGCATGCCGCCAAAGTGACGCAGCCGACGACAGAACAAGTATGCGGAACCACGGATGACTGCGATTAAGATCATGCAAATCCAGCTCATTCGCGTGATGTCACCATGACGGGCATGTGCTTGAAATTGATCCAAGTGTTGCACGACGGGTGCGATTTGTTCTCGCGACTCAAGCAAGCGAGCGCAAGAAAACCACAGCAGCAACGTGCAACATGCCGTCGCCGCGGCGACCATCGTCGCCTGGTAAACACCCATTGCGCGACGTCCGTGCGTCACATCGAGAAGAGAATGCCATACTCGCGGACGTGTTGGCTCATTTGACGCGGCTGCTGCTTGGTGGCGTTGAGCGATGTAACCGTGGCGCCAACTGGAGACAAGGTACCATGCTGCGGTGACGCGAAGGATAGAAACATGCAACAGTTCCAGACTCATGTTGACGATGGAGCACCAGACGGCGAAACACGTGGGGGTCGAAACGATCGCCGCCAATTTGAGCAGCGCGCAGGCAATTTCAACCCCAGCCGATGAGACAAACACGATGTTCTCGTACGCCGCGCGTTCGCCATTCGTTGTACTTGTTGCACCGAAACCGTCCAACGTGGGAAGTTGCCCTCTCGGCTGTGCCACCACATCGTCAACGGTGGAGCACAACCAAACGCTGCATGAATTCCAGCGGCGACATGACGATATGAGCCGTGCCATCTCGATAAGGCGTCTTTAATGCCAAGCACTATTTATCCATTTTTGTTGCGGATCAGATGGAAAGAAAATATTCCAACCACAATACTACTTGCAAGCAAATGGCTTAACAGGCGCGAAAAACTGTCTTGACGGAGCTGATGGTTTCGAGTATCAAAGGGGGCCCTTGCCCAAAATTCTAAAAACAGGAGTTTTCTGTCAGGCACTCGTTAGTCTCCCTGCCAGATAGAAAATTGCGTGGTTTTTAATGAGCAATTGAATCTTTACATTAACGGGCGGATTCAACTTTGAAGTGCAACTTTTGTAAGGAAGTTTATAGGCAAGCTACGGTAGTATCGGAGCTACTTAAACGACCAAGTAAAAGGAGCACAGATGGAGCACTACAAGCAGCTCACCAGAGAGCAACGATACCAGATTTCTGGTTTGAAGAAGGCAGGTTTGAACCAATCGCAAATTGCGACAGAAGTAGGCGTGCACAAGTCGACGATTTTTCGGGAATATGGACGAAACAAAGGTCGGCGTGGTTGGCATCCAAAGCAGGCGCAGGAATTACGGGATGAGCGTCGAAAGAAATG
>ERZ1292630.1719-Hain-H41-02um-R3-1719-length-21078-cov-7_pt1 | contig 21078 bp, 7 predicted proteins | sample MGYA00564408_ERZ1292630 | MGnify/ENA primary metagenome ERZ1292630 (study PRJEB36523, sample SAMEA6512641) | groundwater metagenome | collected 2019-01-08 | study: AquaDiva: Metagenomics assemblies of 32 groundwater samples
CACCATCGCGAGTCGCCTTGTTGAGTGCGCCCCCCAATTTCGTGATGTGGGAGTGCAGATCATGTGCCATGGCGGCCAAATCGATGTGCAAGGACACTCGGCGGGCAAACCCGTGCGCCTCGAGCGCCGTCGAGGCGACTGCCGTCGCCAGGAAACACTCCGTTCGCGGCGTGGACGAGCAGGAATCCGACGCGCACCACACGCTCAGGTCGTCCGACTTGGCGATCGTGACCGCGGCCACGAGACAGGGTGGGACCGCAGCCGGGGGTGGGAGCTGCGGCGACGCAGGAGGAACCACCGCAAGGGCCGCGCCGCTGCGACCGGTTCTGATCGCAACGAGTTGCCCTGCGCTTTTCGCCGGTGTGGGCGGTTCACTTGTGCGCACCGCTTCCTCAGGACGGGCCACAAGCATTCCTTGGTGGGTTGCCGACTGCAGCGTGGGCGTATGGGGACAAGACGGGTAGAAGTTCAGCGGGGCGTTAGGGGGCAGCCCAGGAGCGACGATTACGAACGCGCACGTGGGAGCCGGCGCGACCCGAGTGACCGTAGATGCTTCTTGGAGCGCGGCGCCGCTCAAACTAGGCCGCCGAGCGCGCGCATGAGCGACGTTTGTAACCGTTGACTTTCTAGAAGGCAACGCCGCGGCCTGTCCGGTGACGGAGACCGGAATGGGACCTTCCACGTTGGGTGGCAAGGCGTGGGGCACGTTGACGATCACCGAGGCGGTGTCGATGGACACGCCCTGCCCTCCGGTAGACCGTTCGCGTCCGCCCTTCTTCATGACAAGGTGCGCGGCCGCGAACATGGTCACGGACACGTGCACCGTCGTCGCATCGCCGCCCAGAGCGGCGGCCATCGCGGGGATGTTGAACGTGCTGCTCGCGCGAGACGTACCGGAAGACGTCACCGCACGCTTGAGAGGCAATAACTGAAACGAAGGGGAATGATTGAGTTGGTCGTCGCCCGCCTCGGCGGCGGCGGCGGCGGTGTCGGTTCCCATCGCATTGTTCATAACAAACTCGAAGCAGTCGCTCCAAATGCCCGCGGCTCTCATAGCCGCCTGCGCGCGGCGGCGTGGTCCATCGTCGCCCACGGCATGATCGTCCCGCGGCTCTTCGACGTACCTCACATTGCTAGTCTGCGAGGCCACCTGAACGCCCCCGACGCCCTGAGCACCCATCAGGGACGCGGATGACGATGCGGCTGAATGTTGCGTTGCCAGTTCCGCCGTCAGCCGACTTGCCCTTTGCTCCGCCGATGCCGACTCAGCCCTGCGCGCGAGCTCGCTCGGGACGACGCCCGATCGGATCGCGTCCGCCCCCACATCGGCTTCGAAGCCCACTAGGCGAATATCCGTGGGCGAGTACGGCACGACCAACGCCAACTCTCCGGAGCCGGTGTTGCCCAGTGCAGCCGGTGCGGGTGATAGGGCAGCCTGCCTCGGCGACTCCGAGCGTGAACCCGCCTCGGAAACCGCAGTCGCAGTCGCTCGAGGTTGGTAGATCCACGAAGACGCGTACGTGACGACGGCGCCGGCGACGCACATTTCGATGGTTGTTTGAGCCGACAGCAACGACAAGGGCCGGCCGTCGTCGTCCACGACAAAAGGAGCAAACAACCCGCTGTGTGCGGCCGGAGCGAGCGATAAGACGGACGCAGAAACCGAGGCCGCTGACGAAGGTGCCGTGAGTTCCTCCTTGCCACCCGAGCCGGCCCCGCTGCCGAGCAAGGAAGCGGGAGGAGGCCTCGCACGCTCCCTGATGGAGAAGGAGGCACTGGCGGAAGATGCCACATCGACACTTTCCGATGATGGGGTCGTCGCGGACTCCATGCTTTCCTGACGTGGTGGCGTGAGCATCGTTGGTGGTGTGGGATCGTGCGTTGGCTCGGTGACAATGCGACTTGCATTGGCTTTCTCCACCGAGGTCGAGACTTCGGCCGACGTCACGGAAAACACGCACGTCGAGTCGGCGCTAGCCATGCCGGCAATCCAACCGCGACGCCCTATCTTGTAGTCTGGCGGCGGCTGAGCGGATGCGGCATGGCCGCCGCTTCCTCGAACGGATACCGCGTCGCTGTTGTTCTTCGATGTTCTGCGTCCTCGCGGCTGCGACTTCCCCGACAGCAAGCTACGAGCTGACGACGCTTGTTCGAGCGCCGCATTCGGCAGTGCCGTTGCAGACGACGACGGCCCGACGGTTTCGACGCAGACGTCGCGAACAAAAACGCACTCGTCGCCAATCATCGGTATCAGCGCCGCATCGTGCTCCGCGAACGATGGAACCGCGAGTGTCGCTGGATCCAGCAAGCCGCGCTCACCGACTTGATCGTAGTGCGCCGACATGGCAGCCAGCTCGCTGTCCAGGTCAGCCGCTGTCGCGTCGAACTGTGATAGGATCCGGTCATGGCGACGCAGCGCTTGGCGTTCTTGCTGCTGTCGCTGCCACTCGGCCTCCTTTTCCCGCCTGGCCGCGGCGACGGCGCGTTGCCGCTCGAGGTCGTGAATGGACTCGGCGCGTTTCTGAACGTAACGCTGGTGATGAATCGTGTGCTCGAACGGCGCGACGGCAGTGTCCGAGGAGGGCGAGAAAGCGGGTGCCGTCCCCGTGGACCGGGTCAGGCTGTTTTCGATCCGCGGTGACGGGACTCGGGTGGGTGACGACGAAACCCTGTCAACCGGCGACAGGGTTATTGCGAGGGGCGTCGTCGTGACGCTTCTGGTCAAGGGGCGAAGGTTGCGAGAGGCCCTTGCCAGAGGCGCCAGTGAAAGAGCGGCGAGAGCCGAAGACGCGGCGGCTGCGCCCGCCATCGCGGGAGTGGAAGTGCGAGGGGCTGGGATCCCGCCGCCACCCCCGTTGGGCTTGACTCTGCCCGTGCGCCGCCGCTCGCCCTCCAACCGATCAAGCTCATAGATCGCTTTCAACGTGTTCGCACTCAGTCCAACGATGGCCATCACCGATGGGCAACAAGTGAGGGGTCTGCTGAATCTGAATGGTACGGGGGGGAACATTTCAGGCTCCAAGTATCAAATCTTGTCCCTTGTGAAAATAAGTGTGCCAACACGGAAAATGAAACAATTTGAATGCCAATGCATATCGGTTCATGGAGCGGTGGCTGCTCCTTTGGCCAAATTGTCCTCTCGGCGACGTTTTTTCCCTCCCTTCATCGCGGCCAGTTTGGCCTCGAACGATAGCTCTCGCGGTCGCGACAGCAGCGGGACATCCGCCGGGCCTCGGCAGGTCATTCTCGACCGTGCGGCCACCAACTGTGCGGGGTTACCAATCCCAGATGCCATGTGTGGGGCACATGTGTCACCGTGATACGCCGCCAGCAATTGCGTCGACATTTGCGCTGCCAGCGTGGCCGCCACCGTGTCCCGCTCCCAGCAGTCTGCCCAGTGTTGCAATAACGGTTCGGTAGAGTCCGGGTCGTATTTCCATGTCACGGCCTGTTCATCAAACTCACAATCCCAGAGCACCAACGGTTGCGGATCCGCAAGGGCGTACACGGGTTTGGTCGGTTGCTGCGTCACGTCCAAGAGTGCGGAAACGACCGATTCGTCTTCCACGCCACGCCCGACCCGGAGAAGGACCGCCATGATGCATCGTATTTGATGATACAGAAAGGCACTGCCTTTGATGTGCAGGCACATCATCGTCGAGGAGGAGGAGGTGGCGGTTCCCCCCTTGTCCTCATCACCGGTCAGCATCGCCTCTCCAATCGCAGGCATTCGCAGAATGTCAGCGACAAAAATTTCTCTTACGAAGTGTCTCACACTCACGAGATCCATTTTGCAAAAGTTGCGGAAGTCGTGTCGGCCAAGCAGCGTCGCAGCGGCCGCGCGCATTCGGTCCAAGTCCAACGGCCGCAATGTGAGTCGCTGGGCGCACCAGTAGTGACTTGGAAAGAAGTATCGGTATGTGCGAGAGCGACACGAGAAACGCGCGTCGAATTCAGGTGGAACGTAGCTCCACGCGGTGATTCGCACCGTTGGCGGCAGCACTCGGTTCAGCATCGCGGCGTATTGCGGCGCCGGCTGGCCGCCTTTGTTCCCACGGAGTGCTAGGCTCACGCAGTTTCCCAGCGCGCTCACGCCCTTGTCCGTTCGGCCGCATCGACTGTATCCCGGTGGGAAAGGAGAGGTATCCGGCGTTGTTTCGGGGGGCATCCGCGTGGATGCCTCGCCGTCAAGTTGATCCCTCCGCTCCTCCTGCACGGCGACGCCAACACGGTCCTCTTCCCTCTTCGCAGCCGTACCGTCGTCCTCGCCATCCTCCACGTCTGCAGCCGACCGCTGGCGGAGCCGCACGATCGTGGTTGCCAAGCGAGGGTCTTTCGGGCTTCCGGGAGGGGGCACCAGCTTCAACCGCCGCAAGGCCTCAAACAGATGGTGTTCAACGGTGTTCGCGGACGACACTTGATGGGCGAGGCCGTCATGCTTAGACCCAAAGTAACTTACACGAAGTGCGACGTGATGCAGTGGGTACTGCGACCGGTCGATATCTCGCTGGGTGGACGAGATCAGGCTTGATCGCGGCTCGCGGTGAGCGGATGCCGCCAACGGCGGCCCTGAGGCAGCATCTGTCATCGCTCGTGGTGTGGTGTTGACACTCGGGACACTCCTGAACGGAAATGAAAAGGAATGGGAAGAAGAGTCACAAATCGAGCCAAACCCATGGTAATTGCCGCCTAGTGGACGAGAAGAAGTAAGAAGATCATTTGATGTGTGAGAGGTTCTGCCTGTCGGTTCAGCTGACAGACGGCGGTTCGTACGCCGCCTCCCCCACTCGTCGAGGCTTGGGTGACATGGATGCATCGGCGTGCGGTGGGTCACAATGCTCGGTCAACGCCGCTTCGGACTGGGCGTCCGCGGCCCGCCGCCGCGTGGCGCTTCGCCGCCGTGAGACCATCGCGAAGCCGATGGCGGCGAGCATCGCGATGCCCAACACGGCAAACACCATCCCAATCATAAATACCGGTTTGGATGTCAGCGACTCGTCGGTTGTCGCCGGGCTACCACTGGAGGCAATCGGCACTTCGGTGCCTCCCGCGAAGACAGGCTGTATCGGTGGTGCCATTGGGTTGATCCTCGGCGGAAGACTGGCATTCGGCAGGTGCCAGCCAGAAGCAGCCGGGGTCGGAAATGGACGCGGTGGGTTGACCGCAAGACCACGGTAGACCCAAACCTCATCGCAAACGCCGATGTAAATATCGCCTCCCCCTCCGGCTCCATCACCCCCTACCGGTGCACCTCTTGAATCCTCAGATGAATTCGGCGGTGACATGGCGAAGAGTGCCTTGGGAGGGCAACGATCGTTGAAAACAAAACGGTAGACGACGTCACCCGTGTCGGTGTCGGCCAGGAACACGCCAGTCGCATCGAGAGCAGCAACGATCTCATCGGACTGATCATCGGAGAACCGAGTTCCTGGCACCGAGGTCAACGCGTATCGGTTTCCGGCCCAGAAGTTCATCGACAAGGGGACGCTAGGGCTCGAGCTGTCCCCTTCCCACAGAACCGTCGCCGGTTCACCTTCTGCGGAGAAACCGCCGACGAAGAGCGAATACACGCGACGGTAGGGCTGCGTTTGCACCAAGGCAACGCCGTGCGGCGTGACGGAAAAGGGCGAAAAAGCGTGTTGTGCGCTCGCTATCAGTGAAGGGGTTCGCGGCTTGGCCACCGGCAGCGTCGTGTTCAACAGCGGCACGTAGAAAATTTGTGACGTCGCCATGTCAAACCTGAGCATTCCGTACGTGGCGACGGCCGTCGTCGCTACTTTAGAGTTGTTGCTGGTGACCGTGGAGATAGATGGATTCTGGTATGCGTGGACCCATAATTGAGCGCCGTTCGGACCAGCCGTCCAGTTGGCCGCCGGCCGAATGACGATCGGACTCTGGCAAAATACTGTGCCACCGCCAGCATCGGTACCGCCTCGGCGGACGACGTATGAACCAGTTTCGCTGTCCAACACGAACAAGTATCCTGCGAGAAGGTCGTCGCAGAGAAACAGGTATCGTTCGAAAAGGACCATGTCGCCCCAAATGCCCGTGTCTGACGTTCCAGACGGAGAGGGTGTGCCAGACGGCGTCCTTCGCGATCGAGAATCGTCGCTGGGCAGCAACAGCATCACCGCCCAGTTGAGCACTCCAGTCGTTCGGTCCAGAGAATAGACAAATCCGTCTGTGGAACCAACGAAAACACGGAAGGCGTCGACCACCAGCCTGTTCATGATGTCGCCTTGATCCAACGACTTTCCCCCTGTGCGGGACGCCAGACCTGCTGCCAATGCCACCTGCCAAACGATGGCGCCCGTTGATGCGTTGATCGCGTGCACCGAGTTTCCATCGTCGCCGACATAGAGCATACCATCGGCCGCGAAATACACCGGCGCCGACCGGATGGTGCGGTTGCAGCGGAACGCCCACGCAAGCGGCGCGCGCGGCGCGTATCCAATCGGCGGAGCCGGGGGTGGTGGCGATCCTGAGTCGCTGCCATCGCTGTCCGAACTTGACTCGCTCCCCACGGCATCGGAAACCATCAATCCACTCGACGTTCCCTCCGCGTTGGAAAATGCGAGAGAGTAACAGCGCAGCGTTCTCGATGGAGAGCCAGCGGCGCCAGCGCGCTCACCCACGAGAAGGCAGTTTGACCCACTCGCATTTGGAAGGGGCAATATCATGGACGCGAACGAGCCGGTACCGAGCGTCATGGGTGGATCGGTCTCCCACAGCAACGCGCTCGTGACAGCGTCGAAGACGGCGGCCCGCGCTCCGCCGACGGCAATGGTCGCCGACGTCACCTCAGAGTCCACGACAACGACGGTGGAGCTGGCGTTGGCAACGGGCATGACCTTCCATGGCGCGGCGAACTTCACGCTCACGCCGGAGGCCGGGATGGCCCCGGTGCTGGGAATGGGATTCTCCGACGTGAAGGATGCCACCAACGTTGCCGTTTCGTATGAAAGCGCCGTGCAGGTCGAGGGAGCCACTTGAAGCACATTGCCGACGACAGCCGCAGCGATGAGGCCGTTTTGGGACGAGAAGACAAGGCTCGTGATGCCGCTTCCACACATCGCCGAGGGACCCACGGCGACAACAGGTACCGCGAGTCCTCCCGCCGCGGCCGTGCCGTAAGGGTTGTTGGGCAAAGTGGTCATCTTCACTCGATAGCGCACGGCGTAGGGCGCCTCGCCGTCCCGGACCTCAATGACATTGGGTGCGACGTTGCTCGGTTGATAGCCGTCGCGCACTGCCAGGGCGATGAGCGCAGGCAGCGGCCGCGACGGGGCGTTCGTGTCGAGAATATCGAGTGCCCCCACTGGGCGGCACGGCCAAAACGACGCGGGTAAATCTGACAGCACGGGGAACTCGGCGATCGTGTTGGTACTCATGCGGCTTCCGGTCGAAACGTTGATGATCAAGAGACGCTGCCGAGCGGCGACCAGCACATAGAGCAGGGCACTGAAGGTCCAGTTGCCCGTGTGGTGGACCGCGGAAGAGTTGATTGCGAGGCAGGCCGCGGTGATGGGCGTATTGTCGTTACCCAGGTCGCTGCGCATGATCTCGGAGCCATCGACGGTGGACGTCAACCGCATGCTCTCGACAAGATTGCTCGTGAAGAGGGTCATGTTGGACGTTGCGACCGTGAATCCACCGGCTCCCATGACGCGGCCCTTCGTCGTGGTGGAATTGGCACTCCCCACGAAGACCACGTCGACAAGAGTGGCCCGGTCAGGTGCCGTTTGCGTCGCTTGATAGACAAATTCGGTCCACTTGATCGACCCGTTCACAGCGTGAAAGGCCATCACAAACCCCGTGGCAGCGTCCGCCACAATGGCCAAGCCCCCGGCAAAGTCGGGCACGAAGAGGTGGCAATCGAAGAAGGAGGTGATGTCCGTGTGGCTGTTGGAGCCAATGCTGCTGTCGTTCGCCCAGGGGTTCGGCGGTGCCGTGGTGGTGCTATTTTTGCGAGAAGGTTCGCCGGTAGCTGACATGGTGGACGTCACGGAACCGGTGATCGTCTCGGTCCGTAAATGGTTCCACGGTGCGCTGCTATCGTCGCTGCCGCTGCCGCCGCTGTTGGAGAGGTTTCCGATCGAGGAGTTGTGCGTGCCAATGGGAGCGTAAATCCACGCCCGCGCCCCGGTGTCGGAGCGGTAGGCGACGAGGGTGCGGCGAGAGCCGTCGGTGGCACGTGCATCACTGGTGTTGACCACGACGGCGACGACCACGCCGCTAGCAGGAAACGGGAAGGGGCCGACGTGGATGCTGGGAAGGAAGGACGGCAGCTTGACTGTCCACACAACTTCGAGCCTGGGGAGCGGGGTGTCCCTGAGCGCTGCCCAAAACGGAAAGTCGGACGGTGGCACCGCAGACACAAAATTATTAGCCAACCGCACGAGCCCAAATTGATTGACACCGGACCAAAAGAGGTGATCCGGACGTTCTGGCATCGCAAGGAGTTGCGTGACGCCCCCACAGTACGGCAAGAGGATGCAGGATGCCCACGTATCGTTGATGACGGCTAACCCGCCACCGGGAACCTGAGTGCCGTTGCAGCTGTAAACAAGCCGGACGTGACCCTCCCAGGTGCCGAAGGCAATTAGATTTCCGTTGTTCAGCGAAACAGGTGACGTAATGCGGTTGCCAGTACCGTAATAATCGTAGGCCCGCCACAACAAAGGAGAAAAAGGCACACGCCGGGAATGCGCGTTGGCGGTCGCTCCTGTCACCAAAAGGATTAAAACGGCGACGCAGAGACACATCATCAGCCGGCCTCAAACTCACTGAAGCCTGTGAAAGGGAGCAACACAACCAAAAACGGAGCGGATCAGCCGTCACCGTGCCCTTCAGCGAAATACAGTGTATACTGTGTGAAAATTTGAGATGAGCCTTCAAATTCCATTCACCGGCTCGACTGACAACAGAGCGGCTGTCTGTGTCGACTGTCGGAAATCGGTCGAATCGGCGCTGCGAAGCACGTCGGCGACATCGGTTTCGTCCATATACCGCCGCAGACCCGCTGCATCGGGTGTCAGTCGCTCGTCCAAGTCCAGCAGATCTTGAAAGCCAGCGACCAGTGATAAACTGGTGCAGGCGCCAATATCGGACAGCAACGGGTAGCGTTCAAACCAGCTCTCCGTCGGGGGACAAGACGGTACGGTGCGAGATAGCAAGGTCGCCGTGTTTGTGGGAACCACCAAGCCAACCCGCCCCCCTACCAACGAGGCGCAAGACGAGCTCAAGAAAGACGCGAGTGCGAGAGGGTCAAAATCCGACGTCACGACGGGGCACACGAGACGGTTGCCACGCCCCCCATTCCCGGAGGCACTCGTGGCGGCTCCTCCCGACACGAACGTCGGGGTGAATGCGGCGGTCAGGGCCGGCTCGACCCAGCTGTGGTACTCCCGTCCACATACGACGACGAAATCAAACGACCACCGGCTACCACCGCCACCCAACGCCGTCACGGACGCTTCTTCTTCGTTCGATGGGGTGGCGGACGAGAGCAAATCGAACAGCGCCGAAAAATGACTGCTCACAACTAACGAGAGCTCCTCGGGAGGTAGCTGCGCGAACACTGGATTGCTGCGCCGAATCGACAACAGCGGGGTCACGACGAGAACCTTCACCCGTTGAAGCGTTGCGACGAGTAAGACATTGCGCCATTGACTCTGAAAAAGGCGCCGTAGGTGCGGCGCGGCCTTCGGCTTCAGTCGTCGCGCCGACGGATTCACGCCATCGTTGGCACTGCCGTCCTGCGCTGTGATGGACGCGCCGCGACGCCGTGTACTCATAGCAGGGAGGTAACCTTCCTCGGTTGAACGAGAGGACGAAACGGGTGCCGGATACAGCACGTTGCGCGTGAGGTCATCTTCGTTGAGGAATTCGACAGCCCGTGCCAGTACGACGCAAAGGAGCGGTGGAGAGCTCGCTCCTCCAGATGATGCCGCCGGAGCGGTGCGCAGCACGTGGAAGCCCCCAATGTCGGACGGACCTTCTTCCGTCGTAAATGACTCGCGAGCTCCTGGTTTCGTGTTCCCCACGGGACTTACACATGTTCCTTCCGGCCTTGCGAGAACCGTCACTAGGCACGCCACGACAACGCGTTCGGCAAGTCCGGTACACGAAAGGCAGCCGAAGCGGCGAACTGCCTCGATGCCGGCACGACTTCCTTTCGCGGCCGAAGGCTCCGAAGGTTCCCGCGAGGGCGGCTCGACCCTCATGACAGGGTTGAAGTCGTGGTACTCGAGCGCGTGTTGGACGCCATTCCAGCGATGCGCGAAGCGCTGCAGCAACAACGACAGTCTCCTCACTTTGGTGGCGCCCCCATGCGCCGCGGCTCCGCTGCTCGAGGAATGGGTTAGCCCTAGCCGCAAACCGGCGCCCGCCGTCGGGGCGAGGGCTGCACTCACCAAGGTTCGACGACGCGTACACTCTGCGAGCAGCCACAGTGATTGACGCGCCAACACAGGGTCCATTTCCGTCATGGCCGCGAAGGCCACGAGCACCCCTCGATTGGCGCGCACGAACTGAACAAGTCCGTCCTCGACGACGGCGCACGAAAACGCGTTGATCGTGCCACCTCCCGGTTGACGTTGACGCTCGATGCTCTTCGTTTCCCTTTCTCCCGATGACGCAGTCGCAGCAGCGATCATGTCACAAATGGGTGTCGCTTCGAATGTTTCGAAGAGCGTGGCAAAGTCGCGGGACCCCAGCAAATGCAGCATCACCGCGAAGAGAGTTTTGGGAATGGCGGGTTCACCCAGGATCGCGCATCGCCAAGATCGGAGGGACACATCAAACTCTCCCACATGGTACATGGCGGACCCCCGGCCCGCTCGACTGCTTCCGCCACGCTTCGGCGCCGGCTTCGTTCGCCGTTGATAGGACGCCGACTCCTCCAGCGCGAGAAGTCGTTCGATCCTACTGCTACTACTACTGCCGGTTCGTTCGGCCGCCTCCACGACCTTGTTACCTGACTGCCGTTCGCTGGACGGAGAATTGTTGTCGTTGTGCTCATCTTGCTGCTGCTGCTGCTGCAGGACGTCCAGGTGCAGGCGGTACTGCAACTCCGCGATGGCCGTGCCCTTCACGTCAACGTGGTACGGTTGTGTGGCGAACTCCTCCTTGACCAGCGACAGTGCGGTCCGTGAAGGTAGCTCCTGCCTTCGCGCCAAGACGAGTTTATCAGGTGTCGTCGTTCCGTCATTCGTCGATGCCATGACATCCGAACCAGCATCGGTGGCGCTCATCCAGGCGCGTGGTGAAACGGACACAAAGCGGCGGCATGATCCAACCGAGGAGGCACCGGTCCTCCCGGCAGCCGTCGCCTCGGCCGCTTCGGCCACGTTGCTCACTAGCACCGCGGCCGGGGTCACCAGCCGGATGGGAGCCTCCTCCGCCACAGCACCGATCCTTGACGGTGCGATATTGTTTGGTTTCGCCTTTGCTAGCATCCGGCGCCATACGCGATCCGTTTCGGCCCAGGTTGGAATGGCGGCGTCGTAGATACTATCGTCACGGGGTGGCGTTCCCGCGTCGCTTGCATCGGCCTCTCGGTGGTCGCCGCTGTCGTCCTCTTGGTTCGTCAGGAACCTATCGTTGTGGCGGCACAATGCCCAAACGGCCCGTGGCACGCCCCCCCGTCCGTCATTTCCTGCGGACGGTTCGTCGGTGGTTAATGGCGCGTCTCTATAGTGGAGCGCATCGCTTTCGCCGTGGACGACCGGAAGGTAGACATGAATGTTCCAAGGCAGCCACACACACGTTTGCATCGGGGGAGGAAAACTCCCTTTTGCGCGGCGCTAGATCGAGAGCGTTTTCACCGCGAGCATCTCGGAACTCAAGAACTCAACCATTTGCGAAATGTATGCACACGAAAAAAACGGTACGATCCCGCCCTTGTCACAGAAGCATCAGCAGAAAAGGTATCGCCACACATCGACGTCTTTTCCCTTTTTCTCTTTTCTCCCGAAGTAGCTCCTCCTTTTTCTCGGAGAGAGCGAATCGTTTTGTTTTTGTTTCGTTGCGCGTTCCTTTGAGTTGGTCCTCACAGGTTACACAAAAACAACAACACGCACACAGCTCGATTAAAAAAAAACCGAGACCGACGAGAGCTAAGCCTTTGGTACGCTGCTCAGCAACACGCGGGAAGCGATGTCTGAGAAATCCTTGGCCTGACTGCGAACGGTGCAAACCGCAGTCGCGTTTTCGACCGTCAAATGCACGAGGAGGGGCTGACCCGACGGCACGACCGTCGCCCCCGCGATGCACTCGCGCCCGATGACTTGAATGATCTTGATCGATGCCTTTTCCGCAAAAAACTGGGACAAGAGCTCCGGCGTCAGCTGCTTCGGGAAAACCAGTTGCACTTTCGCTTCGTTGGCGGCGAGCGACACCCAGAGCTTCCCAAATGCTTCCGTCGTGAGCAAAGTCTGGCGAAGGAGATCGACAAAACTGAGAGGGAAGCCACCCACCGTCGGCGCGGGGTTACCCGGCGCCTTCACCTGAACGCCGAGACCGCCACCCAAGGGATAGGCCGTTGCCTTCACGCGCACGACCATAAACAGCGGCTTGCCGGCTGCCAACGGAGGCAGGTTGATGGCCGACGTGATGGGCAGGTTCGGCGGGTCGACAATTTCGATTGCTGTAGCGGGAGGCGCCGCTAGCTGCATGACCGCGCCCTGCACGTCGGCGTGGGCCAGAATACCAACACGTACCAACATGCAGTCTGCCTGAAGCTGTCGCTGGAAGTTGAACTCCAGCTTGACGGGGCCGGACGATGCCCCCGCTGCTGACGGCGGCGCGGCGGAAGCCGGTGACGAGGAAGCAGGAACACCCAACGATGCCAGAGGGTCCGCGTGGCGAGGGGGTGGGGCTGCCGCCGCCGTGGTGGTGGCGACGGGTTCGTCGTCGCCCTCTCGGTGCGCCTGTTCGGCTTCCTCGTAGCGCTTCATGGCTTCCTTCGCGCGGTCACCTTGCTTGCGCGTCTTGCGACCTTTGCCGCCCGTTCCACCGCCCGCACCGAAAATATCGCTGAGGAACTTTTCGTTCTTGGTCGGCTTGCGCACCTCGGCAGGCACGTCGGCCGCCGCCACCGCGGAATTCGCAGCACCTCCTGCCGTGGCGTCGATGATGGGCGCGTCTGCCGGATCCTCGAGCACCGGACCTCGCTCGACTGCGGCTTCATTTTCGAGATTCTTCGCACCCCAGCGGCGAGCGGTGTCCTTGATGATGAGTTTTTCCTCGTCTTCGTTAAACTTGTCCATGTTGAGATCTTGCTCATCCACGACGTTGGCCTGCTGCGATTTATACGCGTCGGTCCGCAGTTCCGTGCCAGCCTTGTCAAGTCCGAGGCGTACTTCCTTCTTCTCGTACGGCTTCGCGCCTCGTGCCAGCGCATCTTCCACGATTGAGTCCAAGAACGACAAGGACACGTCGACCTCCAGGTCCTCGCAGCACCCATCCAAAGGCTGTACCTTCTTCAAATAGGGCATGACCTTGACGAGGGCCGAAAACTCGTAGCAGCGTTGCTGAAGCGCGACGTTACGTGAATTTTGAAGCTTGCCGATCACTTCCTCCACGTTCTCGGGGACCGCTGAGTTGAAGGCGACGAGCTTCATCATCGCGGTGACGACCCACTGACGGGTTCCGGCGTCCTCGACGCGCTCCACGATGTCGCAAAGTCGATCGAGCAACATCGCGCGGCTGATGCGCTTGGTGAGGAAGCCATACTCGCCGATGACCCAAGAGATGACCTGGTAGAGCTGATTGGAGAGCGGACGGTCAGGACTCTCCGCGAGCGCGAAGTAATTTTCGACACATTGAGTCCGGAATTGGGCGTCCGCGGCCTCGTCTTCCCCGTCGCCCTCGGCGATGATGCGCAGCATGCCTTGCACCGTGGTGCTCGCAACGTGCTCCGGTGCGAGCTCCAGCAAGCGGTTCATGGTACCGATATACCACTCGTTGGTGGGTGCGAAGCGCTCAGCGACGTTGCACAGACTCTTGACCAAGTACTGCCGGAGGTAAATATCCGTGGCACCGGACAAAAACTTAAGCAAGCGCCCGGAGATCGCTTCGACGTTGTTTTCATTGCACATCGCGAATAAAAGCGCCAGCGTCTTGCGGCGGATGGCATCGTCGCTGTCCTCGAGGCAGTTGATCACGATTCCCTGATGCTCCTGGGCATATCGTGTGTCAATTTTGACGATGCGCGACAACGCGGTAATGCCCAAGTAGCGCAGATTGGAGCTCTGGCTGGAAAGCATCTTTGAAGTGCACTCAGCGGCCGCTTCGATGAGTTCGGGTAGAGGGCTGATCGACGTGATCGTCGATACGCATTCGTACACGACGGCGTGGCCGATGCTCAATCCCGTGTCGGCGCGCTTGATGACCTCACCAAGAGCTTCGCTCGCGCGCTGCGACAAGGCCGTGTCATCCGCCGCCAAAAGGGCGATCAGTTTCAGGAGCTTGATCTGCATCCAGGGGGCCGGCACGCGGTGGTAGTCATAGTCCCGGGCGAGACGATGCTCCATGATTTGCTTCAAGATAGAGACAAAGGACGGCACGAGGTCGCGATTCGCCGCGGGGTCGTGAAGGCAGACATCGTAAAACAACGCGAGCGACGCACCCATCACCGCCGGGTCGCGATCGCAAAGGGCCGCGCGGAAAACTTTGGGGTCGCCGATGGTGCCGTCGGACTTCTTGTAGAAGGAGTGCATCACCGTCACGGCCTTCTTGCGCACGAGTGGGTGCGTGTGCGACATGAGTCCAACGACTTCGGCGTTAATGCAGGCCATCAGCTCCGGCTTGATCAGCTTGCATGCCGCGGTGAGGGCAGCGGAGATTTCCAAAAAGTTTGAACTTTTCATGTCACGTTGAATGCTCGCAACGATCAGGTACATGAATTCGTGCTCCGGGTTCACGCATAGCCACGTTGCCAAGTAACCCACACGCTTGGCAAGAAGGTCGCCGTTGGACGCTAAGTTAACGCCCTGAATGTGCCCGAACTCGGCCGAGTGCCCAAGCATTTCTGCGTAGATCATGCGCATGACGAGCTCCTTGGCACCCTTTTTGTCGGGATGCTTGTCGGACATGGACTGCTTCAGCGCGATGAGGTCACGGACGACGATTTTGTCCTCCTCTTGTTTGCTCTTCGTCTCGCCGATGGAGCGAATGTACTCGAAGAAGTGCTTGGAGTGACCCTGGTTGAACTGGGCCTGATGCAGCTTGGACATAGTTGTGTATGAGATTGGAAACGGACGAAAAAACACGAACGAGGGGTAAAAAGTGAGGGAGAAAAAGAGACGCAAAGCACTGAAACCGTTCTGACCCACTTTGATAACATCGGCTCGTTGCGGGCCACCCGCAAAACGTCGCGTGCGACAGCTTTTCGGCAAAGAGGGACCTACCCTCCCGCAATTCGTTCGCAACGAAAAATTCCTCGCTCTATCGTCAACGGGGTCGCATGTGAAAGGGGGTATCCTTCGACTTAGAACGCATCGTCCTCGTCCTCGTCGTCGAAGGACGAATACTTGGGCGCCGGGGAGACTACCGCCTCCCCAGCGACGGAGGAGCTCGGGGGGTCGGGAAGGGTTGGCGGAGAAGGAGCGCCAAGAGTGTCGCTGGGCACTTCCACTTCCGCTGGCTTCGAGACAACATCATCCGCCTCCTCGGACTGTGACATGGCATCGCTTGTGGAGCGGGCATGCCCTTGTCCATCGGCATCCGAGTCTTGATCGTCATCGTCATCGTCGTCGTGGGTTGCCGCAGGGGGCGACGCGCTCTCCTTAGTGGTCGTTTGAGGTTCCCCTGCGGGCGACGCGCCTGGGTCCTCTTCTTTTTCTGCAGGCCCATCGTCGTCCAATCCATCACCTCCGTCCGCTGCTGCCACTACGTGTGGCTCTAATGCTTCCGCGCCGCCGTCATCATCGTCTTCCCATTCTTCACTGGTGTCGCTCGCTATGTCCGGTGGCACGGATCGCAGCGCCGACCGTCGCGCGTTGTCTCGATCGCGGATGTACTCCGTTTCGGCTGCGCCGAGCAAAACCGACTCGAGCTGAGCCGCCGTGGTCAGAAGCGGCGGGCGCGGACTCCCGCTGGGAGAAGCAGGCACGGAACCTGGCGGCGACGGAGGCGCCAGCTCTATTCGGGGCTTGGTGGCGCTACTTGCCTGGGCAGAAACAGCCGCGGGCGAGGTTGCGGCCGTCGACCCAGTCGGGACTTGACGAAGCTTGTCGCTCAACCATGCCATGCGATCTAGCAGTGCTCGCTCCTTGCGGGAGACCAGCGCTTCTCGGCTCATCAATCGCCGTTCTCGGGCGTCCGTCGCCGCGATGCGCTTGGCCAGCTGTTCTTGAAGGAACGTCAATTCCCCCACTTTCTCGGCAATCTCGCCGCGAAACTGGCCGATGGCGGTGGCGAAAGATGCCTCGCGCTGAATCAAGTCCCCTTCCCATTGCGACAATTCTTGCTCTCGCGCCTCGGTGAAATGGGCGACGTCCATGTGGCCCGCCGTCCCTGCGGCTGTGGCAGCAGCGTCGGATCCCCGCAAGCGAGAACGCCGTGCGCGCAATGATTCGATCGACCCCGCTCCCCCCCTTCCGGAGCTGACCATGCAATCCACGTGCGACATTGATCCTTTTGCAAAAAGGAATGTTTGTTGTTCCCGCCGGGAATCGCTCCGTTCACAACACTCCACTTTTTCCTTCGAAGTTCACGGAAAGGATAAAAAAAGACGGGAAGAGCAACAACTGAACACTCGGCAAACAGTGCAATTCATTTCACGGAAACGTAAAACAAAAGTCACATACGCGACGCAACGAACGCGGGTGAAAAAACGCACCGCGCGATCGTGTCAGGATCCGACATGGCTCCGATTCCAACATCGCCGCACATCAGCGTTTTTGAAACTGGCGTGGCGACGACCACTCCACCGCCGCCACTGCCATAGTGTTGTCGCAACGCTGCAAGATGTTCCGATGTTGCCGGATGAACCCACATCTGGCTGTTCATCGCCGGAGCGAGGACTAGCCTCGGCAGCAGGCGTGGGGCCAACGACGAAGGGGGCGGGCCGTCAGCGGTAGCGCGGCGGTCTTTCGGCCGGGCACGAAGTACACAGGTCAGCAAATCATCGCAAAGACCTAGAGCCAGCTTCGCAAGCGTATTCGCGCAGCATGGGGCAATCACCACGACGTCGGCCCACTGCGCCAGTTCGATGTGCAGCACCGGGTCACCTCGGCGTTGCCACAACGCCCATTCATCGGCATCGGTGAACACGGGCACAAAGACCAGATTGGTCTCTCGCGGCAGCGTTCGAGGATCAAGTCGAAGTCGACGCCGAGCTCCGGCGAAAATTGCTTTCCTCTCAGCCCCACGATCATTCGGCCGATCGTCGTGGTTACCGTTGGCAACCATTGTGTTCGGTGCTGCGACAGGAGGCGCTTGAGGAACACCAACCACCGCTTCTTCGAGTAGATCACCAGGAGACTCCAAATGTCTCAAAAAGTGCAAGCCTGCCGTCGTCGCGATGATGCACAACCGCACGCCGCCGCCGCCACGACGACCACCGCCACCCACCGCGAAGGAGGAGGACCCCCCCGCCGAAATGATACCACGACAAACGTCAGGCGCTTTGATCGCCGCCACGCTCCCGGTCACAGCTAGGATAACTCGGAGAGGAGATTCGTCGTCGCTATCTCCAGTCCATGTTGTTTCAGCGTTTTGCATTTGAGGACACACGGGGAGCAAAGATTAAACACCAGCGACAGGTCGCGAAATAAACCTTGTCCACCACATCCTTTGAGTGCATATTGCGGGTGTGAGTTGTGGAGAGTTCAGTCAGTCAGCACTCTTCGATGGGGTCGAGCGGATTCTCTTCGCCGGAACACGCTGGCCGTCGCAGGGTCGTGGCTGATGCCCTTTGTGAAAACGGTGCGCCTTGGGTGGAAGGCGCCGTGATGAAATTCGGAGGTAAGGCTGGCCCACGAACGGACAGGAAACCGACGTCCGCAAGTGCGAGCAGCGACGCATCGTAGGCAACCTCGATGTCACTGCACACGTCGTGCGGTGATGATCGCGCGCATCTTGGAGACGATCTTGCAAACGCCGAGAGCAAGGTGAGCTGCTCTGGCGACACCAGAGGACGCAGCGGCATTGGCGGCGGAGGCGGCGGCGGCGGCGTTGCGGTCGTCCGCTTCGATGGTGGGATAAATTTCGTCGTCCTGCCGACCACCGGTGTGGGCGGCACGGTCCCTACGGTCGGCACGGCCGAGGGCGACGGGCTCGCGCGGTGCGGTGTGCCTTGCGCCGCGGACGAACGAACCGTGGACTGACGCGAATTCTGGAAGTAGCTGCTCGCGGCACTCGGACCCCACTCGGCGAAGTCCGACGTGCAGCCGAAGCTCCAAGGGAATACTGGGCACAGCTCGTTTCTGCAGTCCACCAGCGAGGCAGCTCTGCGTGAGTTATTATTTGCCTTCTGCTGTGGGCGACGCTCGTCGCCGTTTGACACGAGACCCTCGCGATGCCGACGGCGATGTCTTGCCAATTTGCACTCTGCCAAAGCGGCTTCGAAAGGATAGAGAAGTGGCGGAGGCGGGCAGGCTGACGGGCCGCCGCCGGGTGACTTCTCGCCGGCAGCGAACGACCGAAAAGTCAATCGCCACCGCTGAAATGTCTTCACAAATGCGTTGAAATGTCCAGCGAAGTGACCGCCTTGGCGAAACAGATCAGAGCCCAGTGAAGAGGAAAAGGAGGATGGTGAGGCATGCGTCGGCATGGCCGCCAGCTGCGTGAAGTCCCGATCGCCAAGTGCGATGCCCAACGTGCAATCCGCGAGCATGCGCGACGTCAGAGTCATTCTGGCCGCGAACCCTGCTGACGCCGGGGGGCGGCCGGCCCATGCCTGGCCTCGATTATCATCCTCGGCCTCCCCATCTCCCACGGAGATACCCCAATGTAGACGGTTGTTCGCCACGTAATCCACGATGAGGCGGGGCCCTACCGTGAGCCGCCCCATAATGTCGTCGCCATCGTACCGGCCGCAAAGCACACGGTTGCAGGCATGCGGGGCGTCGAGGTAGTCATCTCGAGGCGACGCGTCGGTGTCCTGGGTCGCAACGGGCGATGGATCGCCTCGCGTCCCCTTCGACGCCCCTCGGGGGCCTGCCGCGAGTGCCTTACCCTCGTCGGATTCCAATTCCGTGCGGCTGCCGCCAGACGACGAATCCACCGAAAACGACGAATCCACCAATTCGATCGATTCCTCGTGACGATGGTTGGCTTTTCGCTCGTCGTACCAGCGATCGGCGGCGTCGCACAGAGAATGCACTCCGACCTGCACCTTGCTGATGTTGCCGGGGTGGTGGTGATGGTGCATCGAGACCACCTCCGCGGCGGTCGGCTCGTTTCCCGGTCGTGGCATCGTACCTACACGAGGCAGCGGCAGGCAATACCACTGTAACTGCGTGATGGCCTGTCTGACATCGCCGTTGGCCGCCGCGGCTATTTTGGAGAGCATCGACTCCGACGGCGATACCCCCTCGGCGAGCGCCACCTGACGCAAGCGTCGCAGTAGTGCCGCCTCGGTCGCCGGCGGTACCCGGAAAAGAACAGCCTCCTGAAGAAAAACATCGGAGAACCGTTGCACAAGGTAGATTTTGTCGCCATGAGTGTCATGAATGGTACACGTAAACATGAAGATGGCAGGCGGCCGTCCCGGCGGCGGCGGCGGCGCGGCGTCCGTCGTGCCCAGCAGCGAGCGTCGATTCACGGTCGCCACGAATCTTGCCAATCCCGCAAGGACATTCCGCACACTCTCGGCGCGCTGTGGCGTCGCCATCAACGGCAACTCCTTGACGATGACGACCGGCGATGATAGCGGCGGTGGCGGCGCGGCGTCGACGGGAGGGGTGCTGCCGTTCGTGGCCGCCTTTGGAAGTGGTCGTGCCCGCTCATTCGGATAGCCGCCGCGCGCAGCCAGTAAGGTATCCAACACGTCGAACAGCTTCCTCTGAAATTCATCAGGCTGTTCGATATCTTGCGCATCGACCACCTCCAGGAGGTGCATGCTTGGGGCAGGCGGCTGCGACGCCTGGGAGGGCCTGCTGCCTTGGCTGGCGATGAGGACTTTGCCGCGCACGCGCTTACGGGGGGGCATCCGGGTGGCCGCAGATCCGACGTCCCCCCGTTGTGTTGCTGCTGGCTGCATGATGGCACGCGCGTTGCACACCTTTCCGGTTCCCGACGACCCATAGGCCAAAACCAGCCTCACAGCCACTTGGCTGGGCGAAGGAGTCGCGGAAGAAGGAGCACCTTGCGACGCGGGACGCGTCCAGCGTTGCGACGGCGGATCGCACCGCCTTCCGGCTGGGACAGACAAGAGAGTCATCTCCTTCACCTTCACCGAACTCCATGTGCACGCGTCGACATTCTGAGGCAAGTGGAGATCGGTCCACATGCGCCGAGCAGGCGGATCGGATCGGGGAGAGGATCGTCGTGAAACGTGAATGTTATGCGCCAACGAGGGAGAGAAAAAACAACTCCCCCAAACACGACGTGCTGGCGGAAGGCGGGTTTTGATTCACAGGCGTGAAATTCCATTGGGAACCTGCACCTGCCAGGTCCTGCGGCCCAACATACTTTCTGCGAATCGTTATCGCTGCTGGTCTGCCTGATTCAGACACCCTCAGCGGCTGGCAAACTTGGGGCCGCGCGATACGGTACGTACTTCCACCCACAGAGTTTGTTCACCGTGACGTGGGGGAGTTTGGTCAGCGAAACCGAAACGACAACGCGCAGACTCGAGGGCCTCACCACCACCCGCAAATGTCCGCGTTCGGCATGCTCGGACGTGCGCCACTTACAGTACACTGTAGTCGGTGCCATCGGCCTCGGGGCCCTGGGTGAAGGGCGCCATCGCAAAAAAGGAGCTGTCTCGAGCGATGAGAGACCCATCGACCACAACAAACCGCCTCTCGTCTCTGAGCGTGAGCAGATTCGGTTGGTGATTCTCGTCCGGGACGATTCCCCCCAGGATGCTACGTTGGTGGACGTACAGGAGACAGTCCACCAGCT
>ERZ1292630.1437-Hain-H41-02um-R3-1437-length-23483-cov-7_pt1 | contig 21055 bp, 21 predicted proteins | sample MGYA00564408_ERZ1292630 | MGnify/ENA primary metagenome ERZ1292630 (study PRJEB36523, sample SAMEA6512641) | groundwater metagenome | collected 2019-01-08 | study: AquaDiva: Metagenomics assemblies of 32 groundwater samples
TCAAGAATCTCATAGATTAAGGCCTTTTGAAAGATTCATAGCATCACCATTTAGGCAACTAAGGTTTTTTGGTTAATCGCACCACAGTCAAAGCAGCATTCAATATCGCCTTGTTTTGATAAGCTGCACGATTCAGGCTGCCAGTTTACCCATATTTCTTCCGATTGCGTCGGCGTCGGCCATGCGCACGCCGGGCCTCAGCTTCAGTAAGCGGTGCAGGTTTCTTGTCGGCATAGGGATTGTGTCCGACTTTAAAATCCACGCGTAATGGCGTGCCCTTCAGTTTGAAAACTTCACGGAAAGTATTTTCCAGATAGCGCCGGTAGGTTTCCGGCACATGATTGAGCATGGTGCCATGCACGATGATGAGCGGCGGGTTGGAGCCACCCTGATGGGCATAGCGCATTTTTGGGCGCGACATGCCGCCGCGCGGCGGTGGGTGTTTTTCGATCGCCGCAATCAATGCACGTGTCAATTTCGGTGTTGATAAATCGGCCATGGCAGCCGCATACGCTTGGTCAATCGAAGGCAACAGATTTTTCATGCCGCTGCCGTGCAGTGCGGAAATATAGTGCAATTGCGCAAAGCTCAGGAAAGCCAATTTTCGTGCCAATTCGCGTTTAATCGTGTCGCGCTGGTATTCATCCAAGCCATCCCACTTGTTAACCGCGATGACCAGCGCGCGCCCTGTTTCCAGTATAAATCCGGCAATATGCGCGTCCTGATCGGAAATCTCATTTTTTGCATCCAATATCAGTACCGCAACATTGGCATCTTCGATAGCTTGCAAGGTTTTGATGACGGAGAATTTCTCGATGGTTTCAAACACATGACCACGGCGCCGTAAACCTGCCGTGTCGATTAATGTATAGTGTTTGTCCTTATGCGCAAAATCGATATAAATACTGTCGCGTGTCGTTCCCGGTTGATCAAATGCGATCACTCGTTCTTCGCCCAGTAAGGTGTTGATGAGCGTCGATTTCCCGACGTTGGGACGACCGACGATCGCAATTTTTGGATACTTGCTCTCGGACGGTTCTTCTTCGACATCCGGAAAATCCGCTAACGCATAATCGGCCAGCTCCTTGATATTGTCGCCATGGATCGCTGACACCGCGCAAGGATCACCCAGACCTAGCTCATAAAATTCAGCGGTAACGACGGCTGTCGCCATACCTTCCGTTTTATTCACGACCAGCAGAATTTTTTGCCCGGATTTGCGCAGTTGCTCGGCAATAATTTTGTCATGGGCTGTCACGCCTTGCCGGCCATCCACGATAAACAGTACTCTGTCCGCTTCGTCAATCGCCTGCAACGTTTGCTTGGCCATCGCATGCAAGATGCCTTCTTTAACAACCGGCTCGAAGCCACCGGTATCCATCACCAGATAGGGTTTGTCCCCTATTCTGCCTTGACCGTAATGACGATCCCGTGTCAGACCGGGGATATCAGCAACAATGGCATCGCGGGTGCGGGTGAGGCGGTTAAACAAGGTTGATTTGCCAACATTCGGGCGACCGACCAAAACAAGTGTGGGTTTCATGATTTTTTGCTGCCAGTGCTGTACACGCTCGGTGTCATTAAATGGAAAGAGTTCATATCGTGTTACCAGAATCCAGATGAATCGTTAAGATTCAGAGAGACTTACAAGAACTACTCGCAGGTCGAAAAAAACTATCTGTGTTGCCGCTGCGGTGTTAGAAACAGATTCAAAATGCTCATTTATTAAGTGTAAACTGCGCTTTTTCGCCTGTTTTTTCCTTGCGTCGACTGCCTCCAATGGACTGCTAGAATTGCGTCGTACTAAAGGCGTAAACACCGCCCTTTGCTGTTTGCACTACAAACCCGTCAGGCAATAAACTCGCCGAGTTCTGAATAACACTGCCATCGGTGGTTGAACGCGCCACCAACGCACCATCATAATTCCGCAATAAATTGACATACCCTTGATCATCACCAACCACAATATATTGCCCTTGAATGATAGGTCTTGTTAGCTTTTTACTACCTAACCGGCTCTGTTTCCACATACTGGCACCGCTAAGCAGTTCATAAGCAGCAACGACACCTTTCTCTTCAGTTACATACACATAGTCATTGTCCATAGCCAAACCGGCGCTGCTGGAGGATTCACGCGCCCAGATTTGCGCGCCATCATTAATCGCAAAACAGGCAACACGTCCCTGGTATGCAGCTGCGCAAACGAATCGATTGTTAACCACCGGTGCGCTGGTAATATCCGTCATACGTTCCAGTTCAGTAACGCCGCGCGGTTGTGAAACGGCGACTTCCCATCCAATGTTGCCATTAAACAGACTCATAGCCACCATTTTCCCGCCCGGGAAACCGGCAAACACAGCGCCATGTGCAATCGTTATTCCAGCGGTACTCCGCACAGTCAATGAAGGTGTTGCACCCTGATAAACCCATTTACGCTTTCCATCAATGGCATCGAGCCCAAATATCCGGCCATCGACAGTACGCACGACGACAATATTATTTTGTACTTGCGGTGTACTGAGAATTTCACTGGTGACTGATACTTGCCATAACATATGCCCCGATTCGTTATACGCAAGTAGTTCGCCTTTAAATGTTCCTATCAGAATCAGTCCTTCACCAATCCCAACGCCCGCAGAAAACTGATTTTTTGTTTTGATTTGCCATAGCTCTTTTCCGCTAGACGCGTCATACTTGGTCAGCTTTCCTCCTTCATCAGCGGTATATACTGCGCCATTGTCATAAGCGGTATAAAAGGAAGCGATATGATTTTCACCAACTTTATCTTTCCATTTTAAAGGAATTCGATCCGCCGCCTTTAAAGCATCGAGCTCTTCTTTTTCATAAACGATGACTTCTTCTTTGACTAGTATATCGGATAGCTGCGTACTCATCGATTCAATGATGCGCATATCAAAGGGATTCATCGTGCTGCCACAGCCTGAAAGCAGCAGGGAAGATAGCATCCAATATCGTAATAATCGCCAGGATCTGGCAGAGTTCAACAGAAAAGTCACTTCTTGGTAATCAATCAGAGTCGCCTAACCCATCCAGTTTCATTTGGACAATATTGTAATAATTGTTACTTTTGCTTAACTTATCGATAGCGGTTTGATAGCTTAGTCGTGCTTCAGAAATTTTCTTTGCCGCCACCTGAATGTCACCTTTACGATCCCAATATAACCCTGCAAAGGATTCCCCGTGCCCAACGCTCAAAAGCCGTAATGCTTCGTCGTATTTTCCTTCGTCCAGTAAAATACCCGACATTCTTAAGCGCGCCACATCGTGTAATTCTGTTTCTTTCGCATGATCAATGATCCATTGAAGATTCTGTATCGCACGTTTATGGTTACTTGCTTGCACATCGGCTTGTGCAGCAATCAACGCGGCACGCGGCGCATAGCCGCTGGATGGAAATCCTTCTGTGAGCAATTGCGCTGCATCATTAATTTTAGCTGGGTCATTTGACGATTGAACTTGCCGCACTAGGTTATATAAATCGGCTGCCTGTTGTGCCTGTTGTTGTTGATAATACTTCCAGAGCTGCGTGCCGCCAACCGTTACAAGAATGACTGTTAAGACAACAGTAATCGCGGTACCAAACCTGTCCCACCAGGCCTTGAACCCGTCCATTTTTTCCCGTTCTTCAAAACTATAAGTTGCCATTATATCTTCCTGAATAAATGCTAAATGTTATGAACACAGAATTGACTAGAAATTGCAATTTACCGTGAAAAATATCGAAGTAGTGATACTACGAAGGTTTTCTCCTGATTAAGTCAGTAACCCTATCTAACTTAACGCTCGCTTGCTCGACAGGCTCGCGTAGCGGTTTAATAGTAACTTCCTGCGCATTCACTTCATCATCACCAATGATCATTGCGTAACAAGCACCTGTGGCATCCGCTTTCTTCATCTGAGATTTGAAACTTCCGCCCCCGCAATGTAATACAACGTTGAATCCTTCATCGCGTAGCGATTCAGCGCATTTCCAGGCATAGTCGATCACCTGTTCGCCGTGATGAACGATATAAATATCGGGTACAGGTTGCGCGATCTTTTTTCCGCACTCTTGCATCAGCGCCAGCAATCGCTCTATACCCATCGCAAAGCCACACGCTGGAGCAGGTTTCCCGCCGACTTGTTCCAGCAAACCATCGTATCTTCCACCCGCACAAACAGTCCCTTGCGCGCCTAACTTATCGGTTACCCATTCAAATACCGTACGGTTGTAGTAGTCAAGTCCTCTGACCAAGCGCAAATTAATCTCAAAATTAATACCTTGCTCGCGCAGCGTATGCTGCAATGACTCAAAATGGACGCATGATTCAACGTCCAGATCATCAATCAACTTTGGCGCATTCTCAATGATTTGCTGCATTCTGGGATTTTTGCTATCGAGTATACGCAGTGGATTGGTATGCAGACGTCTTAATGAATCTTCATCCAAGCTATCATGATGCTGCTCAAAATATTTGATCAGCCGTGAGCGATGTAATGCACGCGATTCAGCATTTCCCAATGTACTGATTTCAAGACGCAAGCCAGAGATTCCCAGCAAATCCCACAAGCGAGAGCACATGACAATCAATTCCGCATCAATATCCGGTCCAGCAAAACCCAATGCTTCGACACCCACCTGATGAAATTGCCGGTAACGCCCTTTTTGCGGCCGCTCGTGCCTGAACATCGGGCCGGCATAAGAAAGTCTTTGCGGACCAGCATACAATAGATTATGTTCGATGACAGCCCGCACACAGGATGCTGTACCTTCAGGCCGCAAAGTCAGACTGTCATTGTTGAGATGGTCAATGAAGGTATACATCTCTTTTTCAACAATATCAGTCACTTCACCAATAGAACGGATGAATAAATCGGTTTGTTCTACAATGGGCGTTCGTATATTCCGGTAGCCATAGGCAGCGAGCCATTGCTGCACCATCTGTTCAAAATATGCCCAAAGATAGGTTTCGTCCGGAAGAATATCATTCATCCCGCGAATTGCTTTAACTCCAATAGTCATCAGACAGTTTTTCTCGGATACTTTTCGCTAACATATTTATCGACGATCTGACGGAATTCGTTGGCAATATTGTCGCCTTTTAACGTCACTGTTTTCTGCCCATCTACAAATACCGGAGCAACCGGAGTTTCACCGGAACCCGGCAAACTAATTCCTATATTCGCATGCTTGCTTTCACCGGGGCCATTGACGACACAGCCCATGACAGCCAGCGACATGTTTTCAACCCCATCATATTGTTCACGCCACACGACCATTTCGTCACGCACATAGGCTTGAATACTCTCTGCAAGTTCCTGAAAATACGTGCTGGTGGTACGGCCGCATCCAGGACAAGCAGCCACCAGCGGTACGAATGCACGCAATCCCATGGTTTGCAGAATTTCTTGCGCGACAATCACCTCGCGCGAACGGGTTCCACCCGGTTCGGGTGTTAATGAAATGCGGATTGTATCTCCAATTCCCTCTTGCAGGAGTATTGCCAATGCCGCTGTAGATGCCACAATACCCTTGGATCCCATACCTGCTTCTGTCAATCCCAGATGCAGTGCATAGTCGCAACGTGCAGCCAAATCGCGGTAAACCATGATCAAATCCTGAACACCGCTTACTTTACAAGACAAAACAATTTTATTGCGGTTAAGACCAATTTCCTCGGCCCTGGCAGCGCTTTCCAGTGCTGAAGTGATTAATGCTTCCCGCATAACATATTTGGCATCTTGTGGATTACTGGAAACTGCATTCTCATCCATGATACGCGCCAGCATTTCCGGGTCCAAACTTCCCCAATTGACCCCAATTCGCACCGGCTTGTCATACTTACAAGCTGTTTCAATCAAAGTGGCAAATTGCTCATCGCGTTTCTTACCCTGACCGACATTTCCAGGATTGATGCGAAATTTTGCCAAAGCCTTCGCACATTCAGGATAACTGGTCAATAGTTTATGACCATTGAAATGGAAATCGCCTACCAAAGGCACATGGCATCCCATATCGTCCAGTCGTGCACGAATTTCCGCTACCGCGCTTGCTGCTTCCATTGAATTGACTGTGATACGGACTAATTCAGACCCAGCGCGCGCCAACTGTGCAACCTGTTCGGCTGTAGCAGTCTTGTCAACCGTATCTGTATTGGTCATTGATTGCACTACGACTGGCGCACCACCACCCAGCATTACTGTACCAACCCGAACACCTACGCTAGACCGGCGATTTGTAGAAGTACTATTTTCAGACATAATTTAACTGTATTGAGATCAAAAATGATTACAAGCGCTTTTATTCAAGCGTGAAACGTGCAGTTCCATCTTGCCGCTTGTAAGAAGCCATATCAATTATTTTGTCATTATAGGTGAGATTAACTGCAGATGCATTGCCTATAACAATCGATAATGGTCTTTTACCCGTGATAACTTGTTCACTACCGCTCTTCTTGAGTTGCTCGAACAAGGAAGCGCCTGTGCCATCGACTACTTTAATCCATGAATCCCCAGTCAGTTGAAAATATAAATTACCTGAGTCACTTGGTGTTGCAGTTGATTTCTCGGCTCCCTGAGTAACGGGCTTGTTTTTTGCTGGAATAGCCTCAGTTTTTGTGTCTAATTCCGCTTCTGAACTTTTCTCGCCATTGATTCGATCATTGATTTCTGATTGCTGATTGGCTTGAGAACTGATTGCAGTTTTCGCAGTTCCCGGCAATGGTAACTGAATTTCTACAGAGGCCGTTCCCGATTCAAATTTTGCCCCATCACTTACAGAATTGGTCTCAGGCGTTTTAATCCAGATATCATTCGCAAAAATAAAATAAGCACCTGCAATGATAGTAAAAAAAACAATAGCCGTGGTTAATCGATTGTTGCCTGAATTTTCTCGGTTTGAAGAAAATGATATTTGTTTATTCTTAAACGGTGTCCGTTCATAGGTTGATATAACCGGGGTGGATTCAGGAAGCAATTGCAGTAAAGGAATTGGGTCTAACTGAACCAGATTGGCATAATTACGTATAAAGCCGCGTAAAAAAGTACGTCCCGGTAGCTTCTCATAATTTTCTTTCTCAATCGCTTCGATCTGTAACACCGAGAGGCGTAATTGCCGAGAGACGTCTTCGACGCTCATACCTTTCATTACTCTGGCTTTGCGCAATAAATGCCCAACACTTTGGACAACGCTCGCAGAATCAATGTCACTTAATTCATTTCTTTCTGGTTTATGTTCAATGTGGGTATACATATTTTTCTGATTGCTATTGTCCTCGATTTGCTCGTTTTGATGATTGTCCAGATTGGAGGAAGCCATACCCAAATCAATGTTCTGCGCGGCAGACAAAGAATCTATTCCGCTTTCTTCTGTCTTTCGTATATTTTCGCTCGTTGCTTGATCTTGCTGAATTTTCTCAGTGTCATTATGCAGCATATGACCTTCCGTTCCAGCATTTAAATTAATATTATTGGATTTAATCCCTTCAGGAAGCCGGTCATCATTGCTGTTTTTTTGGTTCATCATATTCATTATCTGATCTTTCCTTCTCGAATCGCTGCTGCTTCTTTGGACTCAGGGAAATGCTTTTGCAGCTGAAAAATATAACTATCAACAGCCAGTTGATTACCCATTGCTTGTTCGATTTTTATCGCCAGTATCAGACTCTCCGGTGTTGATGAATTATTTTTCTGAAACAGAGCAAGCTTCGATTGTGCATCGGTTAAATTACCACGTTGAAAATCTGTATCAATCAATCCAATCAGTGCAGGTGAATAATTAGGCTGAATGGACAACGCCTTCTGAAAAAATAGCTGGCCTTCGTTGTATTTTTGACGCTTAATTTCACAGATTCCCGCATTGGTATAGGACATTTCCGGCGTTGAATACAGTGGATCTATGGCAGCTGTCATAAAATGACTAATGGCTTGATCCATACGTTGAGGAAAACGCTGACATAAAAACCATCCATAATTATTGTGTATCTCAGGGTTTTTGGGCGCCTTTCGGATTGCTTGTTCAAAATTATCTAACGCTTTGCTGTTTTCATTTAAAGTCATGTTAATCAGCCCCAGTACATTATATGCAAGCGCATAATCCGATTGAGCCTTTAAGGCTTCAGTAACTTCTTCTAGCGCGACATCCAGCTGTCCCCGATGAAAATATTCCGCAGCCAATTCTGTGTGGATTTTTGCACTCTGAAAAGCCCGCTCTGCATTGGCTTGAACCGACATCCCATTGTCTATCGGTTGTTGCACACAAGCACCTAGCCCTATAATAGGTATCAATAGAAAAACAATTGACAGACTTCTTTTCACTGAATCGCCTCTATCCTCACAGCCGCTGTACGACGCGTTTTATCTTTTACCTGACCTGCGAGCTGACCGCAGGCGGCTGCAATATCATCACCGCGGGTTTTTCTAACCGTTGTAACAAGCCCGGCTTGCATTAACACATCACGAAAAACACGCACAGTCTCTGCTGTAGAACGCTTAAAATCAGACCCTGGAAACGAATTAAACGGAATTAAATTAAATTTACAGGGTGTATCGTGCACCAATGCAATAAGTTCACGCGCATGTGTAATACTGTCATTAACACCCGCCAACATCACATACTCAAAAGTAATAAAATCTCGAGGTGCTGCCAGCAAATATCTCTGGCAGGCAGCCAATAATTCCTTAATAGGATATTTTTTATTAATCGGCACCAGTTGATCGCGCAAAGCATCATTCGGCGCGTGTAAAGATATGGCTAGGGCAACCGGGCAACGTTCACGTAATCGATCAATCGCGGGCACCAACCCCGAAGTACTCACCGTAACACGCCGCCGCGAAAGTCCATAAGCATGATCATCCAGCATCAAATCCAGCGCGGTAACAACATTATCAAAATTGGCCAACGGCTCACCCATGCCCATCATGACCACATTAGTAACAGCTCTGTTTGCATGGATTGGGGTATCGCTCACATCCGATCGCAGTGTCTTATTTGCAATCCATAACTGCCCGACAATCTCGGCAACTGTTAAATTACGATTAAAACCTTGTTTGCCCGTAGAACAGAAAGTGCAAGCTAAAGCGCACCCAACCTGGCTTGAAACACATAATGTGCCACGATTCGCTTCCGGTATATAAACTGTTTCTATACCATTACCCGCGCCAACCGCTAATAACCATTTACGCGTTCCATCTGTCGCCACGAAGTCAGAGATAATCTGTGGTAATTCAATAACCGCTTGATCTGCAAGTTTCTCACGCAAGCTTTTAGCCAGATCACTCATCGCATCAAAATCGGCAGTACCATATTGATGAATCCAGCGTAGCAGTTGCTTTGCACGAAAAGGCTTCTCACCAATGCCAGTGCAAAAATCCACGAGGCCTTTACCATCATAATTTAACAGATTGATTGTCACTATTCTGAGACTAATGATCTTTAACGGGGAAAAATACTTAATGAGGGAAAGAAACAAGCAATCTCGACCGCAGCAGTTTCTGGTGCATCCGAACCGTGAACTGCATTGGCATCAATACTATCTGCAAAATCGGCACGAATAGTCCCTTTTTCAGCTTTTTTTGGATCTGTTGCACCCATTAAATCTCGATTCTTTTTAATGGCCTCATCTCCTTCTAGAACTTGCACCATGACAGGACCGGATGTCATGAATTTAACCAGATCGCCAAAAAAAGGACGTGCGCGATGCACTGCGTAAAATTGCTCTGCTTCAGACTGTGATAAATGCATCATGCGTGCTGCAATAATTTTCAAACCATTTGATTCAAAACGAGAATAAATCTGTCCAATTACATTCTTCGCAACAGCATCTGGTTTAATGATAGATAGCGTTCTTTCAATTGCCATTAAATACTCCAATAAATTAATAAATTAAACATTATATTTTAACAAAAAAATACATCCACAATTCGTAAAAACATAGCATATTGTGTTAAAGATAAATTATTTTGTCTAAAAATAGTATTAACACAGCAACCCGATATTTTACAAATTTGTGCGCTACTCACTATGGATTGATCGAGTGAACTGAATAGCCTTGCTGTTTCCAATCTCCAATACCTTCACGGTAGTAAAAAATATTTGACCAACCCCAATCAATCGCTTTTTTGATCGCAATTGAACTGCCCATACATAAAATGCCGTTGCAATAAATAACAACAGGCTGACTCTTTTTTACAATCACACTTAAATTTCGCTCATCGAAATCGTTTTTGATAGAAAGGTGGTAGGCACCCGGAATATGTCCCATTTTAAAATCATCAAGCCCCCTGACATCGATAAAGTGATAACCTTTGTCGAACAATAATTTCGCTGTTACAGTACTTACTGTGCGAGCACCTTCAATTTTTTCTGGTGCCAAATTATCGGCTTCTGACGTATTCACGAAACAGAATAACAAAATCAGCTGTGGAAATAAGATTCTTTTCATTACCCTCGCTATTATCGTATCACTTAATCTCATTGTTAATTTCTGGTATAGGATTATTCAAAACTAAACTGTAGTGCTTACAATAATTAATCAGATTTATGGCGATCTCGAAAATATTTCTTATTTTCATAATATATTTCACTATTATTATCTTCAACCCAGCCTGGATAACCCAAGAGTGGAACAGGCGTCAAATCAGAGCTTGACGATAAAACTTGTAATAAAAAAGACTCTAATATTGAATCGATTAAATGTAATTGCTTTAACAATGTCTGCGTGAAGAATGCTTCTTTAACATTAAAAATAATTCCTTTACCCGTCATTCCAACATAAGGATTCAATGCTTTCTCATATAACCCGTGACCAAAAACAAAAAACTGCATTGATGACAGCGTTCCTTTACGTTGTCGCCAAAATAATTCCTTCCATTCAAAATCACTTAATAATTGAATTAATGTTTTCTCGCTGCTCACAACAATTACACCGGATTCATCAAAAAGCGTTGCTGCATCCCTTAACGCACAGCGATGTTTTATCTTGTTTGCTGATTCAAATAATTGAGCCTGATAATGCAATTGATTAAGTGCCGATTTTGCTCGTGGGAATGTATGCCATACCAAGGCGTTAAAAAAATCATGCCAGTTCTTAGCCCTTGTTTGTATTTGACCAGTGAGATAAATTCTCGATTCATAGTTTTGCTCAAAACATTGCCTCCCAATGCCCTGAGGTACAAAGCAAATTTTCTTCTCAGATTGAGTAAGAATTTGTTGATTTTGCAACAACGCTAGTTTGTTTAAGTGAGTATGCTCAGGCCAAAATACACAATTTGCAAAATACTCTTTCAAATGCAGAAACGGCTCAAACATGGGTGAAAGATCCACAAAATTTGGATTCCAATCATGCGTGTTCATGCTTGGTTTTGAGCATAGTTAAAGGATATGTTGATAAAAATATGCCTGAGTAATTAATGATTATTAATAAGCGAATCGTTTTTCACATTTTCTGCACGCAATAGCCTCAAATGTTCCAAGCCAAAGTGAATAAATGCAAGCGCTGTAAAAATTGGAGCCAGTAGATTAAGTATCGGAATAAATTGAAATAGGCCTGTCAATAAACCTAATCCCCATAGTGAATATCTGTTTGATGCACAAATTGTCTTAATTTCTTGTTTACTAGCATGTTCAGATAATGCGTCATATCGAAACAATTGTTGGTTCATAAAAGCTGCTGCTATAAAAGGAATAATAATTCCTGCCCCAACTGCCCATAATGGCACTGTAATGACCCAAATCAGTATAAAAATGCCGCTGGCAAGTATTGCATTAATGATACTGCCGCTCAGGGTACCGCCGTACTCTCGTTTAAGTTCAGGAAAAGAACGTTTAGCAACCAGCTTGACGAGTGCCGGCATTACAAAAATAGTTGTGATCAGCAAAGTAGTTATTATCACGAGCGGGATGAACAGAATTATATGGATCATGCTTTGAATACCAGAAGTAATCCACCCAGACTCCATATTTTGTAGCCATCCGCCAATACCAATCTCATTTAGCACCAGAAGTATCAGCTCAGAAAAACTATTTTGAAAAACGAGGCCAATAATGAGCCAGAGCAATGTCGAAACTAAAATTGGCCAAATGATAATCCATGCGATCTTAAAACGCAGCAGATCGCGGAATGCACTTGCAGTTGCTTTAAAAATAAAAGACATTTAAATTGCCAGTAAATGATATATAGGCTAAAGACGACAATTATCTACGATATGAATATGATTTACTAGGCACATCGTTTTTAACGAGTATGTTAAGGTTAGCAAAGCATATTTTATATTTTGGTTTTTTAGCCGAAGAAATACTGAATTTCTTTCTGGCTATCGCCGTAATAGACTTTAATATGTAACACTCAAATCATGTACTATAACTTCCAGATTCCCTGCAAAATTGACTTGAATACTAAAGTTCTTAAGCTAGATGACGATAAGCACCCAATGAAATTTGTTATGAGGTATAAAAATGAAAATAGATAAATCTTTACAGCCCGTGTCGACTGTTTCTGTCAGTGATGGAAAAAGACGTGCCGATATCACGCCGAGTCCGAGTGCAGGACAAGAAAATAATGTGCATTTAAGCTCGAATGTTGCGAAACTACAAAATATAGACAGCAGTTCTGCTAGCGGCTCGATTGTCAACACGGCACGTGTTCAGGAAATCAAACAAGCTATTAGCGAAGGAAATTTTCAGATAAACCCCGAGGTCGTCGCCGACCGGTTGCTTGAAACAGTTAAAGAGTTGATACAGTCTAAAAAAGGTGCTATTTGATGACTTCTTCTCAGCATCGCGTATATTTTATGAGAGAACTAGAAACTGAAAGAAACACCTTACGTGCATTTATTGAAATTCTAAAAAAAGAAGAAAATGCCCTCATTGAAGGAAGAATAGAAAAAATAGATTTTCTTGCCTCTGATAAATCACGTTTGATTGAAGAGTTAATAAAACTCGATGATCATCGTAATGAATATTTACAGAAGCAAGGACTTCCTTTGGAGAAAAGCAGCATTAATGCTTGGCTGGCCGAACAGCATTCTGGTCAATCTGAAGTAAAAATTTTATGGGATGAATTATTAGATCTGGCAAAAACAGCACAACAACTTAATCACTCAAACGGCTTGATTATCTCAACTCAACTACAACATAATCAACGCGCCTTTTCCGCATTACATTGCGCAGCAGGAAATGTGTCCTTATATGGTCCCCAAGGTCAAACTTATATTTGAGTTTCTTTCTAATGCTCAACAATTGGGATTTCAGTTACTTTATCAGGATCTGTTGACATAATCATAACCGTTACCCGGCGATTTCGTTTTCTACCATCAGGTGTTTCATTAGTTTCTATTGGCCTATTTTCGCCATAGCCTAATGCTGTAAGACGGTGTGCTTCCACGCCATTCTCTATGAATAGCCTGATCACGCTACTTGCACGTGCTGAAGATAATTCCCAATTTGATGGAAAATTTTCTGTCTGGATGGGCAAATTATCCGTATGCCCTTCGACATGAATCTCATGCTCGTGTCCCTTGATAACGTGGGCTACTGCCTGTAATGTCAAACTTGAATTGTCTGCAAGTTTGGCTTGTCCTGGTGAAAAAAGGACACTGGCATTGATTTCAACAGTTATCCCTAAAGAACTTTGTGTTACTCGTACCTGCCCATCCTTTACTAAGGGCTCCAACGCATGAAGAATATTTTTTGCCATACTTTTCATTTTTTCTTGCTTCTTCGTTTTCTGAAAACTTAGATTATCGATTAGTTTGATTGAGTCTGTTTGATTTGACTGTCGGATACTGATAGGAGAAAAGTCTGTAGCTTGTGCCGGGGCAAGATTGGATGAATTATCATTCTTAAAAGCACTGACCAATGAAGAGCTCAAAACACGATACTTACCCTCGTTAACCGATGAAACTGCGTACATTACAATAAAAAAAGCAAATAACAACGTAATGAAATCAGCATATGAAACAAGCCAACGCTCATGATTATCTGCATGCTCATCATTTTCTTGCTTTCTTTTCTTTAACATAAACTAACTATTCAAAAAATCATTTGATAACTGGATACCACATGCTCAATTTAAACAAAATAACCTTTCAAACGGTTTTCTATTAGCCGGGGATTTTCACCATTAGCGATGGCAACAAACCCATCAACCAGTATTTCTTGCATAACCACATGCTCATTAATAATACTTTTTAACTTATTTGCTATTGGCAGAAAAATCAAATTGGCTAAACCAACACCGTATATTGTTGCAACAAAGGCGACTGCAATACCACTCCCTAAAAGCTCCGGATCGGATAAATTCTCCATAACATGAATCAATCCCAGCACAGCACCTAATATACCGATTGTCGGTGCATAACCACCCGCCGCTTCCCAGATCCGGGCAGATTGACGTTGGTGCGCTTCAAAAGCCAATATATCAATTTCCAGAACTTCACGTAATTTCTCCGGCGTACTCCCATCAGCCAGCAGCTGCAGTCCTTTCTTTGTCAAGGGATCCTTTACAATCGGCACATGGGTTTCAAGTGCCAGCAATCCTTCTTTGCGTGATATATGAGCCCAATTGATAATCTGTTTAATTAAAGTTTGTGGAGAATTAATTGGCGGAAAAAATACCCACACACTCATTCTGATGCCGTTGAGAAAAACTTTTACTGGGCTTTGTAGCAAAACCGCTCCAACCGTACCGCCCATGACAATCAAAAAAGCCGCGACTTGCAGTAAGGAACCAACATGACCGCCTTCGAGAATCTGCCCGCCAATGATTGCAATAAAAGCTAACAGAATCCCTATTACACTATTTAAATCCATCTTTGATTTTTTATTCATCACAGAATCCATTTAACGACACTGGATAATTCCCATGACATCTCAAAGATTTCTTAAACGGCTGCGTAAACGTGCGACAGCTTGCGTATGCAGCTGACAAACCCTGGATTCACTCACACCAAGCACTTCACCAATTTCCCTTAAATTCATTTCTTGTTCGTAATGCATCCCCATTACCTGTTTTTCCCGGGGAGGAAGATTATCAATCGCTGTAATCAGCTGATTCCGGAAATTCTCATCCAGCAGTACATTTAACGGATCGCCTTCAGAATCGATGAATAAGCGATCTAGAAATGGCTCTTCATCATCCTGCTGAAAATCTTCGTAATAAATTAATTGGGCACCCCGTGCACTTTGCAAAGTCTCATGATATTCATCAAGGGACATATCCAACTCCTCAGCCAGATCTTGTTCGCTAGGTGCACAGCCTTTGCGTTGTTCTAACAAATTGACAGCAGCTTCAATACGCCGCATTTTTTTTCGTATGCTGCGCGGCAGCCAATCTGCCTCACGCAATTCATCCAAGATAGAACCGCGTATGCGCTGCGCCGCATAACTCTCAAATTGCCGGCCATACGAACCTTCATAGCGATTGATTGCATCAAGCAAACCAATCATCCCTGCTTGAATAAGGTCATCGACCTGCACACTCGCTGGCAATCGAGTCATCATGTGATAAGCGATACGTTTTACCAATGGCGTAAATTCAGTTATAAACTGTGCTTTATCAATTGCTTTAGTTCCTGTCGCAGTATACATAGTCAATCACACCATAAAATTTGCCATGCTAAGATGGCTTGTTCGAATCAATCGCTGCATGAAATTATCGACTCCCCCGTTGTATTTATCCGGGCATGAAGAACGCAAAACATTCCGAGCCAGATGTTTAAAACATAGTGCAGCTTGCGAAACCGGGAATACTTCAAGCACCGGTCTGCATAATTGCGTTGAATGGCGCAATTTTTCATCACTTTGGATATAGCCAATATATTCCAGCGTTACTGACAGATATTGACGTGCCACTTTGTATAGATTCTGGTAAATAGAAAGCGATTCTGTTTCTGAGTCAACTTTATTCACAAGAATAAGGAAATGCTGTTTGCTATACTCCTGACTCATGATTTTAATCAGCACATACGCTCCCGTAAGGGATGCGGCTGAGCCGGAAATCACGATCATGACTTGTTCTGAAGCTAGACTTAAAGGCAGGACATGGGTTGTACCGGTCATTGCAGTATCAATCAGCACAATATCAACAGACTTGGTAAGCTCCGCAAAACTCTTGACGAGCCAATCTTGCTCAAGTGGATTTAGCTTGTTTAATGCATGAATACCGCGCATGGCAGATAGTATGATGATATTTTCCGGGCCTTGTAAAAGTACTTGATCCAGTCTTTTATCTTTATGGATCACGTGAAGTAAATCAAAACGTGCCTGCAGACCTAAATTTGCACAGATACTGTTATGGCAAGGATTTTCATCAATTAATAATACTCGTTGACCATTTTGGGCTAATGCAGTCGCCAGATTCACCACAATGCTGGTTTTTCCGATCCGTGCTGTTCCGCCTGCAATTGTTATAACACGCGCTGAATCAGGCGCCTGAAATAATGTCAGATTACGTAGCCCTGCCGCTTGATCCTGTAAAATCAATCTAGTCATAGGTAAACCCCACCAATGACTTTTCCTCTGTCTGTGATGGCATTCCACCATTCTTGGTAGCCATAATTAAAGCAAACTCCGCATCCCGCAAAGTAAAAGCAGAATCGCCCGGAGTCGATTTAAAAATCCGATGCAACAAATAGCGCGGATTAGCAGCGTGAATATCTTCCGGGACCTTTTGTCCATTAGCGACATAATGCAGTGGCAATTTTCTACGTATAACAACATCCAAAACCACACCTAAACTGGCAGCTTCATCAATTTTTGTAATGATACAACCGTAAATTCCTTTCTTCTGGTGAGCAGAAATCACCTCATCCAGAGTCTTTCCATTCGATGCAGCGCTCAAAATGAGCACGCGTTTAACATCTGCACCACAGTTACTCAGCATCGCAATCTGCTCCGCAACCATTTGATCACGTTGACTCATGCCCACCGTATCGATCAACACCATATGTTTGTTTTTCAACTCCGACAGTGTTAACTGCAAATCTTCGGTATCTTTGATATTACGCACGGGAATACCCAATAATTGCCCATAGATTCTTAGCTGCTCATGACCACCGATGCGGTAACTGTCGGTAGTCAGCAACGCGACTTTGTCTGCGCCATGCCGGATTACACAACGCGCTGCCAGTTTTGCAGTGGTCGTGGTCTTGCCAACACCAGTGGGGCCGATCAGCGCATAAACACCACCCTTCTCGATCATGTCATCATTGGCAACGGTGCGTAAATTAAAAGCCAATGCGGACATTGCCTGTTTCAGGCTTTGTTCATAATCAAGATCTAAGGGTAGTTTGTCGACTAGCCGGCGTGATAGTAACGGACTGAAACCCGTATCCAGCAAAGTACGTAGCAGTTTTACTTTTTCTGGCCTGCGCTGCGTAAAGTTTCCCCATGCAACCGTAGCCAGCTGATCCTCCAGCGTATTCTTCATCGCCTGTATTTCAGCAATAATGTCGCGGGCGAATGATGCAGACATGACATCATTCGATGTTTTTTGGGTTTCTACTGGCCCACTCGCTAAAGACAGTAACGTTGAGTAGGATTCAGCCGCACTCGGCGCTTTATTTTGTCCGTAATGGGCAGTCCCATTCGATGGCAAAGTTGCCGGTGCCTGGATATGCGCCAAGTCTGACATCTCAGAATCAGCCAGCGCCATGATTTCAACACCATCCCTAGTCTTTCTGTTCGATAAAATGACGGCATCATTTCCAAGCTCTTCTTTAACTTGACGTAATGCTTCTCGTGATGTGGAAGCGATATAGCGTTTTACTTTCATTTGTTACCTCCAACAAGGGAAGTGATTTTGATTTTTCGTGAATCCGGAATTTCTGAATGAGAAAGCACTCTTAACTGAGGTAATGCACGGCGTAAAAATTTCGCCAGTAAGAAACGGATAGCCCCTGGCACCAGTAATACAATAGGTAGTCCAAGCTTTTCTTGTTGTAGTGCTGCGCTTCGAGCTTCTTTTAACAGCGTGTCGGCAAGCCCGGGCTCAATCCCTGTGCCTTGAACACCGCCAGACTGCATCACTTGGATAAGTATATTTTCCAATTCATGATGTAAGCTCATCACTTGCACCTCTGCACCAGCGGGGAAAAACTGATCCACGATTGCACGACCCAAAGCCGCTCTTATAATCGCAGTTAATTCAATCGCATCTTGTGTCTGTGCTGCATGCTCAGTCAGCACATCGATGATGGTACGCATATCCCGGATATGCACACTTTCTTCCAATAAATTGTGCAAGACTTTCTGTACAGTCGATAGCGGCAATAATTTCGGAACCAGATCTTCAATAAGCTTCGGAAATTGCACACCAAGATGATCAAGGAGTTTCTGTAACTCCTGCCTACCCAGTAATTCGGCAGCATGCGAGTGAATCAAATGGTTGATATGCGTAGTTACGACAGTGCTGGCATCAACAACGGTGTAACCATTGATTTGTGCCTGTTCACGCAAAGTAGCCTCAATCCATACAGCGGGCAGCCCAAACGCCGGATCACTGGTCACCGTGCCGGGTAATTGCATGGTGACGCGCCCAGGATTAATCGCTAAATACATACCGGAATAAGATTCGCCCTGGCCAATTACCGAGCCTTTTAGTGTGATGCGATAGGCATTTGGCCGCAACTCCAGGTTATCCCGGATGTGTATCACCGGTGGCAAGAAACCGATTTCCTGCGCAAATTTTCTACGTATGCCATTTATTCTTTTTAACAAATCCCCTTGTTGCGCTTTGTCTACCAGAGGAATCAATCGGTAGCCAACTTCTAGGCCCAGCGTATCAATGGGCGTCACGTCATCCCAGCTTGCATCTACTTTTTCTATGATAGGTATTTCTGGCGCATTCGATGCGATGGTTGGAACAACTGTGTTTTTTATCTTTAAATAAGCTATCGCACCTAAAATAGAAGCAATAAACAAGAATACAAAATTTGGCATGCCAGGCACTAATCCCATGATGCCCATAATGCAAGCCGTTATCACTAATACTTGCGGTTGATTAAATAATTGACTTAAGACTTGCTCACCCAAATCTTCATCGGTGGTTACACGACTTACAACCAAACCAGCTGCCGTTGAAATAATCAGCGCAGGAATCTGTCCAACCAAACCATCACCAATGGTCAACATCGTATACTGCTTAGCTGCCGCAGCTAATTCCAAATCATGCTGCAGTACACCGACAAGCAATCCACCGATGATGGTAATGAGCATAATCAATATGCCCGCGATGGCATCTCCCCGCACAAACTTGCTGGCACCATCCATCGATCCATAAAAATCAGCTTCTTGCGAAATATCAGATCGACGCTTGCGAGCCTCATCTTCGCCAATCAATCCTGCATTCAAATCGGCGTCAATGGCCATTTGCTTACCCGGCATCGCATCAAGTGTAAAACGCGCACTAACTTCCGCAATACGTCCGGCACCTTTGGTGATCACCACAAAATTGATAATGACCAGAATAATAAATACAATTAAACCAACGGTGTAATTACCTCCAACCAGAAAATGCCCGAAAGCTTCGATCACTTTACCGGCTGCGTCAGGTCCCGTATGCCCATCCAGCAATACCACCCGAGTTGAAGCGATATTGAGCGATAACCTTAATAAAGTTGTGATCAAAAGTATTGTAGGGAATACTGCAAAATCAAGTGGATTCTTGGTGTAAAGACTCACCATAAGTACAATAATGGATATTGCAATATTGAAGGTAAATAGAAAATCCAGTATGAATGGCGGCAATGGCAACACCATCATAGCCAGAATCATAATAATCAGTATCGGACCGGCAAGGGTCTTGAGATTATTGATGTCTGTTAAGGATGACAATGTGGCCGCGTTATTCATAGTATGTGTAATAAAAACCTTTAATAAATCTGCTTAAAATAAAAAACCATGCTGGAATCTTTTAAACCGCCTGCTGTGCCGGATCGAGTTCAGCAGGTACTGGAACATCCACTGGTGGCTTAGGTGCCGCCCCGCCATATTCGTTATAACGTCTTAACTGAAAGACATAGGCCAATACTTCAGCAACTGCGGTATAGAGTTTTTCCGGTATTTCACTTTCCAATTCCGCGTGATGATACAAAGCCCGTGCAAGTGGCGGTGCTTCGAGAATAGGTATGCGGTGCGCTTCGGCCACTTCACGAATTCGTGCAGCCAGTAAATGCACGCCTTTGGCAACTACTTTGGGTGCCCTCATGCTGTTACTCTGATAACGAAGCGCCACGGCATAATGCGTCGGATTAGTCACTATCACATCCGCCTTAGGTATCTCAGACATCATGCGTCGACGTGCAGCTTCACGTTGTAAGCCACGAATACGGGCTTTAACAAACGGATCGCCTTCGCTATCTTTATTCTCTTTGCGAATTTCTTCCTTAGTCATCCGCAATTGTTTTGCATGTTCCCAGATTTTGTAGGGTACATCGATCACGACAACCAGCATCATGGCGCCAACGATCAATAGAAAACTCATCGCTAGAAAATCACCAGTGCGGCTAATTCCGAGATCTACTGGTACTATCAGTAGCGCCATAACAGCTTCTTTGTTGTGCCAAATGACGAGTGCAGCAACACTGCCAATCAGAACCGTTTTGAGGATAGCTTTCACCAGCTCGACCAGGCTGTGTACGGAAAAAATACGAGCCAAACCTTTAAATGGATCGATACGATCGAATTTAGGCATAAGCGCCTTGGTGCTAAACATCCAACCACTTAATAACATCGGTGCGAAAAAAGCCACAACCAGAAGCAAAAATAATATGGGTGCTATCGATATCAGACCTTCAAAAGCAAGTTCATACAAACGATTAAGCATGAGGTCTGTTTGAAACGCCAAATCACGTTCCATTTGCATGCCTGCTTTCATAATCCTCATGAGCTTATCCATCATGTCAGCACCCATGAACAATAACCCAGCAGCGGCTACCAGCATTACGGAAAATGTGGTAAGTTCCAGAGAACGTGCAACTTGGCCTTCCTCTCGCGCTTTCTCCAAGCGCTTCGGCGTGGCCTCTTCGGTCTTTTCTAAATCACTGTCTTCAGCCATGA
>ERZ1292630.1721-Hain-H41-02um-R3-1721-length-21045-cov-19_pt1 | contig 21045 bp, 28 predicted proteins | sample MGYA00564408_ERZ1292630 | MGnify/ENA primary metagenome ERZ1292630 (study PRJEB36523, sample SAMEA6512641) | groundwater metagenome | collected 2019-01-08 | study: AquaDiva: Metagenomics assemblies of 32 groundwater samples
CGATTCAAGAAGAAGTACGCGAAGAAAGACAAGTAGCTCGAGAAGAGGTCATACGAGGGACCCTGCTTCGCTGAGGGGCAGGGTCTCTTTGTTTTTGTGCGGCAAGCGGCTGAGGACGAATCGGCGGGAAACGGAACCATGGAAGCAGTCTTACTGAAAAAATGGGAAGTGCTGGCCACTCGTTATGATGAGTTGACGAATCAGCTCATGGACCCGTCTCTGATGAGCCAACCCTCGCAGCTACACAAAGTCAATAAGGAGCGGACGGATATCGAACCGGCGGCCAAGCTTCTTGTCACCTATCGAGACAACGCCAGGCAGTTGGAAGAAGCCGCTCAAATTCTTGCAGATCCCACGGCCGGGGCCGAGTTTTATAAGATGGCCATGGATGAGAGCACCGCGCTTGAACGCCAGCAGCACGAGATCGAACAGCAGGCCCAAGAGCTGCTCATTCCCAAAGACCCGCGAGATGAGAAGAGCCTGCTTCTCGAAATTCGCGCCGGAACCGGCGGTGATGAGGCGGCGCTCTTTGCCGGAGAATTATTCCGCATGTACAGCAAGTACGCAGAGATCAAAGGGTTCAAGGTGGATATGGTTGAGGCCACAGAAACCACGGGCGGAGGCTACAAGGGGGTTGTTGCATTGATCGAAGGCAAGGGCGCCTATAGCCATTTTAAATTCGAAGCCGGGGTCCATCGGGTGCAGCGTGTTCCCGTCACTGAGGCCAGTGGCCGGATTCATACGTCGACCGTCACGGTCGCCGTCATGCCTGAAGTGGACGAGGTCGATGTCCACATTGATCCCATGGATCTCCGAATTGATACATTTTGTTCCTCCGGCGCCGGAGGCCAGAGCGTCAATACGACAAAGTCGGCGGTGCGGATCACCCATATTCCGACCGGTGTGGTGGTGAGTTGCCAGGACGAACGGTCGCAGCTGAAGAATCGCACCAAGGCGATGCGGACTCTGCGGGCCAGAATCGTCGAGGCGGAGCGGGAGAGGCAGGAAGCAGAAATCGCCCAGAACCGCAAGGCCCAGGTGGGTACGGGTGAGCGAAGCGAGAAGATTCGCACCTACAATTTTCCTCAAAACCGTGTCACGGATCATCGTGTCGGCGTGACCTTGCACAAGTTGGAGCAGGTGCTCGAGGGCGACCTCGGTGAACTCGTTCAGGCCCTGAAGGCGCAGCGTCAGCAAGAAGTGGGAGTGGTTTGATATGGACGCGGTAGCTCTGCCCCCTCAATCGGCTGGACAGGCGACGCTAGGGGAGATGATTGCCGAGGCACGAGGGCTATTGGAACAGGCCGGTATTGAGAGCGCCGGGCAGGAAGCGTTCTGGATCGTGGAGCATGTGCTCCGGCTTCCGGTGCACCATATGGTGACCGATCGGGAACGACTGCTGTCTTCTGTCGAGCTGGCGGCCGCGAGGGGGCTGGTCAAGCGGCGGGTTGGCCGTGAGCCTTTGCAATATATTTTGGGGACCCAGGAGTTTTGTGGATTGGAGTTTCATGTGAATCCGGCGGTACTTATCCCAAGGCCGGAGACTGAGCTACTAGTGGAGTATGTCGCGCAACGGATTGCTTCCGAGCAACAGGCCACTATCGTCGATGTCTGTACGGGATCAGGATGCATCGCTGTGGCGATTGCACGGAAAAGGCCTCATGCAAGGGTATTCGCAACTGACCTCTCGAACCCCTCGCTTACTGTCGCCAGGCAGAATGCCGTCTACCATGCAGTAGGTGAACGCATCACATGGCTGGAAGGTGACCTGTTGGGAGCATTGGCGGGGCAGGGACTGGAGGGACAGGTTGACCTCATCGTCTCAAATCCCCCCTATATTGCGGAGGCCGATTGGGCGACACTCCAGCCGGAAGTGCGGCTGTTTGAGCCGAGGGGTGCGTTGGTAGCGGGTCCCCAGGGGACGGAGTTGCACGAACGATTATTACACGAATCTGGTCGATACCTGTCTCCCGGCGGTGCATTAATTATGGAAATCGGCGCAGGCCAGGCTCGTGCGATGCGCCGGATTGTCGAGCAGACACCAGGGTACAAATTCCATCGACTGATCTACGACGAAGCAGGGCTTGAGCGGGTGGTGATTGTGGAGCGAATCGGGACATAGACGATGGATCGTACAATCATCATCGGCGGAACGCCGCTTCGAGGAGAGGTCCAGATCAGCGGGGCGAAGAATGCTGCGTTGCCGATCTTGGCCTCTACTATTCTCGGCGGCGGCGAGTGTGTAATTACCAATGTGCCTCGCGTGGTGGATGTTGTCACCATGGGCAAGTTGTTGGGCATTTTGGGTGCGAAGGTTCACTATGAGGGGAATCGCGCGGTCATCAACGCTGCGATGATCACGTCGACCCAGGCTCCGTACGATCTGGTGAAGACCATGCGGGCTTCTGTGCTCGTGTTGGGGCCGCTGTTGGCGCGATGGGGGGAAGCCACGGTGTCGATGCCCGGTGGATGTGCAATTGGGTCACGGCCCGTCAATCTCCATCTTGCCGGACTGGCCAAAATGGGTGCGGAAGTGTCGATGGAACATGGGTATATTCACGCCAAAGCGAAGCGGTTGACAGGGGCACAAATCTATTGCGATACGCCGACGGTCACCGGAACAGAAAATCTGATGATGGCCGCATCCCTCGCCCAGGGGACCACGGTCATTGAAAACGCCGCGAAGGAACCGGAGATTGTGGACCTCGCGAATTTTCTCGTAAAGCGAGGGGCTCGCATCGACGGCGCCGGGTCGGATGTCATTACGATTGAAGGTGTTCGTGAGTTGCATGGGAGCGATCACGACGTCATTCCTGATCGCATCGAAGCCGGCACGTATCTCGTGGCCGGGGCCATTACGCGGGGGGCGGTGACGATCGATCGATGCCGTTCGAACCATTTGGACGCGTTGCTGATGAAGTTGCGGGAAGCCGGCGCGGCTATCCAAGTCGAAAAGGAACGGATTCATCTTAACGCGGCATCGCGGCTCAAGGGGATCGACATCCGCACGATGCCCTATCCCGGGTTCCCCACCGATATGCAGGCGCAGATGGTGGCCTTGATGACGGCCGCTGAGGGCACAAGCGTGATTACGGAGACCGTGTTCGAAAGCCGTTTTATGCACGTTGAGGAGCTGCGAAGGATGGGGGCCGATATTAAGGTCGAAGGCAATCGCGCGGTAGTGACCGGACCGACCAGCTTGGCCGGGGCTCCGGTGATGGCGTCCGATCTTCGTGCGAGTGCAGGATTGGTCTTGGCCGGACTTGCGGCAGAAGGCACGACGGAGATTCTCCGGGTCTACCATCTGGATCGTGGCTATGAACGGATGGAGGAGAAATTGCGTGGATTAGGTGCGACGATTGTCCGTCACAAAGAGGGTGCGGCTCTGGCTGAGACTCGCTGATATCATGCTGACGATTGCCTTGTCGAAAGGGAAAATGTTGGATCTCACGCTGGATGTGTTTCGCCGGGCTGGCTATGCCATGGGTAGCCTCTCCACCGAAAGCCGTCGGCTGGTGTTCCCCTGTTCGGAGATCGGCATGACCTTCCTGATCGTGCGGCCGACCGATGTGCCGACCTATGTCGAATATGGCGCGGCGGACGTCGGGATTGTCGGGAAAGATGTCTTGCTGGAGCAGGATAGCGATGTATATGAGCCATTGGATTTAGGGTTCGGAGCGTGTAGAATCGCCGTCGCTGCGCTCAAGGGGCAGGCTTCACGCGACCGGCTGTCCTCAAAAATTCGGGTGGCGACCAAGTATCCGAAGATCACTGAGCGGTATTTCAATCAGCGCGGCGTACCGGTCGAAATTATCAAGTTATACGGTTCGATTGAACTGGCGCCGTTAGTCGGTCTGGCCGATCGGATTGTCGATCTGGTTGAAACCGGCAACACGCTCAAGGCGCACGACCTTGTCGAAGTGGAATGCATTGCGCAGTCCACGGCCCGGCTCGTCGTGAATCGGGCGAGTTTGAAGCTGAAGCATGCGGTGGTGACAGAGCTGATCAAAAAGCTCAGGGCTGCGAGCAGTACCGCAGCGGGGTCTCGAACCGCTGCTCCAGGCAAGTCTTTGCGCGGGGCACGTCGAACGGTCAGAAAGACGCGTACATGAAGATTGTGGTCTCCACCGAGCGAGCCTTCCTCCCAGCACTCAAGAAAGTTGCGTCGCGTGCCCGCGTGCAGGGGGCTACCGTGGAGAAGACGGTTAAGTCGATTTTGCAAGCCGTGGAACGGGGCGGCGATAAAGCTGTCCTCCGCTACACGAAACAGTTCGACCGTGTCTCCATGAAGGACACGGGCTTGCGTGTCACCCCTGAAGAGATCAAAGAGGCCTACTTCCATATACGGAAAGACGAGGGCGACGCACTCCGGTTTGCGGCCAAGCGGATCACGTCATTCCACGAGCGCCAGCGTATCAAGACGTGGATGTATCAGGATCACGAAGCGACGCTGGGGCAGGTGGTCACGCCAGTCGATGCAGTCGGGGTATATGTGCCGGGCGGCAAGGCCGTTTATCCCTCGTCGGTCCTGATGTGTGCGATTCCGGCCAAGGTCGCGGGTGTTTCCCGCGTGGTGATGTGTACGCCGCCGCAAAAAGGCCCGATCAACCCCTATTTACTGGTCGCAGCCGACATTGCCGGCGTGACGGAGATCTATCGCGTCGGGGGCGTGCAAGCCGTCGGCGCGATGGCCTACGGGACTAAGACGATCCAACGCGTCGACAAAATTGTGGGCCCCGGCAATATTTATGTCGCGACAGCCAAGCGGCTTCTCTACGGCACCGTCGGGATCGACATGGTGGCAGGCCCGAGTGAGCTGCTCGTCGTTGCGGATGGCGAGGCCAAGCCGGCGCATGTCGCGGCCGACTTGCTCTGCGAAGCGGAGCATGACGAAGATGCCCAGGTCTATCTCGTGACCACATCGGCTGAATTGGCGAAGGACGTGGTGAAACTCATTAGCAGTCAGTTGAAGGGGCTTCAGCGGGAAAAGATCGCGGCAAAGTCTATTGCTCGCCATTCGGTGGCCTTCGTGGTTGCCACCATGGACGAAGCCATCGATGTGGCCAACCAGATTGCCCCGGAACATTTGACGCTTTCGGTCGATGAACCTTTCGACTATCTGGAGAAAATCCGGCACGCGGGGGCGCTCTTCTTGGGTCGGTACACTCCTCCATCGGTTGCGGATTACGTCGCCGGCCCGAATCACGTCTTGCCGACAGGCGGAACGGCGCGGTTCTTTTCGGCACTCTCTGTTCATGATTACATCAAGGTGAGCAACATCGTGCACTATACGCGCGAGGAGTTGAGCAAGGTGAAAGATCATATCGTTCGGTTGGCCCATATCGAAGGGTTCGACGCGCATGCCAAGTCAGCCCAGAGCAGGTTCTCATGAAGAAAAACGGATCGGCACCTAGACAGGCATCGATTCATCGTGCGACCAAGGAAACGGATATTCATGTCGAATGGACGCTGGACGGCAGCGGGCAGGGAAAGATCGACACAGGCATTCGCTTCTTCGACCACATGCTGGAATTATTGTCCAAGCACGGTTTCTTCGATCTGACCGTCCAGGCTAAAGGCGACATCGATATCGATGAACACCACACGGTCGAGGATGTCGGCATCGTCATGGGCAAGGCTCTGCACCAGGCCCTCGGCGAGAAGGCGGGGATCAAGCGGTTCGGGTTTGCCTCGGCCCCGCTCGATGAAACGCTCGCGCAGGTCACTGTCGATCTCAGCGGGAGGCCCTATCTCGTCTACAACGTATCGTTGCCCGATCGGAAGATCAAAGCCTTCGACCTCGGGCTGTTCGAAGATTTCTTCCAAGCCTTTGTCACCCATGGCGGGCTCAATCTGCATGTGAATCTCATGTATGGCCGCAATCCGCACCACATCATGGAAGCCATCTTTAAAGCGACTGCCAAAGCCCTCGATCAAGCCACCATGCTGGAAGAGCGGTTGGCTGGCAAGGTGCTCTCGACGAAGGGACAGCTGTAAGGTGTCGTGGATCCTGTCCTGGCGAACAGCCCCACCGTGCTCACTCCACCCATCCCCCAGTGGGTCCCTTCCGTTGCGCGCGCCTGGCGAAAGACCGTGTCTCGGCGCGGCTGGGTAGGGCGGGTGAGAAATCCGCCCAGTTCGCCACGCCACCCACGACACCATGGGAAAAGGATAAGGGTAGAACTGATAGAGATATTGAAATTACGTTGGCCTAGCGGGCAGGTTTCTGAAAGGAAGCCTGCCCTTTGTGTTTGGAAAGCTCTGGGGGGAGCGCAATTGCTTTATGCGCGAGGCGGGCATAGAATTTCATTGCCAGTAAGCTTCGGGATGGTTTGGAATAATGCCGACAATTTGTGCGTTTTACGGGATCGTCATCAAAATGTTCTTCAACGATCATGCTCCGCCACATTTTCACGCGGAGTACGCAGAGTTTCAGGCCACTGTGGACATAAGAAGCCTGCAAGTGTTGGAGGGCCAGCTGCCGAGGCGAGCGCTTGATCTGGTGCTAGACTGGGCGGAGTTACATCGAGAGGAACTGCTCAGCGATTGGACTCTCTGCCGCGAAAAACAGGTTCCGAAGCCGATCGCACCGCTCTTGTAAGGAGGACAATGATGTACTGGGATGTCGTTGAAGTGAAGCCGCTCGAAGCGTTTGGATTGTTTGTGCGATTCACAGATGGACTGACGGGCGAAGTTCGTTTCACACCCGAGCATCTTAGCGGAGTATTTGAGCCGTTGAAGGACCCAGCGTATTTCAAACAAGTGTTCGTCGATCATGGCGCCGTGGCCTGGCCTGGTCAGATTGATCTCGCGCCAGACGCCATGTACCAAGAGATTAAGGCGAATGGGGTATGGGTGTTGGCGTAGACAGATGAGTCGTATCCCGCACCACATCATGGAAGCCATCTTCAAGTCAACTGCCAAAGCCCTCGATCAAGCCACGATGCTTGCGCGCATCAAAGACTCCTGAAACCATTGCTGCCTTAGCTCCCTCCCTCTCGGAGCGACCCTTCCTGGCCGCGCCTCGGTGGATCCCCGCTCTTACCGCATTACTCATGACGGTTCGTCGCAAAATCGCCAAAAGGTACGTTTCTGGTTGCGAGTTTCTAGTTTCAGGTTGTCAGAGACTATCCTCTAAAAACTTGAAACCCGAAACACAAAACCCGCAACTCGGATGACGCGTCACGCGCAAGAGCAACGGATTGGCGATTGCAGCAGAAGTGCTCACGGGTTATGTGGGCTGGGGCAAGGTCGGCGATGGCCGGCAGGGGAGTGCAAATTAAGTAACGACCCCATTGGTTTGCCCAGGAAACAAATGCCTAAACGCCTGTATCTATTGAAGAACACGCGAGACTGCCGATGCCGGAAGAGTCGCCAGCTTGTGACAGGCCGGTTCTCTTCCCTAACTTCTAAGCCCTCAATGCCGCACAATCGCGGTGTCGCATGTTGCGTTGCTTATGGAAAGGTATTGCTCCTGGCACGGTTCTGGCTTTAGGGCAACGAAAGTATTCCTAGATCTTTTCCCTTAGCACGGATTGACAACGCACGATCTCGCGGTATAGGGTGCGCCCTCAGCTTGAATCCGGCAAAGCCATACCCAGCGGCCTTTCTAATGGATAGTGCGATGTCTCTTCTCGCGTTTCACTCGGCAGTTCATTCCTCGCAGCGGCCCTGTCGTTGCACTCACTCATAGTTTCCCTACCGCTCCGTTTCTCGATCCTCGTTCCTGCTGGGGCTTGTTCCATCGAACAGCCATTGCTCGCTCGCCCGGCATGGACCCATGCGACCACGCCCGCACCGGCCTGATCTCTAACGCGCAGGGGGTGCGGTGTGCCGCCGTGCCGAATACGACATGACGCAAGCGACATAGGAGCAGGTCCGTAGATCAAACAGCAATCATCCCTATTCAGTCATTATAGGAGTCGCCATGAAATTCTCACAAATCGGGACAAGGTTGATACAGAGCCTGTGCGGGTTGCTCCTTCTCACGGTCGTCACTGCCTGCGGTTCAGGCGGTGGGGACGGCGGAGGCGGGACTCCTCCAGCTGCCGCGCCGCTGGCCGGCGTGTTTGTTGATAGCCCCGTGCAAGGACTCGGCTACAGCTGCGTCCCGTCCGGATTATCCGGTGTCACGAATGCGAGCGGGCAATACAACTATCAGCCTGGCGATACCGTCACCTTCAGCCTCTATGGCCGACTGATCGGCACTGGCGTGCCGGCAAGTCCGGTCGTGACCGCCCTGACTGTCTTCAGTGCGTCGAGCCTCACCGATCCTCAAGTGATCAACCTGTCGCAGTTGCTGCTGACGCTTGCCGGTGGGCCTCCAGCTGCTGGGAGCCCCATTGTCCTTCAGCCCACACCTCCAGCAGGCTTTCCAGCCACTCTCGATTTCTCCGATCCTGGCTTCGACACCGCCTTCCTCCCGCTCACGCTTGTCTCCGAAGCGACGGCAACGACACACTTGAGCAGTTCATTCAAGACCCTATCCGTCACGATCGTGAACAGTGGCTCGGTGACCTCGAATCCAGCTGGCATCAATTGCACGGCTGGAACCTGTTCATTTGCATTTATCAGTGATACAGCCGTCACGTTGACCGCGACCGGCGCAGGATTTACCGGATGGGGCGGCGGCACCGGCAGCGCCATCTGTACGGGCACCGGGCCCTGCGCGATTACCGTGAATGCCGATTCGTCCGTCACGGCGACGTTTCCTGTCGCTCCGCCGCCCGCGACCCTGACGATTCTACCCAATCAGGGAACCGGCACAGGCACTGTCGCATGCAGCGCAAACGGTGGCGCGTTTGGCGCCTGCGCGGCGTCGTATCCCAGTGGGACTGCGCTGGCGATTCATGCAACAGCCAACGGCGGATCGACCTTCGCCGGCTGGATCAACGGCACCGGCAATGCCACGAGCTGCAACGGCACAACCGTCGATTGTGCGATTAGTCTGACCGCGAACTCGGAGGTACGGGCGAACTTTACCCTGAGCGTCACATTGTTCTCAGTAACCGCCACTACGGCGACGGCCAATGGGGGCGGAGGGTCCATATCATGCACTGCCAACGGCGGCGCGGCTGGCCCATGCGGGAGCTATCCGGTTGGGACCACGATGGTGCTGACCGCGACTCCCAACAGTGCCTCGAACTTCACCGGGTGGAGTGGAGCCGGGTGCTCGGGGACTGGCACCTGTAATTTCACCTTGACGGCCAATACGACCGTGACGGCCAATTTCAACCGACCGACGCTCACCGTTCAAGTCGTGGGAACTGGTACCGTGAGTTCCAATCCGGTCGGCATCAATAACTGTACGGCTAGCTGTACGGCACCCTTCGACAAGGCAGGTCTTGTGACGTTGACGGCAACTGGCACCGGCTTTACTGGCTGGAGCGGTGGGGGCTGCACAGGCACCGGCACCTGCGTAGTGACTTTGAATTCAAGCATTACCGTAACGGCAACGTTTGTCGCGCCACCGCCGCCGATGACGATCGGCCGTGCCAGTCACGCAGCGGCGCGCCTCGCCAATGGCCAGATCCTTATTACGGGAGGGTTCAGCCTCTCAACCACTCCAGCTCCCGCGCTTGATACTGCGGAGCTGTACGACTCCACGACCAATACCTTTACAGCCCTCACCGGCAGGATGCGGTCAGCGCGCACAAGTCATACCGCCACGCTGTTGTCCAACGGTCAGGTCCTCCTGACCGGCGGACAAATCGACACCACTAACGGGGATGGGAACAACAGCGCGGAGTTGTACGATCCAGCAACACAGACCTTCACGGCCATTACTGCCACGATGACGGTACCTCGTGGGGCACATGTGGCGGTCTTGCTTCCTGACGGCAAGGTCTTCTTGGCCGGGGGGTTTAATATGGGGTTTACGGATCTTCCAGTCGCGCACAATACCGCGGAACTGTTCGATCCGGTGACCCAAACCTTTACCGCCATTGCTGCCACAATGACGTCCAGTCGCAGCGACCATCCCGCAGCGGCCTTGCTCCCCAATGGCCAGATCCTCATAACAGGTGGAGAGGGTCCGTCCAATGTTGTTTTGAACACAGCGGAACTCTACGATCCTACGACCCAAACCTTCGCGGCCATTACCGCCACGATGACGTCCGTTCGTCAGGGGCACAGGGCAACCCTGCTTCTCAACGGACAGGTTCTTATTACAGGAGGGGGCAACTTCTCCGCAGGTCTAGTGTTTGATACTGCGGAGCTGTTTGACCCGACGACCCAGACCTTCACGGCTGCCACTGCCATGATGGCGTCGCCTCGGGTTCTTCACGAAGCAACGCTGCTTCCTAACGGCACTGTTCTCTTGACCGGTGGGGCAAATGTCCCCACCAACTCTTTCGTCGTGCTCAATACCGCTGAGGTGTACAGACCATAGGGCTACGAGTAATGGATCAAGGCGTATGACATCGTTGAGGCAGTGTGGTACTGGCCGTGCGACCCTGGTTTAGAACAGAGCCGAGTGAAGACAGCGCTGCGACCGGGGTCAATGGGGACCAACTGGACAACAGCGCTATCAACTGCGGGGCGGTCTATGTGTACCGCGCGCAGTGATGGAGAGAATAGGGTTGTTTTGAGCCGCGCAGCTGTCATGGGGAGGCTGACGGGTAACGGATGAAAAGCAAGTTCAACAACTTGATCAGCCTCCCCGCCCTCCTGGTGGTGGTCCTTGTCTCAGGATGCGCGTTCGACCTGGCGGACGTTAAATACGCTCCCGCGCAATTTCAGTCGATGACGGAAGCAGGACGCGCATTCACCCTTTCAACGAATATGAAACTCACAGGCACGCCTTGTGGGTACGGACGAGAACTGCGCCAGAACACTCGGTGGGAATCGAGTGGCTCCATGGCGCAAGGAGAGGTGTTCCGTTCGCGAGATCAGATCCTCACGCTGGAGTGTTCAAATGTCTATGAAGCCTATCTCGTGGTTCGTGACGGACGCCTGATGGGATTTTTCTTGCCCGTTCAGCAGGGTTTTGTCGGTCTCGCTGAGCCAGTGGTGTTACCGGTTAACCCGTAAGAAGAGAAGGAGGGACTCGATGTGATGAAAGCCTTACAACTCGCTCTTGGCTGTATGCTCGCCCTCTCATTATCCGCCTGCGCTTCGGGGATAAAGTTTACGGACATGAAGCCCGCCCTCTCTCCACCCACACAGGAGGTGGGACGGATCTTCTTCTACCGCCCTGTGACGTTAGGCGCCGCTCTGAAGCCTGACATTTTGGTGAATGGGCATAAGGTGGGAGAGTCGGTGGCCTGGGGTTTCTTCCATATCGATCGGCCTCCCGGCACCTACCAAGTGACCACCAGCACCGAAGTCGATCGTACGGTCAGTTTTGTTTTGGACAAGGGACAGACGCGCTATGTGAGGTTTTCTGTGAGCATGGGGTTTTTCGTGGGGCATGTCTACGGTGAGCTGGTGGATCAAGCGACGGCGTTGCCCGAGCTTGAAGAGTGCAAGTACGCCGGTCAGGAGTCGGGAGCGAAATAGTTCAACGTCAGCTAGGCCTGGCATTGGAAAGTTCGAACCCGGGAAATGGTAGAGCTCCATTAATACCTGGTGAATTGGGTTACGGTGAAGGGGAAAGGTATGGCTAACACACCGCTATCTATCACGGTGGGAGTACTGGCGTGCGTGTTTCTCGTGGCGCAGTCTGGATGCAAAGGGTTTGACCAAAAACTCTTAGAGGGAAAGAAGACGGTTCATCAGATATATCCGTGTATGACAACCCGCTTCGAAACGACGGGCAAGCAGATGCCAGTATGGTTCTACAATGATTCAGATGCAATCCTCCAGGGCAGCTTTCCGGAGAATTGCAGTAAGGGGGAGAAACCCCACGGGACGTTGTTGGTCCAATACCTTGATCGAGACCGGTCAGTCGGCGCCGGATATGCTTGGTTTATTCCAAGTCTCTTGACGTTGACGATCATCAATTTCTTCGGGGTGCCGGCCGCCAGTCAAAATGCCACGACCGATCTCCAAGTGATTGTGCAAGAGCCCAACAATCGGGAGATCGCCCGCTACAGTGGGCGCGGAGACAATACGGAATACACGGCCTACTATTGGGGATATCCTGCCCTAGGAGCGCTTAATCTTAATATCTACAATGATATTGCGCGGGCCGCGAACGCTGGCGCCGTGCTTCAAGCGATTGAGCAGGTTCACGCACAGATACAGCAGGATGAGGCAAGGCTGAGGGCTGGGCTTGGCTGGGCGAAATCTCACGCGCCTTGACCTATGTGGAGCACATCATCTGACAGTCAAGAAACGGAGTTACTGCATGGCCAATCTACGGAAGTTATTCGCGAGCACCTTTTTGGTTTTCATTATTTTCTCGATTGGTATAAGTCAAAGCGGATGCACCGTTCCTAGCCCTTTACTTGAAAAAGAAGATGCCTATCCAGGCGCGGTGCCGGTGTTCGGAACAATCCGGGTCGAAGGAGCTAGAGAGGAAGGATGGCTCGAATCGCTCATTCACTATGTCAGTTTGTTGCGCGAGCCAATGTCTTCCGAAGTATTCGCCGAGTTTGGATTGCCCACAGGAGACTCGCGTCACGACTTCATATGGTATCTCCTGCCAGGAAAGTACGTGATTCATGGCTATCACTGGACTGCTAGTGGAGTATTGGGGGTAGAAAGGGACACGGTTAGGGTGCAGGCTGAATTTGAAGTGCCGCGCACAAAAGCTTCCGTATACATTGGAACTCTAGAAATCCATCCCCGCGAGAAAGGTAAACTGATTATTAGAGACGAATTCGATGCGGTAGGGCAGCAAAGAGCCAGCTCAATCGGGGCGCAAGGGGTGCCGATCAAAGCCTTAATGCATATGTAATGGAGGTAGTGGTGAAAAGGATAATTTGTCTTCTCCCTATTTTTGTGCTTTCTGCAAGTGGGTGCGTGGGTGTGGCTTTCATCGACCATCAAGGTCTTGAGGCAATCGAACCTGCTCAATCTGATGCAGCTTTGCGCATTTGGGCTGGTCCAGACACTCCCGTAAACGTCGATAGTTTGCAGCCAACATTTCGTTGGCAAAAGAGCCCTTCATCTGGAGCCACGTATGACTTCATCGTCTATCAGGCGGTTAAGCGAGATCGTGCTCCGTGCTGGATGTGCTTTCACCAAAGCGTAGAACCTGGAAAGGTTGTCTATTCTCGCGAGGGGCTGGCATCTTCAGAGCACAAGATAGAGACGCCGCTACAGGCTGGGACTGACTACCTCTGGACGTTTCGTGCTCATGAGGGGGATAAAATATCGGAGTGGTCTTCCTACTCGCTTGAGAAACACGTCGCGAATGTCGGGGGTAACTACTGGTACAAGCGATCGAACATGTTTTATCGTTTCCATACTCCGTAAAATGGCAAACAGTATCGAGAGCAGATTGAGGGTCAGGCATGACTATTGACTTACTTGGGAGGCCGCAGGTGTGCCAAAACTGGCTGATCATGCCGTGTGCAGTCGAGTTGGGTGTCGTCGGTGGTGGTGGTGAAGAGGGTGCTAGGCAGCCGTTCCAACGAGGCCTTCTAGGGGAATGTGGAGTTCGCGGTGGAGGCGGCGGATCATTTCAAGAGATAAGCCCCGCTTCTTGGTGAGAATTTCCGAAACCCGCCCTCGCCCGCCGAGCATCGCTTCCAGATCTTTGCGCGTCATGCCGAGTTGATCCATTCTGAATTGTATCGCTTCGATCGGGCCTGGCGGACATATGGCATGATGCTTCGCTTCGTAGGCCTCCACAAGAGCAGTTAACACGTCTAACTCGTCCCCGTTCTTGGTGCCTGGTTTGGCATCCATCAATCGCTCGATGCGTTGGAGTGCGCGATCATAGTCGCGCGTAGTTTTGATAGGGGCAATATTCATAGCGCCTCCGGAGTTTCAGATGGTCGTGACGTCGATGGTGTTATGGCGTGCATGCGTAGAATTTGTGGGGTCGTTGATTGACTTGGCATCTGCGACTTCCTGCTGCATCGAGACTCCACTGAATGGGGTCGGCAAGAATTAGGCGCGGCTGGTTTCGAGGCGATCCATTTGAGAAAACGAAAACCGCAAGAGGGCGCGCATTTCTTTGAACTCGTCACGAATTTCTCCGCGATGCTCTTGCAACTCATGCCGAATAATGGCGTGACCTTCCGCGATCTGGCGGCTGTCGTCTCTAAGCGCTTCGGCGACCACGCAAAAATGACGTTTGATCACTTCCATTTGCTCGGTAGTCATGAGTTGCCTGTATGGACCGATCTACTCGAAAATGCAACGGAGGTTTCTGGTGGCGAGACAAGAATGGTAAGTTTTTGAGACGTACGGAACAGGGAAAGTCGGATAACGTAGAACCCCGACCAGGAAGCAATCAAATGTTCCTGGAACCATTCCCGCCTTCGGGTGTATTCGTGCGCGGCCACGTTGCGGACCCCAACCAGCCACTGTGCTCGATCCGCTAGTTCAGTCAACAAGATTCCCGTGTTCTCAGGAACGTGAATAGGATTCTCTTCAGAGTTCATCAAGGAGCGGCAGGATGTCTCGCTCTCCATGGATGATGCGGTAGACCAGCACCGTCTTCCCGCGCACTTTGTAGAAGGCCAGATAGTGTCCCACGACGAGAACCCGGTAGCCCATTCTCGCCAGCTTGATGTTCGTCGGCACTTTCCCTAGAAACGGATGCCGCTGCAGATTCTGCAAGTGTTTTTCAATATGATCGGTAACATTTTGGGCGGCTGATAGGTTCTCCGCCGCCAGATACTCAATAATTTCGAGGGAGTCCTGTTCGGCGATGGAGAGGAGCCGAAGGGCGAATTTATTTGTGCTCACGGAGGCGAGCCTTCAGATCTTTCATGACACGACTGAGCGGCCGCCCACGATCCCCGGCAGCTACCTGAGCCTCTGCGACGGCGAGTTTTTCGTATAGTTCGAGGCGCCGCTCGATCGTTCCGTAGTGTGCCAGCGACATCAGTACCATGTCGCCTTCACCGTTCTTAGTAATAAAAACGGGCTCGTTGCTCTTGTGAACCAACTCGGAAAGGCTGTTGGCTTTGTTTCTGAGATCGGAGATCGGTTTAATGATCGGCATCGAGTCCTCCCTCCAAGGCTATCATTAAAAGCACTTTATCATGATAGGCCGGTTTCTGGCTATGGACAGAGACATTCGCAACCGGCACCCTCGCTCTTTTCTGGCAGGATGCTGAAAAAGTCCGCCAGCATCGTTCTCGCATCGTTCAGAGGCTCAACGTACCGAAGCGTACGCCTCGCCTCTTCGCTCGCTGCGGCCTTGCTGGACGGCCATTTTGAGCATCCTGTGCGATTGTGGCATCAGCGTTAATCTGCGATATTTCATCGGCATTTCCCGTATGAGCCGAGGTTCCCGCCACCTGTTAGAGCGGCAGATGGCAGTGACAGAATCCTTCTGGTTGCGGTATTGTTACCCCGTTCTGATATCTGAGGGCTTCTTATGGTCGCGATCATCGATTACGGTATGGGCAATCTCCGCAGTGTCTCCAAGGCCTTTGAGGCGGTGGGGCATCAGGCGGTGGTGACGCGTGATCCGCGCGTGATTGGGAATTCAAGCCATGTGGTGTTGCCAGGGGTCGGCGCCTTTGGCGATTGCATGGCCAATCTTGAGCGCTATGGGCTCACGGAATCGATCCGGTCTTCAATCGCATCCGGCAAACCGTTTTTGGGAATCTGCCTGGGGCTCCAATTGTTGTTCACGGAGAGCGAGGAGTTCGGGACTCACAAAGGACTCGGCATCATTCCTGGCAGGGTCAAGCGATTTGAGATCGATCCTACGCTGAAAGTTCCCCACATGGGCTGGAATCAGGTCAACATTCAGCGACCCTGTCCATTGTTCGAGGGGATTACGACTGGGGACCATTGGTATTTTGTGCATTCGTATTTCGTCGATCCGGTCGACCGGCAGATCGCTGCGACAACGACCACATACGGCATCCCGTTTGTTTCGAGTATCTGGCTGGACAATGTGGTGGCCTGCCAGTTTCATCCTGAAAAGAGTCAGGCTGTCGGGTTGCAACTCATTAAGAACTTTGGATCATGGCATGCGTAGCCGTAAGGGGTTAGGCGTGAGGGGTGAGGTGATGAAAATGCGAAAGAAGCGGACCATCGCCTTACGCCTGACGGTTCGACAGGCTCACCGTCCCGAGTCCATTCGAGGGACGCCTTACGTGCTCACGCTAATGGTTTTCGTGCTGGCCCTCGTAGGCTGCAGCGGATCAAAAGTGACCACGAAGACGTCTGCGGAATTGCCGCGGTATCAGATTCGCACCTTGGCATTGGTTCCCTTCACGACTCTTGCAACGCCACAAGTACGGGATGTCGCAGACCCGGTTTTCTCAACGCCGCCGGAAGTCAGCAGGTCCGATATGGCGATTGCGGTCCCGCCGAATACCCCACAACCCCTGAGACAAACGGTTACAGTGCCGACCGGCGTTGGGGATGTCGTCACGCAGTTACTATGGAGTCGGTTGAAGACGAGGCAGGGTATCACCGTGCTTTCGCCGGGTGAGGCAGCGATAGCGCTAACTTCTCAGACGCCGGCGCAACATTCCGCCGGTCAGTCACCGGCGACGATGGTGGCAAAGCGGCTCAAAGCAGATGCCTCGCTGATCGGCCAAGTGTTGGTATATCAGGAACGAGTTGGTGGTCGCTTCGGCGCCAGCCCTGCGGCGACAGTAGGTTTCGAAGCCAAAGTCATCGCCGCTGATGGGCAGGTCCTGTGGGAAGGGAATTACTATGAGAAGCAGCGACCGATGAATGAAGACGTGATGGGATTTATCCAACGGAGGGGCATGTTCGTCACAGCGGAAGAGCTGGCGGCCTATGGAGTCGAGCACATGCTCCACGAGTTTCCGTTTGGAACAGCCGGGGACCATTGAGGGGACAGGGTTCTTTGTATGCTCGTTATTCCTGCTATCGATTTAAAGGATGGCCGTTGCGTGCGGTTGCGCCAGGGGGACATGGCGGCAGAGACGGTTTACTCTGACGACGTGCCGGCTGTTGCGAGGCAATGGCAACAGGGCGGTGCAACGCTGATTCATGTGGTGGATCTGAATGGCGCTGTGGAGGGAGAACCGCGCAATCTTCCTCAGATCGAGACGATCATTCGCACCGTGAGCCTCAAGATACAGGTCGGAGGAGGGATCCGGTCGATCGAGACGGTGCGGCGCTATCTCGGGGCGGGCGTGGCCAGGGTCGTACTCGGCACTGCGGCATTGACCGATCGGTCTTTCTTAGAAAAGGCCTGTCAGGAATTTCCTCGCCGGATTCTGTTGGGATTGGATGCGCGGGATGGGAAGGTGGCGGTCAAGGGTTGGACCTCGGTATCAGAGACGAAAGCGACAGATCTGCTCAAGGAGTTGGCAGGCTATGCCTTGGGCGCCGTGATCTATACGGACATTGCCCGCGATGGTATGTTGGGTGGGCCGAATCTGGCGGCGTTGCGGGAGGTGGTGGAATTGTCGTCCTTCCCGGTCATTGCTTCCGGTGGGATCTCGCGTGTCGAAGACTTGCAGGCTGTGCAAGCGCTCGGTCCACGGGTTGAAGGTGCGATCGTGGGGAAGGCGCTCTACGATGGCAAGCTGGATTATCGAGCCGCTGTCGCGGCTCTCCGCGCCTCACCCCATCCCCCTCACCCCTAACGGTTATAGGATGTTGACCAAACGCATTATCCCCTGCCTGGATGTCAAAGATGGTCGCGTCGTCAAAGGGGTCAGCTATGTGAATTTTCGCGATGCGGGAGATCCAGTTGAAGCGGCAATACTCTATGATCGAGAAGGAGCGGATGAACTCTGTTTCCTGGACATCACTGCTTCCCACGAGAACCGCAAGACCACTATCGATGTGGTCGAGCAGACGGCAGCGAAGGTGTTCATGCCGTTGACTGTCGGCGGGGGAGTGAGAACGATTGAGGACATCCGGGCGCTCCTGAACGCGGGCGCGGATAAGGTGAGCATCAATACGGCGGCAGTTCAACGGCCTGAGTTTGTGAAGGAAGCGGCGGAGCGTTTCGGGACACAATGTATCGTCGTGGCAATCGACGCCAAGTGTCGTCCTGCGCCGGCAATAGGATGGGAAGTATTCACTCATGGCGGACGCAAGTCGACCGGTCTCGATGTCGTGCAATGGGCGAAGACGATGGCACAGTATGGCGCGGGTGAGATATTGCTTACGAGTATGGATCAAGATGGACATCGACATGGTTATGATCTAGCGTTGACTGCTACCGTATCAGAGTCTGTGTCGATTCCGGTGATTGCGTCGGGTGGGGTGGGGAATTTGGACCATCTCTACGACGGATTCGTCAAGGGTAAGGCGGACGCGGTGCTGGCCGCATCTATATTCCATTTCCGAACGCACACGATTCAGGAGGCGAAAGCCTATCTTCGTCAGAAGGGAGTGGCGGTACGATAATGGATGTGGGACGAGTGAAATTCGATCCGCAGGGGCTGATTCCGGCGGTCGTGCAGGATTGGCGGGATGGCACAGTCTTGATGGTGGCCTTTATGAATCAGGAGGCCTTGCAAAAGACCGTCGAGACGAAGTCGGTGCACTTTTGGAGCCGGTCGCGGCAGGCGTTGTGGGAAAAGGGAGAGACCTCCGGTCACAGACTGCAACTTAAAGATATGTTTGTTGATTGTGACGGCGATTCCCTCCTTGTGAAGGTCGAGCCGGTCGGCCCGACGTGCCACACGGGAGAGCGAGCCTGTTTCTTCTCTCGGTTCGATCAACCTGACATGAAAACCTCTGAGGCCTGGGGTGGCATTCTCGAACGTCTCTACCAGACGATCCAAGAGCGGAAGCGGCAGCCTTCAAGCGAGTCCTACACCTCCAAACTGCTGGAGGGTGGGGTCGATCGTATCCTGAAGAAAGTCGTCGAGGAAGCCGGTGAGGTGGCGATTGCAGGGAAGGGCGGGAAGAAGGACGAAATCGTGTATGAAACGGCAGATCTGTTATTCCATACCTTGGTGGCGTTGGGGTACCACGGCATCACACCTCAAGAGGTCTATCAGGAGCTGGCGACTCGGTTTGGAAAGTCGGGCTTGAGAAAGGGAAGCAGCTCATGAGCGAGTGCCTCTTTTGCAAAATCGTCGCGAGAACCATTCCTGCGGCGCTCGTCTATGAAGATGACCTGGTGGTCGCGTTCGACGATATCAATCCCCAGGCGCCGATTCATACACTCGTCATTCCACGAAAACATGTGGTTTCGATTGCGGAACTTCAAGATTCAGATGTCGGGCTTCTCGGGCGTCTGATGCTGGCCGGCAATACGATCGCAAAACAGAAGGGGATTGCCGATGCCGGCTATCGCTTAGTCGTCAATACCGGTGCACATGGCGGGCAGAGCGTGTTTCATCTTCATCTCCATGTGCTGGGCGGGCGACACATGGCCTGGCCTCCTGGTTAGCAGGAGGCTGAAAAAGTCCGCCAGCACGAAGAAGGTTGAGGTTCAGGCTCAGGCTGAGATACAGAGAGTCTGATCTTCGCTCAACCTTGACCTCGACCTCATCCTACTTCGTTCGCTGCGGCCTTGCTGAACGGCCTTTTTGAGCCTCCTGCGAGGTCGTGTCTCATTGTTCCAGACATGTGGGCCAGTGGATTTCCGTCGGCCTGCCATCGTTTTTCTGCAACTGGCTGGCGTCTTGCCGCCACGTTGACAGGTTTCTTCCCCGTCTGTTACCTTGACCGGTCTATTTTACGACCACTTACATTTATCTTTCCTGCCGGTACCTGGTGGGGAAATAGGAGCCGCGACTCCCGTGGGCCGAGGCCTGATTTCCGAAGATGTGATCAGCCAAGTCAGGGACCGGGTCGATATCGCCGAGGTGGTCGGACACCACGTGAGTTTGACTCGGGCCGGCCAGAACCTGAAGGGGCTCTGTCCGTTCCATCAGGAAAAATCGCCCTCCTTTACGGTCAGTCCTTCCCGCCAGATTTTTCATTGTTTCGGATGTGGCGCGGGCGGCAACGTGTTTACGTTTCTGATGCGGATCACCGGTGGGAACTTTCCTGAGACGGTTCGTGAACTCGGGCAGAAACTCGGGATCGACGTGCCGGACAGTGGGCCGAGCGCTGGACCCCATGCAGCGCAGGCGAGCCGCCTTGAACCGCTCAATCGAGCGGTCACGGCGTGGTTTCAAGGGAATTTGCGGGATGGGGTGACCGGTACGACGGCGCGAGACTATCTAGCCGGCCGGGGGATTCAGGCTGGGACGATCGAGCGATTTGAAATTGGCTATGTGCCGGATGAGTGGGACGGGCTTATCAAGGCGCTGAGCAAGCAGGGCTTTGCACAGAGCGATTTGGCGGCTGCGGGATTGACGGTGGCGCGCGAACATGCGTCAGGATCCTACGATCGTTTTCGCGGTCGCGTGATGTTTCCTATCACAGATTTGCGTAAGAGGGTTGTTGGTTTTGGCGGGCGTATCCTCGGTGAGGGGACTCCGAAATACCTCAATTCACCGGATACTCCCTTGTTCAAGAAGGGGCAGACGCTCTACGCGTTGGATCTTGCACGTGAAGCGGTGGCTCGGCTGAAGACCGTGATCGTGGTGGAAGGGTATTTTGACGCGGTCGCGCTGCACCAAGCCGGGCTGACCCACACGGTCGCAACGCTTGGGACGGCCCTGACGGCAGAGCATATTCAGGTATTGAGACGGTTCGCTACGAAGGTCGTGCTGTTGTTCGATCCGGATCAGGCCGGGGTTCGTGCTGCGTTGAGAGGGCTCGATTTGTTTGTGAACAGCGGGCTCGGCGTGAAAGTCGTCACCTTGCCGGGTGGAGACGATCCCGATACCTATGTGCGGAAGGAAGGGCCGGAGGCCTTTGCCCGTTTAGAAGAGCAGGCTCCGAGCCTCTTGGACTTTGCCCTTGAGCATAGTTTGAGCACGGCGGAGTCCAGTACGATCGAAGGACGTATCCGTAGTGCGGATGATGTGCTGCGGATTCTGCAAAAGAGCGAGCATCCGATCGAACGAGAAGAACGCATTCGCGTGGTTGCCGAACGACTGGGGGTCAACCAGCAACGGTTGATCGAACGGT
>ERZ1292630.1722-Hain-H41-02um-R3-1722-length-21029-cov-7_pt1 | contig 21029 bp, 16 predicted proteins | sample MGYA00564408_ERZ1292630 | MGnify/ENA primary metagenome ERZ1292630 (study PRJEB36523, sample SAMEA6512641) | groundwater metagenome | collected 2019-01-08 | study: AquaDiva: Metagenomics assemblies of 32 groundwater samples
TAATGACGTACTGTTCGGAGGCGGGGGTAAAGACTTGCTGGTGGGCGGGGCGGGTGATGATGTGCTCAATGGCGATCAGTCAAGGTTCACTGTTCTAAGAGCCCACAATGTTTCAGCACTGGGTACTTTTGGAACGGTGTATACGGGCTATTTATTCGAAGCCGGGATTATTCCAGATGTCCTGGGTGATGCGGATACGCTATATGGAGGTGCTGGAAATGACCGCCTGCATGGGTTGCTTGGAGATGACGTCCTGTTAGGCGAGAGTGGCGATGATGTGATTACCGGTAATGATGGAAACGACTACATCCTGGGTGGTGAGGGCAACGATAAGTTGGATGGCGGCGCCGAAAGCGACTATCTGGATGGCGGGCTGGGGGATGACACGCTCTATGGCGGCGCGGGGGATGATATTTTGCTGGGTGGCACTGGCCACAATGACCTCTCCGGCGATGAAGGCGATGATACGTATATTTTTGAGCGAGGGGGCATCTATAACGTTGAGGACTATTCCGGCACCAACACCTACCGCTTCGGCGCGGGTTTTGACAAGAACAACCTGAAGCTGCGCCCGGGATCATTGCGGCTGGATTTTGGCAACGACGGCGAAGTACACATCATCAACTTCGACCAGCAGAATGTCTTTGGCAGCCTTGGGGATGACAGCTTTGAGTTTGATGATGGTGGCGTGCTCACCATCCATGAACTGCTGGCGCGTGGTTTTGATCTCAACGGCACGGATGCGGACGACATCCTGATCGGCACCAATACCACGGATCGGATCAGGGGCTTTGCCGGCAACGACCAGTTGCAGGGCGGCGCTGGCGAAGACACCTACATTTTTAACCGAGGTGATGGCGGCGACATCATTATTGACAGCAGCTCAGACAACAACATCCTGCACTTTGGGGCGGGGATTGGTATCAATGACATCGCCCTGGGCCTCGGCTCTGGCTCGCTCAAACTCAATTTGGGCAATGGCGACGAAATCCACATCCGGAATTTTGACCAGAACGACGCCTTCAACAGTTCTTCCATCGGCAGCTTTGAGTTTGCTGACGGCACAACGCTCACCAGCAACGAACTATTGGCGCGGGGTTTTGATTTTGATGGCACGAATCTGGACGACATTATTTACGGCACCAATACCATTGATCGCATCAATGGGATGGAGGGGAACGATATACTCTATGGAGCTGGTGGCGCGGACACGCTGGACGGCGGTGCGGGCAACGATACCCTGGACGGTGGAGCGGGCGACGACCTGATGACGGGGGGTGCGGGTGACGATACCTATTTCGTTGACAGCCAGGGCGATGTGACGGACGAGGCCGCCGACGCCGGGCACGACACGGTTTACGCAAGTGTCACTCATACCCTCGCGGGCGCCATCGAAGACCTTTATCTGATCGGCTACGACCCTATCGACGGAACGGGCAATGACATTGCCAATCTGATTGTCGGCAACGACGCCGCCAACGTGCTCACCGGTCTGGGCGGCGATGACGGGTTGGATGGGGGCTACGGCGACGACATCCTGATCGGCGGCGCGGGCAACGACAGCTATGTCGTCGACAGCACGGCAGACCTGGTTGTCGAAAACGCCGACGAAGGAATCGACAACGTTGACAGCACGGCCACGTTCACGCTCTCAGCTAATGTGGAGAACTTGCGGCTGCTCGGCGATTTTGCCGATTATGGCTATGTTGACGCAATGGAGGGTACAGGTAATGAACTCGACAACATCATCATTGGCAACGACGGCTACAACGTGTTGGCCGGGCTTGGCGGCAACGACAATGTCAACGGACAGGCTGGCGACGATAATATTTCCGGAGATGACGGCGACGATATGCTCTACGGGGGTGACGATGCGATCTACCGTGAGCAGTGTGGCTTCGGTGGCGGGGGTGAAGCAGTTCGCGCCGCGTTTGTCGGTGACGGTGACGGCTACGGTGAGAGCGGTTATCGCGAAACCCTGGCTGCCAATTCCGATACCCTCTCCGGTGGCGCAGGAAACGACGCCATTGACGGGGGCTCAGGAGATGACACCCTTTATGGCGATGAAGGAGATGACTTCCTCTATGGTGGTGATGACGGGCTGGTGGCTTATACCAACTGTGACGCAGGGGGCGGTGAATATCTTCCGGCGTTTGCGGCGTTTGCGGTGTTCAACGGAGATGGGATCGGCGGTGGTTTCGGTGGGGGAATCAGTTCGACCTTCCTGACCAACAATGACACGCTGGATGGCGGAGCGGGCGATGACGAAATCGACGGCGGCTCCGGCGACGACAGGCTGCTGGGCGGCGAAGGCGCAGACCATCTTGTGGGGGGTGCAGACGGTTTCCTCAACACGTCCAATGACGACTACCTCGACGGCGGTATCGGCCTCGATACGATGGAAGGCGGCACCGGTAACGACACTTATGTAGTGGACGGCACGTACGTCAAAGTGGCCGATGCTAACCCACCACTTGACGACTGCGGCGATACTGTGCCGGACGAGCGTCTGCAATGGACGACAGACACGGTATTTGAATACGCTGGCGAAGGCTACGACATCGTGATGAGCAGTGCCAGCTACACGTTGACAGGCAATGTCGAAGAACTGCGCTTGATATTCGATCCGGCTTCGGCCACCACCAACCCGCAGTTTTATGCCGATCTTGTTGCGTTCGGTCAAGATGGTGTCGGCAATGATCTTGATAACGTGATCATCGGCAACACGCTGGAGAACCGCCTGGATGGCGGCGAGGGTACGGATACGCTGGAGGGTGGGGCAGGCAATGACACCTACGTGATCGATGTGCTGGATACGATTATCGAAAACGCCGATGGCGGCAACGACACGGTGCTGGCGGATTTCTCTTACAGCCTCGACAACACTTATCTGGAAAATCTCACCCTGCAAGATGGCGCGCTGATTGATGCGCTGGGTGCTCAGGGCAACGCGGCAGACAACGTGCTTACCGGTAACGCGGCTGACAATCTGCTGGAGGGTTTGGACGGCAACGATAAATTGATCGGTGCTGGCGGCAACGATACTTTGCAGGGTGGGGCGGGCGATGACCGTTACGTGTTCCATCTTGGTGACGGCGCCGATCGCATCGAGGATGTCCAGGGCATCGACACGTTATATATCGGCAGCGATTTTACGGTAGCCAACCTCGAAGCAAAACGTGACGGTAATGACGTGATCCTAAGCATTATCGGCACCACCGATTCCATCGTTTTGTCCAATTGGCTTGGGCAGTTTGAAGGGGTGGGCCGTCTTGAGCTTTGCGATGGAACCGTGCTTGACCGGGCAGGGATAGAGTCCCTGCTTAACCAGCCGCCAGTCGCCAATCCGGACAACATCTCCGTCTTTGAGGATGGCGGCGTGGTGATTACGCCGACCACGGCATTGCTGGCCAATGACACCGATCCCAATGTAAACGATGTGCTCTCGGTCGTCTCTGTGGGCGCATCCGCGATAGGCGCCGATGTTTTGCTGGTAAACGGCGAGGTGAGCTACGACATCGGCAACCGTTTTCAGGAATTGGGCGCGGGGCAAACCTTAAGCGACAGCTTTGCTTACACGATTACCGACAACTACGGCGCGAGCGCGAGCAGCGGGGTCAATGTCACCATCGTCGGCGTGAACGACGGCCCTGTTGCCGCCGATGACGTCGGCGCAGCGCAGGAAGACGGCGGCGCCGTCACCCTCGCTGCCGCCACACTGCTTGCCAACGACAGCGACGTGGACACAGGCGACACCTTAAGTATCACCGGCGTGTCGCAAGCCGCCTCCGGTGCGGGTGTCTCGCTGCTCAATGGCGACGTGCAATACGACCTCGGCGGCCAGTTCCAGTCGCTGGGCGCAGGGCAAACCACCACCGACGCCTTCAGTTACACCATCGCCGACAGCGCCGGTGCGATCAGCAGCGCGAATGTGGTAATGACCATCACCGGCGTGAACGACGCTCCTATCACGGCTGACGATACCGGCGCGGCGCAAGAAGACCTGGTGTTATCGGCAAGCAGCAACGTCTTATCGAACGATGGTGACGTGGATCAAGGCACGGTGCTCACGGTTGCCGATGCAGGCAGCAGGGCAGGCAACTACGGCAGTCTCGCCTTGCTGGTTGATGGCAGCTACACCTACACACTGGATAATGCCTCAACAGGGGTGCAATCCCTGGCTGCCGGACAAACTGTCATCGAAACCTTCGGCTATCAAGCCGCTGACGGACTGGTCGCGACCCCATCCACGTTGACTGTCACCATTACCGGCGTGAACGATGCACCGATAGCGTCGATTCCCTTGACAGATCAAATGGGCACGGAAAGCAGCGCCTTCAGCCATCAACTGCCGGTCAATGCTTTTACCGATATCGATACCGGCGACACGCTGTCTTACCACGCCGCTCTGATCGACGGCACGCCCCTGCCTGACTGGCTGACTTTTGATGTCGCTACCCTGACATTCAGCAGCACTCTGCCGGATGGCTCGGCCGGGCTGTGGGACATCCAGGTCACCGCCACCGACACCTCAGGGGCCAGCGCCAGCAGCATGTTCAGACTGGACATCGCCAATCTGATCACCGGCACCTGCAGGGCTGATGTGCTGATCGGCACTGAATTCAGAGACATGATCTATGGATTGGGTGGCAACGACCGCTTAAGTGGAGGAGCCGCCGCCGATGTGCTGGATGGCGGCAGGGGCAGCGATGTCATGCAAGGGGGCAGTGGCGATGATACTTATTATGTCGATGCGGCTCCCCCGGATGACGAGGATGAGGACGACGATGATAATCATGGCGACCATGACGGTCATGGCGATGAAGACGACGACGAACATTTCGATGCCTCCTCCTCGACAGACGATGATCATGACGAGGATGTTCAGTGTCATCATGACGATGATGATGACGGTCACGACGATCATAGCGACCGAGTCATCGAAGCGGCGGGTGAGGGCTACGACCGCATTTATAGCAGCGTGAGTTACACCCTGCCGGCGAATGTCGAAGCCCTGCATCTCATTGGCAACGCCGCCATCAATGCCACCGGCAACGGGTTAAACAACGTCCTTACAGGCAACGCTGCGAACAACGTACTGGATGGCAAGGCAGGCGTGGACAGCATGGCGGGCGGCGCGGGCAACGACACTTACGGGGTAGACAATGCCGACGATAGCGTCACCGAACTTGCCAATGAAGGCACGGACACGGTGCGCTCGAGCATGGACTACACGCTGGGCGCGAATCTGGAGAACCTCACCCTCACGGGTAACTCTGCCAACAGCGCCGCCATCAACGCCATCGGCAACGAGTTGAACAACATGCTTACCGGCAATAGTGCGGCCAACGTGCTCGACGGTGGTGCGGGCAACGACACCGCCTCTTACGCCACGGCAAGCAGCAAAGTAACGGTGAACCTTGCGCTCACCGGGGCGCAAGCCACCGGTGGCGGGGGCATGGACACCCTCATTAGCGTTGAAAACCTCACCGGCGGCAAGGAAGACGATACCCTGACCGGCAACGCAATGGATAACGTGCTCGACGGCGGCGCGGGCAAGGACACGCTCATCGGCGGGGCGGGTGACGACACCTACGTCCACAGTCTGGCCGGCGGGGACGACGTGGTCGAGGAGTCGGAAGGGCAGGACACGATCCGCTTCGGCGAGGGCATTGCCGCGAGCGCGGTCGGCGTGCTGCGCAAGCGCGACGATCTGGTGCTGAAACTCTCGGGCGGAAACGGCAGCGTGACGGTGAAGAACTGGTTCTCAGGCAGCGCGAGCCGGGTGGAGCGGGTGCAGTTCGCCGATGGCAGCGCGTGGAACGAGGCGCAGATGCGCGCGCTCGCCGGCCGCGGTTCGGGTGGCGGCTCGAGCGGCGGGGGATCGTCCGACTCGGGACGCGGCGACGGCCACCCGTCCCGCCAGGACAATGGCGGCAGCGGCCATGGTGGCGACCGGCACGACGGCGATCGGCACGACGACCGTCGCCATGACGACAGGTCGCAACGCCGCGACGAGCGAGACGCGATCGCGGCGCGGCTGCAGAAGAGTCCGAACTACGACTTCACTTCGCTTTCGACCTACCTGGCGCAGCACCAGGGCGGCGGTTACGGTGCGCTCACGGCGGCGCAGGTTGCCGGGCAGTGGCGCAGCGTGCGGAACCGCGTGGGCCAGCTCGCGCAGGACGACGAGGACGTCCGGCACGGCGCGCACAGCGGCGAGCATTACGGCGGCGATGACGGCTTCGCGCACGGCGCGATGAGCTGGGGCTACGCCGGCTCGACCGGGCAGGGCAGGAGCCAGGGCGGCATGGCTTCGTTCTCGGGTCTGAGCGAGGGCTTCAGGCAACTGGGCTGAGCCGGGGAAGAAACTTCGATGAATATCTCCGACAACTCTCCGCTTGCCCGGATGCGCCAATTCGCCGAGCGCGCCGGCGCTCGCATCCAGGCCGACCCGCGCGACTTCCTGCCCTCGCTGGTGCGCTTGCAGGAGTCGCCCCCGAGCCCGCTCGGGCGGCGCGTGCTTGCGGCGACCTTGATCTTCCTCGTGGCCTTGCTGCTCTGGGCCGCGTTCGGTGAGCTCGACATCGTCGCCGTCGCCGAGGGCAAACTCGTGCCCGATACCTACGTGAAAATCGTGCAGCCCACCGACTCCGGCGTGGTCAAGGAAATCCTGGTGAAGGAGGGCGAGGAGGTGAAGACGGGACAGGTGCTGATGCGCATGGACACGGCGCTGTCCGATTCGGATCTGAAGGCGCTGAGCGCGGACTACCAGAACAAGCGCATCGCGCTCGCGCGCATCGACGCGCAGCTTGCGGACGCGCCGTTCACCCGGCGCGCGGACGAGCCGGCCGAGCTGTTCGCGCAGGTGTTCGCGCAATACCTCGCCAACCGCCAGGCCTACGACAATGCCCTGGCGCAGGAGCGCGCCACGTTCGAGAAGGCGCAGCACGAGCTTGCCGCCGCCGAGCAGGTGCGGAAAAAACTCGCGCAGACGCTGCCGCACTACCGCGAGCAGGAAGCCGCCTACGAAAAACTCACCAACGATGGCTTCGCCGGCAGGCTGATGTTCACCGACAAGCAGCGCGAGCGGATCGAACATGAGCAGGATTTGCGCGCGCAGGAAGAGGTGATCGCCTCGGCCCGCTCCACCATCGCGCAGGAGGAAAAGAAGATCGCGCAAATAAGCGCAGACTACCGGCGAGCGCTCCAGACCGAGCGGGTGGATATCGCCTCCCAGCTTGAAAAAGCGGACCAGGAACTGGCCAAGCAGGCGCACCGGCACGAATACCTGGAGCTGCGCGCGCCGCAGGACGGCGTGGTCAAAGACCTCGCCACCCACACCATCGGCACGGTGACCAGCCCCGGCACGATCCTGATGACGCTGGTGCCCAAGGACGAAAATCTTCGCGCCGAGGTGTGGGTGAAAAACGACGACATCGGTTTCGTGCGCAAGGCGCTGCCGGTGAAGATCAAGCTCGCCACCTTTACCTTCCAGAAGTACGGCATGGTCCAGGGCGAAGTGGCGCACGTCAGCGCGGACTCGGCCGACCAGAGCGCCGCCCCCGCCACGCAAGGGCCGGCGAAGAGCGCCGGCGAGCCGCTTGCCTATCGAACCCTGGTGAATCTGAAGCACCAGTTCCTCGAGGTTGACGGCGAAAAATTCCGCCTCGCCCCCGGCATGCAGGTCTCGGCCGAAATCCATCTTGGCACGCGCACCGTGCTTGAATATCTGCTCTCGCCGGTGCAAAAGGCTTTCCACGAGGCGGCGCGCGAGCGCTAGCGGGGTGCGGAAAAACGCCGCCGCAGGCATTGGCCGAGATCCGGGTGTGTTAGTTCGGTTTCAATTCGACCGGCAGTGCGGCATCGCACGCAGCCTCTACCATGTGCTTGACGCGCACCTGGTCTTCAGGCCGCATATTGCAGCCGCGCCGTGCGCAGAATATCGGCGCGGAAGTGGTGGCTCAGGTCGTTTGCAGTGCGCAAATCCACCTTGCGGCCGCCATAGAGCGTCGACAACTCCGCTTCCATTGTGGACAGACCGATCAGACCCGGTTCCATCCCCGGCTCGAACTCGACCAGCAGATCGACGTCGCTGTCCGGGCGCGCCGTACCTCTCAGCATCGAGCCAAACAAGGAAAGGCGTTTGATGTGGTGCTCTCGACAGAAGTCCGCGAGCGAATGCGCAGCGGTATCGGTGTCAATAGTCGTCATGGGTCAAGAGAGAATCTGAATGGCACCGCAGCAGTATGTCGGCATTTTTGCCCTTGATCAAGCGCCGGAGCCAGTTTGTCGACGGGGCGAGCCAGTCGCGCGAGCCAAAAGTGGGCGAAAAGGTCAGCAGAAGGAGCAAAAGAGGAGCAAGCAGGGATATCTGCCACTGTGGGCAGCAATAGGGGTTAACTCAGAGACGAGTGCTTTTTGAACGCCAAGCCGATGCCAAGATGTCACCAAATTTGCGTCGAACATGGAAAGAAAATCGTCCCCGAGCCGTCGGCTTTCACGACTCCGTCCCGCCGATCGCTTCGCGCGCAGCGGCGCGGGCCGGCCGTCTTGTTCGCGTTGCTGCTCGCCGCGCTCCCGCTGGCCGCAGCCGCAGCGCCGCCGGCCTTGAGCCTTCCGCTCGCGTGTACGCCCAACAAGGATTGCTGGATCGCCAACCATGTGGACCTGGATCCGGGCCCGGGCTTGCGCGACTATGCCTGCGGCGTGCTGACCTACGACCAGCACAAGGGCACGGACTTCGCGATCCGCGACCGCGCGGCGATGGAAGCGGGCGTCGTGGTGCTTGCCGCGGCCGCGACGGGGTCGCCGACCTGAGCGTGCGCGCAGCCGGCAAGGAGTCGGTCGCGGGCCGCGAATGCGGCAATGGCGTCGTGCTCGAACACGGCGACGGCTGAGAGACGCAGTATTGCCATCTGCGCCGCGGCAGTGTGCGCGTGAAGGCGGGCGGGCAGGTTGCGGCGGGACAGGCGCTGGGCTTGGTGGGGATGTCGGGCCTGACCGAGTACCCGCATATGCACTTGAGCGTGCGCCACGAGGGCAAGGTCGTGGATCCGTTCCGCGGCGAAGAGGATAGTGCGGACTGCGCCGCCGGCCATCCGCTGTGGCGGGCCGAGGTGGGCGCGCAACTTCCCTATGCGCCGGGCGCGGTGTACAACACCGGCTTCGCGCCGGAGATTCCGGACACGGAAGGCGTGCGCAGCGGCCGTTACCGCAAGGCCGGCGCGCTGAGCGCGGGCGCCCCCGTGCTCGTCTTTTTCGCCGAAGTCTTCGGTATCAGCGCCGGGGACGCGCTGGAGCTTCGCCTCGCCGGCCCGGATGGCGCCACGCTGGCGGAGCGCCGAATACCGATCACCGCGCGGCAGGCGCGCCGCCTCGCGTACATCGGCGTGCGCAGGAGCGCGGCCGCGTGGAAGCCGGGCGTGTATCGGGGCGAGGCGCGGCTGGTCCACGCCGGCGGCAGCCTTTCACCCGCGGGCAGCCAGGCCGCCAGCATCGAAGTGAGGGAGTGAGGCGGGCGCGGTTTGGTCCGCGCTCGAGTTGTGGTAGATTGATCCGTCCGTCATAGACCAAGCCGGAATGCCCATGGACCACGCCACGCCCTTCGAAACCGACCTCGACCGTAACCCGGCCAATTACGCGCCGCTGACGCCGCTCACTTTCATCGAGCGCGCGGCCTCGGTCTATCCGGAGCGGACCGCCGTGGTGCATGGCGCGCGCCGCTATACGTGGAAGGAAACCTATGCGCGCTGCCGGCGCCTGGCCTCGGCGCTCGCCGGGCGCGGCATAGGCGTTGGCGACACCGTGGCGGTGATGGCGGCCAACACGCCCGAGATGGTTGAATGCCACTTCGGCGTGCCCATGCTGGGCGCGGTGCTGAATACGCTCAATACCCGCCTCGACGCGGATGCGATCGCGTTCATGCTGAACCATGGCAACGCAAGAGCGTTGATCACCGACCGCGAGTTTTCCGGGACTGTCGCGCGCGCGCTGGAGCAGGTGGTGCATCGTCCGGTCGTCATCGACATCGACGACAAGGAATACGATGGTCCGGGCGAGCTTCTCGGAGAGAAAGACTACGAGGCCCTGCTAGTCGAGGGCGACCCCGAATACGCCTGGCAGCCGCCCGCCGATGAATGGCGGGCGATCTCTCTCAACTACACCTCCGGCACCACCGGCAACCCCAAGGGGGTGGTCTATCACCATCGCGGCGCCTATCTGAACGGCGTGTGCAATATCATCACCTGGGGCATGCCGCAGCATGCGATCTATTTGTGGACGCTGCCCATGTTCCACTGCAACGGCTGGTGCTTCCCCTGGACCATGGCTGCCAACGCCGGCGTCAACGTTTGCTTGCGCAAGGTCGATCCGGTGCGCATCTTCGGACTGATCAAGGAGCACCGGGTCACGCATTACTGCGGCGCGCCCATCGTGCACACCGGGCTGATCAACGCCGATCCGGCCCTGCGCGCGGGCATCAAGCACAAGGTGTCGGCCATGGTGGCGGGCGCGGCGCCGCCGGCGTCGATGATCGAAGGCATGGAGAAAATCGGCTTCGACCTGGTCCATGTCTACGGACTCACCGAGACCTACGGTCCGGCGACGGTGTGCGCCAAGCACGGGGAGTGGGACGCGCTCGACATCGGCCAGCGCGCCGAGCGCAACGGCCGCCAGGGCGTGCGCTATCTGATGCAGGAAGGGCTCGCGGTCATGGACGCCGGGACCATGACCCCGGTACCCGCGGACGGCGAGACCATGGGCGAAATCATGTTCCGCGGCAATATCACCATGAAGGGCTATCTCAAAAACCCCAAGGCAACGGCCGACGCTTTTGCTGGCGGCTGGTTCCATTCCGGCGACCTGGCGGTGATGCAGCCCGACGGCTACGTCAAGATCAAGGACCGGTCGAAGGACATCATCATTTCCGGGGGCGAGAACATTTCCTCGCTCGAAATCGAGGAAGCGCTCTACCGCCACCCGGCGGTGTTCGCCGCGGCGGCGGTGGCGCGGCCCGATCCCAAATGGGGGGAGACGCCCTGCGTGTTCATCGAGCTGAAGCCGGGCGCGCAGGTGACGGCGGAGGAAATCATCGAGCATTGCCGCGGCCATCTGGCTCGCTTCAAGGTGCCGCGGGCCGTGGTTTTCGGGGAATTGCCCAAGACCTCGACCGGCAAAATCCAGAAGTTTGTTCTGCGCCAGCTGGCCAGGTCGGCGCAAGCGATCGAGTAGATTTTAGGCGGCAAACGTTGAGACAATTGGCGCAGAATCTCGATTCGTTTGGTTTTCCATAGGTCTCCCGAATTTGTGTTGTGCAAGCCTGCACAACACAAATTCGGGAGAAGAGCGATGCATGAGCGAACGAGACTGTTTGCATGCGGTTAACCAGTTTAGAAGCAAGGAGCATGTTTATGAACGCGAACACCCAGGCAGTGGCGACGGAGCCGCTTTTGCTCAGGCAGGACAATGCGGGCGTGGTGACGCTTACGCTCAACCGGCCGGCGCAATTCAATTCGCTGTCGCAGACGCTGATGAGCGAGCTGCAGGCCGAGCTGGATCGCATCGCCAACGATGCCGGCGCCCGCGTGGTGGTTCTCGCCGGTGCCGGCAAGGCGTTCTGTGCCGGACACGACCTCAAGGAAATGCGCTCCAACGCGACTAAGGAGTTTCAGCAGGCGCTGTTCCAACAGTGCAGCCAGCTCATGCTCACGCTGGTGCGCCTGCCGCAGCCGGTGATCGCGCGCGTGCACGGCATCGCCACCGCGGCCGGCTGTCAGCTCGTTGCGATGTGCGACCTGGCGGTTGCGTCCGGCAATGCGCGCTTTGCGGTATCGGGCGTGAACCTGGGCCTGTTCTGCTCCACGCCCTCGGTCGGGCTCGCGCGCAATCTGGGGCGCAAGCAGGCGCTGGAAATGCTGCTCACCGGCGAGTTCATCGATGCGCAGACTGCGCTTGCGCGCGGCCTGGTCAACCGTGTCGTGCCGCCCGAGCAACTCGACGCCGAGATCAAGAAGCTGACCGATTCCATCCTCGCCAAGACGCCGGTGGCGATCAAGGCGGGCAAGCAGATGTTCTACCGGCAGCTTGAAATGGGTTTGGACGGGGCCTACGCGCTGGCGAGCGAAACGATGGCCTGCAATATGATGGCCGAAGATGCGCAGGAAGGTATAGACGCGTTCATCGCCAAGCGGCAGCCGCAGTGGAAAGGGCGCTGACCACACGAACGGGTGGTTGCTTACCGAAGAGGTATGGCTATAATGCCTGACCCGGTGACTGCCGGGCGCTGGCGGCGGTGTCGGGGTTGCCGGTAAATCGATGGGTTGGAGGAGTGCATCCGGTCATCGCACCGCGCCGCTGAGCATGGACGATTACATACTCGAAACCAAGAGCCTGAGCAAGGAATTCAAGGGCTTTGTCGCGGTAAAAGACGTTAATCTCAGGGTCAGGCGCGGGCACATTCACGCCCTCATCGGCCCCAATGGCGCGGGCAAGACGACCTGTTTCAATTTGCTCACGCATTTCCTCGTGCCAACCCATGGGCAGATCATCTACAACGGTCGCGACATTACCGGATCGAATCCGGCTGCGATCGCGTGCCTGGGAATGGTGCGCTCGTTTCAGATTTCGGCGGTGTTCCCGCACTTGAGCGTTCTGGAAAATGTGCGCGTGGCCCTGCAGCGCAAGCGCGGCCACTCGTTCGATTTCTGGGGCTCGGGAACGGTGCTCGATCAGTTGAACGGTCGCGCGCGCGAGCTGATCGACGCGGTGGGCCTGGCGGCGTTCGAGGGCACGGTCGCGGTCGAGCTTCCCTACGGGCGCAAGCGCGCGCTGGAAATCGCGACGACGCTGGCGCTCGATCCGGAAATGATGCTGCTCGATGAGCCCACGGCGGGGATGACGCATGAGGACGTGGAGCGCATTGCGGCGCTGATCAAGCGCGTCGCGGCGAACCGCACCGTCCTCATGGTCGAGCACAACCTCAGCGTGGTGCAGAACCTGTCCGACACCATCACGGTGCTCGCCCGCGGCGAGGTGCTCGCCGAGGGGGATTACGCCTCGGTGTCGAAAGACGCGCAAGTGATGAGCGCTTACCTGGGGACGGAACATGCCTGAGGCAGCGCCGGACGCGGTCGCGGCGAACGCCGCGACGCTGATGTCGGTGAGCGCGCTGAACGCATGGTATGGCGAGTCGCATATCCTGCACGGTGTCGATTTCGACATTGCCGAAGGCGAAGTGGTGACGCTGCTCGGGCGCAACGGCGCCGGCAGGACGACGACGCTGAAGTCGATCATGGGCATGGTCGATCGCCGCCAGGGATCGATCCGGTTTGCCGGCGCGGAGACCATCGGCCTGTCGTCTAACCGCATCGCGCGCTCGGGCATCGCGTTCTGCCCGGAGGAGCGCGGCATTTTCGCCAGTCTCAACGTCAGGGAGAACCTGCTGCTGCCGCCGCAGGTGCGTGCCGGGGGATTGAGCGTGGAACAGATCTTCGAGCTGTTTCCGAACCTGAAAGAGCGCCAGGCCAGCCAGGGCACCAAGCTGTCGGGCGGCGAGCAGCAGATGCTCGCCATCGGCCGCATCCTGCGCACCGGCGCGAGGCTGCTGCTTCTGGACGAGCCGACCGAGGGCCTGGCGCCGGTCATCGTGCAGCAAATCCGCCGCACCATCGAGCGCATAAAAGCGCAAGGGTTTACAATCCTGCTGGTCGAGCAGAATTTTCATTTTGCCGCCAAGGTGGCGGACCGCCATTACGTGATGGAAAACGGGCGCATCGTGGACATGATTCCCAACGCCGACCTCCAGCACAACATGCAAAAGATGCACGACTACTTGGGTGTCTGAAAAAGCAAATTGCCAAGTTTGACAACCATGAAGAGGAGAAACAAAACATGAAAATACTACTCAAGCTGGGTATGGCCGCCGCCGTGTCGCTCGCATTCGGAACGGCGCAGGCGCAGGTCTCCGATGGCGTGATCAAGATCGGCGTGATGAACGACCAATCGGGCACCTACGCGGATCTGGCCGGCCCGGGGTCGGTGCTGGCCGCACGCATGGCGATCGAGGATTTCGGCGCCGCAAAGAAAGGCATGAAGGTGGAGGTGCTGGTCGGTGATCACCAGAACAAGCCGGACGTGGGCTCGGGCATCGCGCGCCAGTGGTACGACGTCGACAAGGTGGACGTGATCGTCGACGTGCCGACCTCGTCGGTGGTTCTCGCGGTCAATCAGATCACCAAGGAAAAGAACAAGGCCTTGATCGTTTCCACGGGCGCCACATCGGACTTGAGCGGCAAGGCGTGCACGCCCAACTCGATCCACTGGACCTACGACACCTGGGCGCTCGCGAACGGCACCGCTTCGGCGATCGTCAAGACCGGCGGCAAGACGTGGTTCTTTCTCACCGCGGACTACGCCTTCGGCCATGCGCTGGAGCGCGACGCCGAGGCGGTCGTGATCAAGAACGGCGGCAAGGTTGTCGGCAAGGTGCGCCATCCCTTCCCGAGCGCGGATTTCTCATCGTTCCTGCTGCAGGCGCAGGCCTCCAAGGCGCAGATCATCGGCCTGGCCAACGCGGGCGCGGACACGACCAACGCGATCAAGCAGGGTGCGGAATTCGGCATCGTGAAGGGCGGGCAGCAGTTCGCCGGTTTGCTCGTGTTTCTGACCGACGTGCATGCGCTCGGTCTGGAAAAGGCGCAGGGATTGCTGCTGACGGAGGCCTTCTACTGGGATCTTAACGATCGCACCCGCGCCTGGTCGAAGCGTTTTGCCGCCCAGCACAAGGGGGCGATGCCGACGATGGCGCAAGCCGGGGTGTACTCGTCGGTGCTGCACTACCTGAAAGCCGTGGAGGCGCTGAAATCCGACGACGGTCCCAAGGTGATCGCCAAGATGAAGGAGATGTCCAGCGACGATCCGGTATTCGGCAAGGGCCGCGTGCGCCAGGACGGACGGCACATCCACGACATGTACCTGTTCCAGGTGAAGAAGCCCTCCGAGTCCAAGGGGCCGTGGGACTACTACAAGGTGCGGGCGACGATTCCGGCCGAGCAGGCGTTCCGGCCGATGGACCAGGGGGACTGCCCGCTGGTGGCGAAGAAATAGCCTGATCCGGCGTTCGGCGCCGGACTGGCTGCACGGGATGCGGCGGGCTGCCTTGGCGCCGCCTGTCCCGTGCCTCCATCAGGGGAGCGGGGGCGGATAGCCGCGCGCGGATTGGATTCCCGTTTCGTCTTTTGAACTGAGCACCGGAGCAGGTGGCGGCGTCGCGATGGACACGATTTTCGGTATACCCACCCAGGCACTGTTTGGACAACTTCTCATCGGGTTGATCAACGGTTCGTTCTATGCGCTGCTGTCGCTCGGCCTGGCCGTGATTTTCGGCCTGCTCAATATCATCAATTTCACCCATGGCGCCCAGTACATGATGGGGGCGTTCTGCGCCTGGTTCCTGCTCACCAAACTCGGCATAAGCTACTGGTGGTCGCTCGTCCTGGTGCCCGTCATCGTCGGTCTCGTCGGCATGCTGATCGAGCGCGCGATGCTGAAGCAGCTCTACAAGCTCGATCATCTCTACGGACTGCTGCTGACCTTCGGGCTGGCGCTGATCATTCAGGGATTGTTCCGGCATGAATTCGGCTCCTCCGGGCTGCCCTATGAAATCCCCCCGGCGCTGTCAGGCGGGCAGAATCTGGGCTTCATGTTCCTGCCCAACTACCGCGCGTGGGTGATCGCGGCGTCGATCGTCGTGTGTTTTGCCACCTGGTTCGTGATCGAGCGCACCAAGCTGGGTTCGTATCTGCGTGCGGCGACCGAAAATCCGGCGCTGGTTCAGGCCTTCGGCATCAACGTGCCGCGCATGATTACCCTGACCTACGGCTTCGGCGTCGGGCTGGCGGGGCTGGCCGGCGTGATGGCGGCGCCCATCTACCAGGTCAATCCCCTCATGGGGGCCGACCTGATCATCGTGGTCTTTGCGGTGGTCGTGATCGGCGGCATGGGGTCGATCATGGGTTCGATCGTGACCGGTTTCGCGCTCGGGGTGATCGAAGGCCTGACCAAGGTGTTCTATCCCGAGGCATCAAACACGGTGATATTCATCATTATGGCGATCGTGTTAATGATCAGGCCTGCCGGGCTGTTCGGTACCCAGCGCTGAGAGGGTGAATTGATGGCATTAGAGGACAGGGCGGCGGCCGGCGTGACGCGCGAGGAAGGAACGCTGGGTCACCAGCGTATCGCCTTTGCGGTGATGGTGGCGCTATTTGTGCTGGCCCCGTTCGTCGTCTATCCGGTGTTCCTGATGAAGGCGCTTTGCTTCGCGCTGTTCGCCTGCGCCTTCAATCTGCTGATCGGCTTCGGCGGCCTGCTGTCGTTCGGCCACGCGATGTTTCTCGGCACCGCAGGATACGTCTGTGCGCATGCCGCGAAGGTGTGGGGCTTCAACCCGGAATTCGCGATCCTCTTCGGAATCGTGGCGTCGGCGCTGCTGGGCATTGTGACCGGGCTGCTTGCGATCCGGCGCCAGGGGATCTATTTCGCCATGATTACGCTGGCGCTGGCCCAGATGATTTTCTTTTTCTGCATGCAGGCGCCATTTACCGGCGGCGAGGACGGCATCCAGGCAGTGCCGCGCGGCAAGCTGTTCGGGGTGATCGATCTGTCGAACGTGATGGTGATGTACTTCTTCGTGCTCGCCGTTTTCCTCGCGGGCTTCCTGCTCATTTACCGCATCATCCATTCGCCGTTCGGCCAGGTGTTGAAAGCGATTCGCGAGAATGAACCACGCGCCATCTCCCTGGGCTACAGGACCGATCAGTACAAACTGCTCGCCTTTGTGCTGTCGGCGACGCTCGCCGGAATGGCCGGCGCGACCAAGGCCCTCGTGTTCCAGCTCGCGTCGCTCACCGACGTGCACTGGACCATGTCGGGGGAGGTGGTGCTGATGACTCTACTGGGCGGGCTCGGCACCGTGTTCGGCCCGGTCGTGGCGCGTTCATCATTATCACGATGGAGAACTATCTCTCGGGGCTGGGGCAGTGGGTCACGATCATCCAGGGCTCGATCTTCGTGGCGTGCGTCCTCGCCTTCCGCCGCGGCATCATCGGCGAAGTGGGGCACTGGCTGAAGAAGTCCCTGTAAGGCGCGCAACCCGCAAGAACGTTTCTGCAAGCGGCGTGTAGCGCGCACCGCGGTGCGCCGTACCCGAGGAGTATAATTTTAGGGACCGTAGTTTGGAGGTACCGTATGGCACAAACATACACGGACTTGGAACGGGAAGCGCGCTTGCTTTCTCCCGACGAGAGAGCGCGGCTTGTTGAAGCTTTGCTGGACTCTCTTCGCGAGGTACAACTCGCCGAAGTCGAGGCGGCTTGGGCGGTAGAGATCGAGCGTCGTGTGGCAGCCTATGAGCGGGGTGACGCCAAACTCGTTCCCGCCGAAGACGTCTTCGCCAAGGCGCGACTGATTGCCGGCTTGTGAATCGAGCCCGCTTGGGCATCAAAGCCGAGAATGCGCGACAATCGAGGCATTTCTTTCGCGAGGTTTAGATATGGAACTCACCGCTGTTCTTACACCTGCCGAAGAGGGCGGGTACATTGCGCTGAACCCCGAAACCGGCACCACCACACAAGGTGAAACGGTAGAAGAAGCTGTCGCTAACCTGAAAGAGGCGACGGCACTCTATCTGTCCGAGTTCCCGTTGCCCGCCCCGGGACATCCAGTTGTAACCATGTTCAGCCTTCCGGCGAATGCCTAAGCTGCCTCGCACCTCCGGGACAGCGATCGTCAAAGCACTTGAGCGTCTGGGTTTCGTAAAGATTCGCCAATCCGGTAGCCACGTCATCATGCGGCGCGGGGCAAAGGGCTGCGTGGTGCCGATGCATCGCGAGGTCAAAGTCGGAACGCTCGCGGGAATTTTGCGTCAAGCCGAAGTCTCCCAAGACGATTTCATTGATACAGCGTGAGGGTGATGCCCAACCCGCCGCGGCGGCGGCGGCAAGCAGAACAGGCACGGCGAGGAGCGGAGGCAACACTCCCTCTCCCGCCCGGGCGGGAGAGGGCTGGGGCGAGTGTGGGCCATCCGCCAGCGCCGCCCACATTCTCCAACATTAAAAACTCGATAACCCTCATCCCGCCTGCCTCCCAGCCCGCCCGAAGTGCTAAAATTGGCAAGTCATCGAGGAGACTCCCACCATGGCCAAGCGACCCCCAAGCGCCGCCCTGCGCGCGCAACTGCGCAACAGGATAATCAACCGAGTCGCCGAACTGACTCTCAAGGACTTCGAGGCAGCGGAGGAGCTGGGCCTTTCGCCCGGGCAGATGAGTCGGCTAAGGGCACAGGAGGACGTCTTCACCCTCGACCGGCTGATCGATGCCGCCACGAACATCGGGATCACGGTGCGCATGACTGCGACGCGGCCGTATCGTTACGGCTAGGGCAACCATGTACCCTGGCTCATGTCGAGCACGTTCAGGCCGGCGTAGGGGCGTTCGTCCATTTCATCCATGCCTCAGACGATGCCTTTCGCCGCGAGCGCGTCAACGGCCTGCCGGTCCATGCCGAGGAGCCCTTGCAAGATCTCGTGCGTGTGCTGGCCCAGCGTCGGCGGCGGCACCGTGTATTCGACCGGCGTCTCGGATAAGCGCATCGGACTTGCCACCGTCGGGCAGGGGACGCCCGCGGGGGTCGGAATCTCGACTTTCAGTCCGCGGTGCCGCACCTGCGCATCCTCGAATACCTGTTGCATGTTGTTGATGGGGCCGCATGGGACGTTGGCGGCCTCCAGCACCTCGATCCACTCGTGCATGCCGCGCGTGCGCATGATCTCGGCGATGAGCGGGATCAGCGCATCGCGGTTGACGATGCGTCCGGACATCAGCCGGAAGCGCTCGTCTGCGGCCAGTTCGGCGCGGCCGGCCACCTTGCAAAAGCTCGCGAACTGGCTGTCGTTGCCGACCGCCAGAATGATGTGGCCGTCCTTGCACGCGAATACCTGGTAGGGCACGACGTTCGGATGGGCATTGCCGTAGCGCTTGGGGATGTTGCCCGAGACGAGGTAGCCGCTGATCTGGTTGGCATTGAACGCGACCATGGAATCGAGCAGTGCCATGTCGATGTACTGGCCGCCGCCGCCGCGCTCGCAGTGCACGATGGCGGCGGTGATCGCCAGGCTCGCGTACATGCCGGTGAGTACGTCGGTGATGGCGATGCCGACTTTCATCGGCCCGCCGCCGGGCAGATCGTCGCGCTCGCCGGTGATGCTCATCAGTCCGCCCATGCCCTGGAACACGAAGTCGTAGCCGGGGCGGGGCGCATACGGACCCGACTGGCCGAAACCGGTGATCGAGCAGTAGATCAGGCGCGGGTTGATTTCGCGCAGCTGCGCGTAGCTCAAGTGATAGCGCGCCAGCGTGCCGACTTTGTAGTTCTCGATCAGGACGTCGCACTTCGCCGCCAACTCGCGCACGATTTGTTGGCCCTCCGGCTTGGATATGTCGAGGGTGATGGATTTCTTGCCGCGGTTGCAGGAGAGGTAGTAGGCGGAATCGCGCGTGTCCTTGCCATCGCGGTCCTTGATCCAGGGCGGCCCCCAGCCGCGCGTGTCGTCACCTGCGCCGGGACGTTCGACCTTGATCACCTCGGCGCCGAGGTCGGCCAGGTTCTGCGACGCCCAGGGACCGGCGAGGACGCGCGACAGATCGAGCACGCGGATATGCGAAAGCGGGCGGGGCATGGATACTCCTTGATGTGGATTTCCGGCCTAGCTCAGAAGTTGATCGTGGCGACGCCGTTGTTGAGCACCACGACATCGCGTTCGATAGCGCGGGAACGGAACAATATGCTGCCGCCCCGGCGCCACATCTCGGTGCGTATGGTTTCACCCGGATACACCGGCGCGGAAAAGCGCGCCGACAGTCCGCTCAGTTTTTCCGGTTGGTAGCCGCAGAAAGTTCTGAGGATCGCATGGCCGGCGACACCATAAGTGCACAGGCCATGCAAAATGGGCTGCGGAAAACCCGCGGCCTTGGCCACCGCCGGTTCGGCGTGCAGGGGATTGGGATCGGCGCACAGGCGGTAAATCAGCGCTGCCTGGGGCAGGGTGGGCAGATCGCAGCTTGCATCCGGCGTCCCCTCGGGCACGGCCGGGGGCGGCGGCGGGGCCTCGTCACCTTGGCCGAAACCGCCGTCGCCGCGGCAGAAGGTGGTGTGATCCAGCGTCGCCAGCAGCACGCCGCTGGCCTTGTCGACGATGCTGCGTTCCAGGATGACCAGTGCGCCCTTGTCCCGGCCCTTGTCGACCACGGCTTTGACGCGGGTGCGGCCGACTACCGTGCCCGCCGCGGGAATCGGCCGGTGCAGGCGCAACGCCTGTTCGCCGTGAACGATTTTCACCCAGTCGATGCCGCTCGCCGGATCTTTCATCCAGAAGCCGGGATAGCCCAGCACCACCGGCATGGTGGGAGCGGCCAGGAGGTTTTTTTCATAGACGAAGCGCAGCTGCGCCTCGTCCATGGGATCGTGGCCGTAGCCCACCCCCAGGGCGTAAAGGATGCTGTCCTTCTCGGTGTAGGTCTGCACGACCTCGGGGAAGGGCCAGTTTTTTATCTTGTCGTAATCAATGGGCATCGTGTCTGCATTTTCAAAAGATATTCAAGCGCGGAGGACGCAGAGGGCGCAGAGGTTTATCTTGCACGAGGTTTTCCTCTGCGTCCTGCGTGTCCTCTGCGGTAAAGCTTCAGTTCTCAAACAGGGTCCCAGCTGAACACGTCCTGTGAGCGGTCGAGGCCGTAGAAACCGGCCTTCATTGCAGGAATCGCATGCTCGGCGATGCTCTGCGCGGTCCAGCCGCCATCGCGATGCACGGAGCGCAATGGGCGCGGCTGGCTCATGAGGAAGATTTCGTTGGCGCGCACGGCGAACACCTGTCCGCTCACGTCCTTGGCCGCATCGCTGCACAAAAACACCGCCATCGGCGCGATCTTGGCGGCTTCCATGGTCTTGAGTTTTTCCACGCGCGCCTTGGCTT
>ERZ1292630.1723-Hain-H41-02um-R3-1723-length-21025-cov-25_pt1 | contig 21025 bp, 18 predicted proteins | sample MGYA00564408_ERZ1292630 | MGnify/ENA primary metagenome ERZ1292630 (study PRJEB36523, sample SAMEA6512641) | groundwater metagenome | collected 2019-01-08 | study: AquaDiva: Metagenomics assemblies of 32 groundwater samples
GGCAGCCACTCGCATTCGGCAAGATTCAGGGTAAGCTGGCCTTCGGTTTGCCCGGGAATCCCGTGTCCTCCATGGTGACATTCGAACAGTTGGTGCGGCCGGCCTTGCTTAAAATGAGCGGGCACCGGAGCTATGGCCGTCCGGTCGTGCAGGCGGTTTTCCAAGAGAATTTTTCCAAACGGACGGATCGTCGCCACTTTCTGCGCGGCGTGCTCACAAGAGAAGAAGGGGTCTTCAAGGTTCGCACGACCGGCGCGCAAGGGTCCGGGATATTGACGTCTATGGTGAAGGCCAATTGTTTGATCGATATCCCGGTCGAAGTTGAACGAGTGAATCAGGGTGATCTGGTCTCGGTTCAACTGTTGAGCGGAGAAGCCTGGTCCAGCCATTCCGAACATATTCGCACCGGTCCCAACCGTCCATCCTGTTGCTCATAGAGAAGGGAGGTCAATGGTCATCAGTCACTAGTCGATGGCAGGAATCATTTTTGTCCGCCATTGACCATTGACCATTGACCATCTCCACCAATGGCCGTACCTATTCTTTGCTTTGTCGGTCGCTCGAACAGCGGAAAAACCACGCTGATTGAGCGCGTGATTCCTGAGTTGGTCCGGGCCGGCTACAAGGTAGCGACAGTAAAGCATGCCGGACACGGGTTTGATCTCGATACGGAAGGGAAGGATAGCTGGCGCCACAAGCGGGCCGGCGCCAGCAGCGTGATGGTGCTCTCCAAGGGGAGCATGGCGATGTTTGCCGATGTGCCTGATCAGCTGAAGGTTGAAGAAGTGAGGGATCGGTTTCTCGATCATACGTATGATCTGATTATTGCCGAAGGATGGAAAAACGAAGGGTATCCGAAGATTGTCATCGTCCGTGATCAGATCGGCGAAATCCCTGTTTCCTCGGAAGGGCTGCTCGCGGTGGTATCGGACAAGTCCGTCGATTTAGACATTCCGCTGTTCGGCATGGACGATGTCGTCGGCGTGGCTACCTTGATCATGAAGCAGTTCCCAAAATCGCAGCCTCGTGCAGAGCAGGGGCTGGAAATCTAACGCGACCATCGCCCGGACTCTCGTTACTGGTACTCTCGCACTCTCGGTATCCTGTTAAATCTCTGATCACTCATGCCCATACCCGTCTTGCACGTCCAACATCTGGTGAAACGGTTCGGCGAGTTCGTCGCCGTCAACGACATTTCGTTCGACATCAGGCCGGGTGAAATTCTTGGTTTGTTGGGCCCGAACGGGGCCGGGAAAACCACCACGATTCAGATGTTGCTCGGGGTGGTGACACCGACCGCCGGCTCCATTCAGATGTTTGGACTCGACTTGGCGGTTCACCGCGAAGAGATCCTACAGCAAGTGAATTTTTCTTCGACCTATGTCGCCATGCCGCAGGCGCTCACAGTCGAAGAAAACCTCTGGGTGATTGCGCGGCTGTATGGCCTGTCTCAGACCCAAGAGCGAGTCGACGACATCGTAAAGCGCCTTGAGATGGAGGAGTTCCGTCATAAAGTGACGCGCAAGCTCTCTTCCGGCCAAAGCACTCGTCTTGGGTTAGCCAAGGCGTTCTTGACCGAACCGAAGATTCTGTTTCTCGATGAGCCGACGGCGAGTTTGGATCCCGATATCGCGCAAAAGATCCGGAGTTTCCTCAAAGAGGAGCGACGATCGTCAGGACTGAGTGTGCTCTATTCGTCTCATAATATGCACGAGATGGAAGAGATGTCGGATCGAATCATCTTTCTCCAGCGGGGAAAGATTGTGGCGGAGGGGACGGCCCAGGAGATTGTGGCGCGGTTCGGGCAGGCGGACTTGGAAGAAGTGTTTGTGAAGTTGGCCAGAGAAAAATAGAGAAGGAGGGAACCGGGTAGGATGTTCCTTTTGCTCGCGCAACGCGCGGCCTGAGAAGGCCCTCGTTGGACGCGCGCAGTCAGGAACGTCCTACCCGGTTCCTCCTCGGAGAAGAGGCTCTTGCCAACCAGAGTGGGGAAGGGGAAAAGGGAACGATGAAGGCCCATCGAATCTATGCGTTGGTGACGAGGTATGTGTATCTTTACCGGCGGAGCTTGCCGCGTATGATGGAGATCTTCTATTGGCCGTTTCTGGACCTCGTCATCTGGGGATTTATTACAGTCTACCTCATGAAATTCCAGGGGCAGATCCCGGGGGCTGTGACATTCTTTTTGGGGGCGTTGATCCTGTGGGATATCCTGTTCCGAGCTCAGCAGGGGGTTACTATTTCGTTTCTTGAGGAGATTTGGGCAAGGAATCTTATGAACTTGTTCGCCAGTCCGCTCAAGCCGAGTGAGTTTCTCGCCGCGACCATGGTCATGAGCATTCTCAAAGTCATGGCCGTCTCTGTCGTCATGGTGGTCTGCGCAGGCCTGTTTTATTCCTACAATATCTTTGTGCTCGGGCTGTGGTTGATTCCGTTCGTCTTGAATCTCGTGATAACGGGATGGATTATCGGGGTACTGACCACGGCTCTCATCATGCGATTTGGCCAGGAGGCTGAAGTATTGGCTTGGAGTATGGTGTTTCTGTTTCAGCCGATCTCCTGTGTATTTTATCCGATGGAAGTGCTCCCGGGGTGGTTGCAGGTCATTGCCTGGGCAAATCCTGCAGCCCATGTGTTTGAAGGGATGCGCGCCGTGCTCAACACCTCTGCCGAGCCGGTTACCCATCTTGGGTGGGCGACCGGTCTCAATCTAGTGCTGCTCGGTATGGCCATTGCCCTCTTTCATTGGATGTTCGAACTTTGTAGGGAACGAGGACTGCTGGTGCGAATTGGGGAGTAACCCTGGAAATGTAGGTTGAGGTCGAGGGTGAGTGAAGATCTGAAGTTCTCATCTTTGCTCAACCTTAGCCTGAACCTCAACCTTTCTCGTGCTGGCAGACTTTTTCAGCATCCTGCCAGGCCTCGGATTGCCATTTTCAAAAAAGCTGTGATAGCCTAAAAGTCCACCTTATTGCAGGGGCCTGGCGGTGAGGTGGAGCGAAAAATTCAGGCCTGCAGCATCGATGTTGCCTTGCCCGAGAATCTCGTCGGAAGGCAGACCTAAGTCGCCGCACTGTTCGCGTCTTCGGCCCGCTCCTTCCCCGTTCCTCGCGTACAAGACAATATCATCATTCTCAAAGGAGGAACCCCAGATGGGTTCAAAGATCTATGTCGGTGGGTTGCCTTACTTGGCGACTGAGCAGGAGTTGAGCGATCTGTTCGGGCGGTATGGCGCTGTCGCTTCCGCGCGGATCATCACGGACAAGTTCACGGGACAGTCACGTGGCTTCGGCTTCGTCGAAATGTCTTCGGATGCAGAAGCGCAGGCGGCTATTACCGCTCTCAATGGTGCAGAAATGGGTGGCCGGACCTTAACGGTGAATGAAGCGCGACCTCAGGAGCCTCGCACCGGCGGTGGTGGATTTGGTGGGGGCGGTGGTGGCCGTGGTGGCGCCGGCGGCGGTAAGCGCGATCGCTGGTAGTCTGTAATCGCGATCACAACGAATACGAAGGGGGGCTGTTATCGTCAAGATAGCAGCCCCTTTTTGCATGTTGTCGCGGGACGAGAGGTGGTCGCCGTCGGCTAATCAACCCACCCATCCCCGACCGTTGGAGTTTCGGGAGGGCCTACCGTCAGACTCTCGATCGAAGGCGGAGACGCTTTGAGAACCTGTCGCACAAGTGTCACCAGGGCTTGGAGCTCAAATGGTTTGGAGAGAAATGGGAGACTTCCCCGGCGTATGCCGTATCCTGCCAAGTCCTTGTCGATATTGCCGGACATGAGGATTATTCGCAGATCTTTCCGTATGCGGAGCGCGCGGATGGCCAGCTCGTGGCCATGTACATGGGGGAATTGATTGGAGCGTGAGGCCAATTGAAAGCCTGGAGGAGGGAGGATGAGGTCTGTGAGCAGGAGATCGATAGGCCCTTCGTGCTGTGTGCAGATTTTGAGTGCCTCTGAACTGCCATCGGCATCGAGGACCGAAAAGCCTGCCTGCTGAAGTATCGTCCTGCACAGCATCGTGATGGACGGCTCGTCATCGACCAGCAGGATGGTAGGGGACTGGGATTGAGGCGCAATGTTCTGCTGTCCTGACATGGTATGCCTGCCTTGACAACAGCATAGTACCGGACAGGGTCGATGGCGAGATTATTCACGTTCATAGCTACATGGCCCATCCTCCTCCCAGCGCTTTAAAGAGGCTGACCATATCCGTCAAGCGAGTGCGTTCAGTGAGGACCAGTTGGGTCTCTGCTGCCAGTGCTGTCCTCTGCGCATCCAGCACATCCAAATATGTCACCAGGCCCTTGCGGTATCGAACGTCGGCCAATCGCACGGCTTCCTGTGCGGCAGAGAGTTGCTCACGCTGTCGCGCGAGCTGTTCAGCCCTTGCGCTTAGGGAAGTCAGTAAGTCTGCGACTTCTCGAAACGCCTGTAAAATAGTTTGCTGGTAGCTTTCCAGCATCTGCACATGGCGCGACTCTGCCGAATCCAAACGAGCGAGGTTGGTCCCTCCTTGGAATATCGGCAGGACAATCGACGGACCGATACTGTAGTTCGAGCTGCTGCCGGTGAACCAGTTGGAGAACTCGACGCTCTGCAAGCCTCCTTGGCCGGTGATGGAAAGAGTGGGAAAGAAATAGGCGCGCGCCTGGCCGATACGGGCATTAGAAGCCATGAGCGTGGATTCTGCCTGGAGGATGTCCGGGCGCCGTTCCAAAAGCTGAGAAGGGAGCCCAACAGGAATGTTCGGTTGAATGACGACGGCGCGAAGGGCTTTGCTGTGAAGACTAAGCGATCCAGGTGACATCCCGGTCAGCACTTCCAGCCGATGCAATTCCACGGTCCGAGTTCTTGCCAAGTCTGGAATAAGCCCTGCTGCTTCAGCGACCAACACTTCGGTACGTTTCACGTCGAAATCGGAAGCCAAGCCGACGGAAGCGCGTTTCTGGATAATCTCCAGATATTCTTGCCGGACAGTCAGGGCTCGCGTGGCGATGTCCAGTTGTTCGTCGAGTTCCCTGATCCGGAAGTAGGACTGCCCCACGTCGCTGATCAGCGTCAGTGCCACGGCACGGGCATCCTGTTCGATGGCCTGAGCGTCGGCCGCTGCCGCTTCACGTCCGCGCCTGATACGGCCCCAGAAATCCATTTCCCACCGGAGATCTAGGGCGCTGTTCCAAAGATCGAAGGATGTTCCGGGGGAGGCAAATACTTGAGATCCAGGTTGCCGTCCGGTTGCCAGCCCTAAGCCGGCCAATGTGTTTTTTGATACGGCGATATTGCTGTAGCTGCTGGAGAGATTCATCTGAGGGTAGAGGCCGGCGGCGGCAGACATGACGAAGGCACGTCCTTCGAGAACCCGGGCGAGCGCCCGTTTTACATCGTGATTTTGTTGCAGGGCTCGTTCAATCAGACCGCTGAGTTCATCATTCTGAAAGCTCTTCCACCACTCGGCTTCCGGCTGGCGATCCGACGCGATCGATGTGTTGGCTATGTTGGTCATGCGTGACCAACCGTCAGGCACGTCCACCTGGGGGCGTCGGTAGTCCTGCCCTTGCACACAGGAAGAGAGGAGCAGAATTGCCAGCATCATTGCGAGACGGTCAGCAGTGGCGCTCATTGCGTCTTGTCCTGTGGTGGGGGAATCGATGAGGGTTGCACGCGTTCGCGGTTGTTCGAGGCCCGTCGCTCGATAAAAACATCCACCTGCTGCCCGGCATAGACGGGGAACGGTGGGCGATCAAACCGGTAAATGATCTGGAGCACCCTCGTATCGACTCGTTCGATGTTTTCCCCTGTCAGTGACTTTTTGGGAACGACATAGGGCTCGATGCGGACGAAGGTCAGCGGAATTTTTGTACCGGCCATCGATTTGAGGGAGGCCACTGCTGCTGCTTGTGGCGCGACCATCGGTGCATTCACCTCGTCGACGTCGGCCCGGATTTGTAGCCGCTGGGTTTCGCCAAGCAGCATGAGTGGCTCGCTCGATCCCGGAGTCGCGTATTCTCCCGCCCGAACATTGACTTGCAAGATCGTTCCGTTACGCGGAGCACGGACGGTTAGGCGGTCGAGCAGGAGCGTGATCTCGTCTCGCTGGGCGATGGCCTGTTTCAGATTCGCATCGAAACGTTGCAAGCTGCGTTTTGCCATTTCGAGCGCGTACCAAGTGCGCTTGAGGTCATCGTCGCTGACGGCTCGTTCATCGTGTACCGACTTGAGCCGCCGCCATTGCGTGTCAAGATCTCCGATCCGGTACTTTTGTTCGTCGATTTGGGATTGCAGGGGAGGAATAGCCGCCTCTCGACTCAGCAACTGGGCGCGCAGATCCCGATCGTCGAGCTGAAAGAGCGGCGCCTGCTCCGTGACCTGATCGCCGACTACCACGAACATTTTGGTAATCAGCCCGGCGGTCGGTGGGGCAATGCGGACATTCTCATTCACGGCTTCGATAATGCCGGATGCGGCGACGGTCTGTTCGTACGGCGACCGCGGGGGCTCTGAGATCGGCGTCGGCATCGGCTCTGTCTTGTTGGCCCCGATGAGAACCCAAGCGGCAAACCCCACACCGGCAACGGCCAGCCAGACACTCAATCGCTTCACGATGATCATGCCGTTCCCTCACGCGAGATCGGTTCGATGCTGACAATCCGTCCATCCGTTAAATGAGCCATGCGGTCGCCGAAGTGAAAGATGCGGCTATCGTGTGTCACCACAATGACCGAGCGGGATGGCGAGCGCCCTACGTCGCGGAGGATCTCCATAATCTTTTGTCCGTTCGGGCCGTCCAAGGCAGCGGTCGGTTCGTCACAGATCAGCAGGCGCGGTTCGTTGACCAGAGCCCTGGCGATGGCCACCCGCTGTTGCTGGCCACCGGACAAGTTCTTGGGCAGGAACTCCGCCCGGTCACTGAGGCCGACGCGTTCGAGCATGGCTCGCGCTCGTCGCAAGGCCTCGGGGCGTCCGATCTTTTGGATCAAGAGGGGCACCGCCACATTCTCGGCGGCAGTCAGTGTCGGCAGCAAATTGAACTGCTGATAGACGAATCCCATCGTTTGGCCCCGGAACGTCGTGCGTTTGCCTGCCGGCAGCTCGCTGAGCGGCACACCCAGTACGTCGATGTCGCCGTCATCGATGTCGAGGATGCCGGCGATAGCGGACAAGAGAGTAGTTTTCCCGCCGCCCGATTCTCCGACCAGCAACAGCATTTCGCCCAGATAGATGTCGAGATTGATACCATTGAGTACCGTGACTTTGGTGTCGCCGGTACCGAACGATTTGACGATGTTGCGTGCGCGGACTGCCGCAGGTTCTGTGTGGTCGTCCATTGTGCTCACCGAAAGACAATCGCCGGTTCAAGCCGGGCGAGTTTGACGATACTAATCAGGGCTGAGAAGGTACAGATGGCCAGGAGCCCTACCAGCACGAGGAGCAGTAACTGCCAGGTTTCGACGAAGGGCAATCCGCCGCCCCGTGCCGTCAAATACCCAAATACCGTGGCGAGTCCGATGCCGACGCCATAACCGGTCAGACCTACGGTGAACGCTTGTAAGAGAATCATCCTCGCCAACGTGAAGGTCGAAGCGCCCATCGCCTTGAGCGCGCCGAACTGCCGGAGGTTTTCGACTGTGAAGAGGTAAAAGGTTTGTCCGGAAATGGCCATTCCGACGATAAATCCCAGAAGAATAGTGGTGCCGAAGTTGATGCCGATGCCGGTGTTCTTCAGCACCCAGCCGATGGTTTTCCAGCCGAACTCTTCCGCCGTGAACGCGCCCAGGCCGGTCTGTTCGTGGATGCGCTTGGTCACTTCTTCGATAGGGACTCCATCTTTGGGTTTGGCCAGGACATAGGAAAGGGTTCGGCGCTCGCGCGGCACATAACGGATGGCGCGTTCATAGGTGGTGTAGACCACTGGAATATTCGTGAAGCTCTTTTGTGTCTTGGCAATGGCGACGACGCGGGCCAACTTGTCATTGAGTTCGAATATCGTGCCTATCTTGATGACGTCGGGGCCTCCCATCCGTTCAACCGCCCACTGATCTAGTGCGACGGCATCCGGCTGTAAAATGTCCTCGAACCGGCCTTCCAGGACTTCGGCTGGACGTCCGATGAGGCTGGAAGATTCCAGCCCGGCCAATGTGATCTGATGGTATTCCCCGTTCGAGAGACGAGCCCGCAGGAGCCCTTTGAAGAGAGGCACGGCCCATTCCACGCCGGGGACGCTGCGGACGCGATCGACGGCGGTGCCGGCGATCGGTTTGACCTCATCGACTTGTGCGATGCCTGAATCGGTGACCCAAATCGGCACGTTGATATTGCTGATGCTGGACTGGGACCAGATCATAAGGCCCCAAAAAATAGAACCCTGCTGGACGATCAGCATCACGGCGAAGGTTAAGCCGCACAGCAGCATGAGGTACTTGGCGCGATCGCCGAAAAGCATTTTGAGCGCGATGTAGTTCATTCGGCCGCCTCGGTTTCTAGATGGTCGGGAGGATAGGCCACGACGTGGGGCGGTTGCGGCAGCAACACCTGGTCATGCCGATGAAAGAAATAGGTGCAGAGTCGGGCGATAGGGCAGCCATTGTCGAGCGCCATCGTCCAGAAACGCCGCACATGGTTGCCGCCTGCCAGTTGTTCTTCATCCATGAGTCTGAAGGGACCAGGAAAGGATTTTGAGAAGGTAATGCCGCTGGCAGCCAAACGCTCAGCCAGTCCGTCAGTGAGGAATTCCAGCACATCGCCGCACCAGGAAAATCGTCTTCCGTCTTTCGTCTGCTCGCCGGAGGGAAGCAGTTCAGCTTGCCGTTCAGCGAAGTAGTCTTCAATGGCACGGCTCAGGCGTTCAGGTGTAAGAGGGGTGTGATGGCTCATGCCGGAGGCATAGAGCAGGGATGGTGCCAGTCAGGAGAGCTGTACGATAAGCAATGTGCAAGTAGCTGAAGTAAGAGAGAGAGTGGTGAGAGAATCCCAATGAGCCGTAAGAATCACATCGATACGTCTGCCGGTATGTTGGCAAGAAGAGCAGAGGGCTGCCGATATATGGGCAGATTACTTGGAGTGGATGGGTGGACGACGAATGCCGAGTTTCTTCATCCGGTGCTGCAGGGTTGAGCGCTTCATTCCAAGGCGGGCTGCTGCTCCGTGCGTACCGGCAAGGATCCAGTTGGTCTGGCCGAGGGTCTCGATGATATGGGTGCGTTCGGCGTCGGCCAGCGTGCGTGGAGGGGTGGTTGCCCCGTCATGATGAGCTGGCTGATCTAACTCCTCAACAGTCAGAACCGGTCCGTGGCTGACGATCACAGCTCGTTCGATTACGTGCTCAAGCTCGCGCACGTTGCCAGGCCAGTCATACGATGCGAGCGCTTTCAGCGTGTTGCTGCTGATGCGTGTGACGGTCTTTCGATGCCGTTCGCCATACTTTTTCACAAAGTGCCGCGCCAGCATGGGAATGTCGTCGCGGCGTTCACGGAGCGGGGGAATCCGTACAGGGAATACGTTCAGCCGATAAAAGAGATCAGATCGAAAGAGGCCCTTCTTGACGGCTTGCGCCACATCGACGTTGGTTGCCGCGAGTACGCGGACATTGAGCTTGATCGTCTGCGTGCCGCCGACTCGCTGCAGCTCCTGCGATTCGAGCACCCGCAGAAACTTTGTTTGAAGATCGAGCGGCAGTTCGCCAACCTCATCCAGGAAGATCGTGCCTCCATTCGCGAGCTCGAATCGGCCCATTTTTCGCGCCGTGGCATTCGTAAAAGCGCCCTTTTCATGGCCGAAGAGTTCGGACTCGATCAAGGTTGGCGGCAGGGCAGCGCAGTTCACCGTGATTAACGGTTTCTCTTTCCGTGGCGAGAGGTGGTGAATAGCCTGAGCGACCAGTTCCTTCCCCGTGCCCGTTTCTCCTGTGATGAGCACCGTTGAATCGGTCGGCGCGACCTTCTCAATTGCCTTCAGCGTTTTCTGTAATGCGGGGCTTTCACCGACCAGCGTTTTGAAGTCGACCGAGGATTTCATCTCATCGCGCAGATAGACATTTTCCTGTTCGAGTTGTTCTTTCAGCGATCGGATCTCCTCATAAGCCGTGAAATTTGTAATGGCCTGTGACAGATGAAATCCAATCTGCTCGGCGAATGCGAGATCCCGATCGGAAAATGCATTGCGGCGTTTGCTGCCGATCGCCAAGAATCCATAGGGTGCTCCTTGCACGATCAAGGGGCAGAGTACGCAGGAGAGAATACCGACGGATTCGATGTAGGAGCGTTCAGGGAAACGTGTGTGGTTGTGTCCTGTGATGAGGAGCGGTTTCCCTGTAGCCATCATTTCCGCTGGGGCCATTCGTTCGTAGGGAAATTGCCGGAGCTGTGCGAGATCGATCTCGACGCCTTCGCGATAGACGATGTCGAACCACGGCCCCTGCGGCGACTGAACGAACCGCACCAGTCCGGTCATGTCTTGTCTCACGACGCGGTGCAGCATGTCTCGTACGACCGGTATGAATTGATCGATCGTCATCGTGCCGACGACAACCTGGCTGTTGATCGCCATGAGCGCGTCACGCTCTTCCGATGCGAGGATATTGTGAAGGACTGGTCCCAACTGAACGCCGAGCTGTTCGAGAAACAGCCGATCATCTTCGGTATAGGCGTTGGCTCTCCCGGTGGCGATGGCGGCCATGATCGCAATAGTACGGGGGGGCTGACTCCCCGCCGGAAGCGCCACGGTCAATGGGGCGGCGAGGACTGAAGCAGTCTGGAACGGCGCAGTTTTCAGGACAACCGCTTCCGCCCAAGGCGAAGTGGCTAGGTTATTTTCCAGAAGTGCGTGGCCGCGTCGGACTACGGCTTCTTTCATCGTCCCCTCTGCAGGCAGTTGTCCGATGAGATAGCCGGGGGAGTCGGGATCGATCAGCAGATCTGAAACGGGAGCGAACGCGTTAGCCGTTTCGCTGTATAGGTAGAATCCTACAAGGTCGCAGGGCAATGCCGTAACTAGCTCCTGGCTTAACGTACGGTCGAACTCGTGAAGCCCCCGACAGGCGATCAGTGCGCTGATGATTCGCAGCGAGTCGATCTGTGAGGAGAGAGTGCCCATATATGGGCACTCTAGCATGGGAAGCGAATCCGAGGGAAGAGCGCGTGAGTTTTAGCCGTTTACGCGTGAGCCGATCGAGCCTTGAGCGCATCCAACCGTTTCTTTTCCAGACTGACATGCAGCGATTTCTCCTGGGTGACGATGACGGCCCCTGGCGCTTGGCCCTTCGCCTTCTTGACCCACTTGCGTCTCGTGTAGATGACGTCGCCTTTGCCGCTTTTCTTCAAGTCGCTGTAGAGTAGCGCCAGCGTGGCGGCGTCTCGGATTGTCTCAGGCGGCGGATCGTTTCCTTTTTCCAAGCGCACCACAACATGTGAGCCAGGCGTACCGCGGGCATGCAGCCAGAGGTCATCGCTCTTGGCGAGGCCAAACGTCAGCTCATCGTTCTCGCGCGCGTTTCTTCCGACATAAATCGCCAAACCGTCTGATGAGGTGAAGCGGCGGAAGGGGCCTTGGCGTTGTTCCTGACGATCTTTTCTTTTGCCTGTCCGCGGGAAAGGCCGCACAGGGGTGAGATGAGGTTTGTCGGGCGGCTGCCAGGTTCCCTGTTCAATCGCAGTCATTTCCTGGCGCAGAGTCTCCAACTCTTTCTGCCCCTCTGCAATACGTGGCAGCAGCTCCCGCTCTGCCGCCAGCTGCTTCCGATGTTTGCTGAAGTAGTCGTCCATATTGCCCTGGGGAGTTTTGGCTTGGTCGAGAGGGATCGTCAGGTTGGGAAGCCTCTCATCGAAATAATCCACTACGGTTACGTCGGTCTGACCCTTACGTATGGTTCCGAGGTTTGCTTTGATCAGTTCGCCATAGCGATCGTAGTTCTTGTATTTTTCTGCCTTTGCGAGGTCTTCGTGCCACGCCTCAATGCGGCGGCGGAGCTTCTTGATGGACTTTCTGAGAATCCCTGCCCTGGTGTTCCGCACGGTCTCGATAACGGAAGTAGCTTCCGCCGTGAAGTAATGGGCTTCGACGGCAGCCGACAGAGGAAATGGGGCTTCTGAGATGTTCTGGCTGAATCGCGACTGGTCGGCGGCGCCTCGTTCTCGTTGCTGGCGAGCGGGAGGAAGGTAGAGCTGCCCCACACGATTCTTCAGTCCGTTCAGGTCTCGTCGGATTAGGCCAGCCTTGTCGAGCACGAGAAGATTCGATGTCTTGCCTGTCAGTTCTGCGACCAATTTGCAGGAACCTTCCTTGGCAGTCAGTGCAAGCTGAACGATCCGGTCTCCTTGAATCTGTTCGACTTGGTCGATGCGTGCTCCTTGCAGATGGGCGCGGAGAAATTGACAGAAGGGTGGAGGTGTCGGTGGATTCTGAAAGGCCGCCGTGATGATGTGAATCCGGGAGGTTTCAGGATGGCATGAAATGAGGAGTCGGTGCGTCTGTCCCGGCGTGCGAATCTCCAACACCACGGTACGGTCTGTCGGCTGGTAAATCTTTTGAATCCAGCCTTCGGCTAGGGCCGGAGCACATTCATCTATCACCTTCGCAATTTCTGTTGCGTTCAGTGCCACCACTTGCCTCCAACCGGCCACAGGGGAGTTTTCCCATTTGGGTTATCGCTCGTAACCAGATCAATTTTGCCGCATGGGGCCAATGTGTGACACCTATAAGCGATTAAGGCCGAATGCTGTTCGTCCGCACTCTACGATTCACTGCGAAAACACGCAAGCAGTCGTAACGACACCCGTGGCATCGCGATTGCTCTCTTAGACGGGCAAGCGGTTGGCCGCAGGTCTGCTAGGCTTAGAAAGTGATTGGGCGCGGTGTCGTGGTGACAGGCTCCAGCGTTAACGAGAGGAGGGTTCCATGCATTGCGTAAGATGTGACGGGTTCATGGTGGCAGATAATTTGATCGACATACGGGAGAGCAGTATTCCAATGTGGATGAAAGGGTGGCGATGTGTGTCCTGCGGGAACATTGTCGATCCGCTCATTCAGAAACATCGCATGATCCAACAGTCAGGAGCTACACAATTGATCGAGAGAAAAACGGCAGTACCGCGGCTCCGTCACGTCGCTTAACGCGACTGCCTAACTCCGTGGTGCCGCGGCTGACGATATCAACGAGCGGTGATCCCTTGCTGTGATATCAAGATGTACTCACTATAATTTTGGTCCTGCTGCCAGCCTTCCGGTGTCCCACGCGTTCTTCTCCATCGGCGTTCAGTCTTGTTCACCGAACTGTATGCTTTAGACCCTCTGTTCAGCGGGACTGACAGGGAATATTTCCGTTGGACTGTCGATAACAGTAAATAACTCGACAGCTTGGAGATGCCGTGCGAGGCTCGCTTTAGTACGGCATTTCTCTTGCGGAAGCATCTCGTCATGGAACTCTCCCCTATGACAAAAGCCTGTGGCCTAGGAATGGTCCAAAGCGGTAACCGACGGGATTATACGCGTGTCATAACCCTCAGTCTGGTTGTGACCGGATCCCTCCTGCTGCAAGGGTGCGTCGCAGGAGCTTGGGTGGCAGCGGTAGCAGTGGATTCAATGAGGAGCAGTAACGTGACCTTTGAGCCGTTTGAGCAATCATGGGTGGCGAAGCAGGATCAATCGAGCGATGCTGTTCCTAATTTGAAGGTGACGAGCGTGGCAGTCCTTCCGGTTGAGGGCGATCCAGAGATGGGCGCGCGGCTTGCTGCCCTGTTGCAGGAGGAGACCGCGTTGCGTGTCGAAACGCCGGTGAGCATTGCGGCAGGAGCCACCGTGATCGGTCCACGTTCGGCAAAAGCCGAAGAGATTGATCGTAGTACCCTGGCCAAGGAAGTCACGCGGAGCCTCAGTGTCGATACGGTTCTCGTCAGTCGTGTTGCTGTCGGTTCACCCTCGCACCCGAGCGACTGGGGGTGGAAAGCAGAGGACTCGCGACGCCTCTATCTGTACCTCATGAATCGCGACGGCCAACTGCTCTGGAAGGATGAATTGCCTTTCACGCTAGTAAAAGGTTCCACCTCGCAGCAGGAAGCATCCATGCAGACTGATCTCAGCGATCATGTGATGCAGCATGTCAAAGAACTGCGCCTGGATGAACTTGGGTACTTACCGAAGAAGGCTTTTCACGGAACTCCGAGAAAAATAGGCGCCCTCACCCGCTAACCCCCGGCGGCTACTTCACCTGCCAGTCATGAGACTGCACCTGATCGCTCTTCTTGCAGCGCGGCCATTCCTCCGGTACAGTCTGATTCTTTCTCCATCTCGGAGCGTCGTTCTCCATGCCGTTGCTTGATGTGCCGTTACTGGCTCGTCTTCAGGAAGAGTTTCGTTTGTCGATGAAGCGACTTCTGGGCGACCTCTGTCTGGATTTGGAAAGCCAATATGCAGACGTTGCAAAATCGTTGGCTTTGCCTGTGGCGTACTTCCGTTTCCTCGGGCAATCACTCGAACGGGATACCTTTTCCCACTGGAAGGTGGTTGGCTGGATCGAAGCGCTGAACGACCTGGTCTACTTCATCGACTTGCTGAAACAAATTCGAGAGGAACGGAGTCCCCGTGAGTTTGCGGCGCAGTTATTTGCCGAGTGCGAAGAGAAGTTCTTCGAGAACAGTTATCTGGATGATCTATTTCCGCGCGGGCTTTCGCAGGCATCAGGACTCGAACGGCGACTCAACGAACTCTGTACCCGCCTCACTCAGGAGCTGACACAGGAATCGCTCTGTCTCGTGCCGGGACTTCCGATGTTGTGGTGCACTTCTCGCAAGATTCCGTCTTGGGCCATAGAGGTACACCTTGGCCACAACGTCGAACGGGCAGAGATGTTCGGAACGATGGCCGTTGGGATGGAGGGCGATTTCTGTGAGGCCCCTCCCCCGGTGAAGAGAGCCCTGAAGCAATCATCCGGTCGAGCCGTTATTCTAGTTTCTCCGCAAGAGTTGTCCTTGAAGATCGGGCAAACTGTGACGCCGCTGTGCATGAGGCGAGGCAATCGGTTGGAGTGGTGCTGGGCGTACCGGCCGCCGGTCGTGGCGACGGATACTCAACCCGGGGCCGTCACAGCCGGGCCGACGCTCGTCTATGGAAAGAATCGTCAGCCTCGTACCGTAGCTGCCACTTCAGCCGAACAGGTGAAGCGAATCAAGCAGGCCTGGACAATCATTCAAGAGGCTTGGCCGGAAGGGCAGGAGGTTGTCGCGCTCTTGACCTCTCGGATCGCCCCGCTCAAGGCTAAGGGCGTCGTCAGTTTCAGCTATCGCCACCGGCCAGGACTTTCCTTTATCAACTGTTTCGACCGAGACGATCTCGATCTGATCGACGATGTGATCCACGAGAATAGCCATCATCACCTGAATCTGTTATTGCGCAAGCACGTCATGTATCACGGAGATCGCAACCAGCAGATCTTCTATTCCCCTTGGCGCCGCAGCCTGCGTCCGCTCAGAGGCATTCTCCATGCGGCATTTACCTTTACCATGGGGGCGATGCTCTTTGAACGGCTCTCAATGTGGGCGTCGGGGTTTGGTGGATCAGCTCGATGGAAGCGGGCAGGACTGACTCAGCGTGATCTGCAGCGAGCCAGGTTTCGCTGTCTTGAAGAAGTGGAGTCCGTCCGCTACTCGATCCAGGATTTGGAGTATGCCAGTTGGCATCTCAAGTGGCTCACAGGCTCAGGCCAACGGCTGGTCAAACAGTTGGCAGAAACAATCGAGCAGGTCGAGCAGAACATCTCACCCCACAGAAAATCAGTCCTCGCCTCCAAGTTCGGCCCAGCCCTCCGGCGTCACGTAAAGGAACTCCATCAAGCCCGCCAAACCTACGGGCCAGTAAGGTTGAGCAAAGCCTAAGTTCTTGATCGTGCTTCCTAAAACAGCCGTTTTTGGATTTCGACGGTTAGATCGTATTTGAATTCTGGCCAATGGAGTTCATTGGGAAGCCATTCTCTGATTTTCGCGATGATATTGGAAGCAGATGCAATAAGTTTATTGGCGGTTTCAGTACTGACGGGAGTCTGGCCAATCTTGGCTATTCCCTCATGGACGAAAGCGTTTCGCGCATCTTTCAAATTCTTGAAGGCTTCCCACAACAATGGTTCGTCTTTTAGTGAGTGGCCTGTGAGGAATTTCATCAGAACATCATATTGCTCTTCAAGAGCTGGTTCTTTAAGCCGATTACCGCGTTCATTTATCCAATGCCATAGTTCTGGTGGGACAACTTTAGTGGGGGCAAGGCGATCTAGGACACGGGAAATGAAGACTTCCAATGCTGTAGCAGCGAGTACTAGGGCTGGCCCAATGCTCGGCATTTCGACTGTTGCATCGAGTAGGAGGCTTTCCCATGGAGGTGGCTCATAGTCCGGTGGCAGACTGAATACGTCAGTCCAAATCTTATTTGTCAACGCGATGAAGGAAAATGAGAAAGATTTTGTTCCTCGTCCCCTGACCAAACCTGCTTCTTCTTTGAATTCGCTTTCGTCATCGTTCAAATACCGCATTCGCCAAGTAACCAAAGGAAATCTTACGGGCCGCACCTGGCCTGCGCGTGCGACATGACGGAGGCGCGTGAGAAAAAAGTTGATGGCCCTGTCAATGACATCTTCTGGAGGATCGATGTGAGTCCCAGCGCGTCTATCGAAACTCTCTTTGCGAAAATCAATTCGTAAGGCGTCTGCCTGAAATGCCGTAACACCGTCTATTGTGATTTTCTCTTCCTCAGTAAGAGGTGGAGCATTTTCACTGCGTCCGGGTGGGTAGAAGTGAATCCCGTACCCTGAATCTTCAGCCTGGTACACAGGGAATTGCTGGCCATCAGGGACAGTTAGATGAAATGGCAGCAGTACAGACAATCGTGCAATCATTTCGGTGTCACGTGTGAGGTTACGTTAAGCCCTATGTAACTGTTAGGTTGTTCAAAGAGCTGTACGTCAAGACCGGACTGCGGCTCTCCCCGCTTTACCACTCTTGATAAGTGTGTCGCCGTACGGATAGTCGGGTTGAGCTAGCGAGCCATAGGTAGGAGCGACTGGGGTGCTCTCAACTGCGCGCGTCCAACGAGGGCCTTCCGAGGCCGCGCGTTGCGCGAGCAAGGAGAGCGTCCCAGTCGTTCCTGCCTCTTAGGGCTCAACGACAACATCCACAAACGCCGGCACACTATCCGCTCCCTTCTTGTCCGTCACCCTTAGCTTAAACCGATACGTCCGTTTCTCCGACACGGTCGGTGCGAGGAAGGAGGCTTCGGCGTTATCCACGTCCAGCAGCGCGATCTTGTTGCCTCGCACCTGGCTCCACGAATAGTAGAGTGCTTCGCCTTCGGCATCGCGGCTCTTCAATCCGCTCAACTTCACTTTCGACCCAGCCTTCACGGTCTTGTTCGATCCTGCATCGGCGATCGGCGGTTCATTTGGTTCGTCATTGACGTTCACATCTACGTCGAGCTGAGCCTGCTTGCCGCGATTCGTGACTGTGAGCGTGGCTTTTCCGTTTCCGGCAATTTGCAGAAGGCCATCCTTCAAGACCTTGATGACCTTGCCATTGGAGGATTTGTAACTGGTGCCGCTGGCCGGTGAGCTGATCCGGCGGATTACGCCATCGGTGAATTCACCCACGACCGGCAGTTCGAAAATCTTGCCCAGGGAGTCTACGTGACCGAATGCGGAAGATTGACCGGCACGCCCGAGTTGCAAGGGCTTGTCGGTTTCAAAGTCGATGGCGGTGAGGGTAGCGGCAGGTTCGACTTGTACGACAATTTCGTCGAAGACGGATCTAGTGCCTAATCGTCCGCGCGAGATTTCTGCGACCGCCAGCAAGCGCATGGGCCCGATGCCGTCTTTCGGAACCAACAAGGGGCCGCCGAAGGCCGGGTGATGATCTGACAATCCGATCAGCGCCACCGGCGCAACGATCGATCCCGTGGCTGTGGCGTCTTCTTGCTCTACCAGGGTGTCATCCTGTTCGCCATACCAATAGTAGCGGACCTGGATGATACCGGAATCTTTTCCGAGGTCCACGCTGGTTGTGACGGTTTTTCCCGCCGTCAGCTTCGCCCCTTCCGCCGGCTCGACGATCTTCAACGCTTGAACCGGTTGGGCTGCGAAAATGAGGCAAGTTGCCAACAGGAACAGACCGAGGCTTCGACACCTCGTTTGACGTTTCACGTTTAACGTTTCACGCTTCACGGTTACCTCTTTAGGTGGAAGGGGACATCGGTCAGGATGACTCGCTCTTTGAACAACAGCGCTGTCTTGAGGAGCAGCGCGCGTTGGTTGTGCAGGATGCCCTGCCACCAATGGGCGGGCAGAATCTCCGGGATCACGACGGTTACCCAGGTATCCGGCTCCTTTTTCAAGAGCTCCTCGACGTAGTCGAGGAAGGAACTCAAGACAGAACGATATGGGCAGGGTAACACCGACAACCGGACACCACAGCCCCATTGGGCCCACTGGATTTGTATGCGCGCCGTGGATTCTGCATCCACATCCACCATCACAGCCTGAATCTCACCGGGACGGCTGCGTGCGTAATCGACCGCGCGAATGACCGCTTGATTGACGCCGTTAATGGGAATGACGACGATATTGCGCCGTGGAAGCGGGGGGCGGTGATCGCGCGTGAGCGCGATCTGTTCAGTGACGGCTTTGTAGTGTGAGCGGATCGAACGGAACATTAAGACCAATATGAAAATGAGCAGAAAGACGATCCAGGCGCCGTGCGTAAACTTGGTGCTGGCAAGAATGACGGTGGCAATGCCGGTCGTGACGGCGCCTACGCCGTTCACGATCAGGTTCTTCCGCCAATGAGGCCCCTTCTTGGTCACCCATCGACGCACCATGCCGGATTGGGACAGAGTGAAGGAGATAAACACGCCGACGGCATAGAGGGGGATCAAGGCATGTGTGTCGCCGTGAAAGAGGATGAGGAGGAAACAGGCGAAGATCCCTAAAATGACGATCCCGTTTGAGAACACTAAGCGGTCGCCGAATGTCGCCATTTGACGGGGCATATAGCCGTCTCGCGCCAGGATTGAAGCTAGATGGGGGAAGCCAGCAAAGGCGCTATTGGCGGCAAGGACTAACAGCAGCATCGTCCCAATCTGGAGCGCGTAATAGAGAGTGCCGGTGCCAAAGGTGAGACGTGCTAATTGAGAAATGATCGTCTCATCCGTTTTGGGAAGAACTCCATAATGGTCAGCCAGGAAACTGATACCCATAAACAACATTGCCAGAACCAGCGACATGTGAATCATGGTGGTCGAGGCATTTTTTGATTCCGGACGGCGAAAGGCTTTCACGCCGTTCGAGATCACTTCCATCCCGGTCACAGCCGAACAGCCTGCGGCAAATGAGCGAAGGATCAGGAATAGTGTGAGTTCTTCGGCGGCTGTCTGGTGGTCCGGCGACAACGAGACAGCTTGTCCGAAGAAGGCCTGGATGCTTCCGATCACCACCATCACGCCGAGGGCGCCGATGGCAAAGTAGGTGGGGACGGCGAAGAATTTCCCAGACTCTCGCACGCCGCGAAGATTCATGATGATAATGAAAATAATGGCGACCAACCCGAGAGCTTCGCGATGCGGGAACAAACTCGGTACAGCCGAGGTTAGGGCCGCGATGCCTGCCGCCACGCTGACGGCGACCGTAAGGACATAATCGATCATCAACGCCGCGGCGGCGGTCAGCGAAGGCAGTTCCCCCAAATTGTTGCGGGCGACAATGTAGGCGCCGCCACCCTCCGGGTATTCGTAGATGATTTGGCGGTAGGAAATGGTCAGGACGACGACGAGAAACAGAATTGCAAGGCTGATGGGAATGGACCAGGCAACGGCGGCAGTTCCTGCAAGGATGAGCACCAGCAGGATTTCTTCCGTGGCGTAGGCCACGGAAGAAATCGCATTCGAGGAAAAGATTGCGAGAGCGATGGTTTTCGACAGCCGTTCCTGTGCTGCCTGAGTGCTTTTGAGCGGATCGCCCACCAGCCAACGTTTCAGAAGCATAGGCGTCATTATCGCATATAAGCGGAGGGGTGCGCATTGAAGAAGAGACTCTCAGGCGTCAGAGGCCGGACACCTTTTCCTCCTGAGGCGTGGGACTCAGCATGAGCGGACATGTGCGTCGTGTCAGCAGTCGCACGGGATCATGGCGGGGTTGACAGCCTATGTGAAGTTCAGTATCTTTCACTTTCTTATTGAAGATGATCAGCCCTTCGTGACGCAGGGGATAGATGTGTAGGAGTCGTTTAATCGGGAGATTACGTTATCGATTCTAGTTTGTAGCTGTTTCACTCACCATTCAAGGAGGCCGGTCCATGTTTTTTCACACACTACGGGTTTGTGTGCCTACCCGCATGCTTGGCGCGATGGCGGCGGTGGCCCTGCTCTGGGTCCCTCTCGCATCCGCTGAGAACTCCTCACAGGCTGGACAGCCGTCGTCGCAGCACGTCGCGATGAACCATCAGCTGCCTGGCTGGGCGGAAAAACTCAAAGGTCAGACAATTGTCGAGGATACGATGGGCGGCAAGCCCGCGTTTGCGGTCGTATCGCATGACGCGCATGTCGCTGTGGATTCCGCTGTCAATGTCGCGACACCGGTGAATACTACACAGGCGGGCCCGATACTGATGGACAAGATGTCGAAGGCCATCGAGCAAATCGAACGGCAGGTACAGAGTAAAGGGCCGTTCCAGGGCGCTGGAGCCCATGCGATGCAACAGGGGATACTGCTCGTCGCGGAAGATCAGGATAAGGTGAAGGTCACGCAAGGCGCTCGCTGTCCGGCGCAAGCCCCTGTCCGTGCCTTCGATATTTCCACGATCAACGTTGAAATCACCGTGAATCGATTTGGAGATTTCTATCCAGGGTACATGTATGCGCTGACCGAGAATGTGGCAGGTGTGCGGGCGGAAGAGGAAAAGAACAAGGCTGCGCGGGAAAGCGACGATCCGACGTTCGCCGCCGGCGCAGTGTCAAACGGTTTGCAGGGCGATCTGATTCAACCGTTGGTCATTCGGGCGAACC